>Ga0206682_10000449_pt1 | contig 44973 bp, 59 predicted proteins | sample M240m12015metaG_FD_155444 | JGI IMG/M metagenome (GOLD analysis project Ga0206682, IMG submission 155444) | Ammonia-oxidizing marine archaeal communities from Monterey Bay, California, United States - M2 40m 12015 | ecosystem: Environmental > Aquatic > Marine > Intertidal zone | place: USA... | reverse complement strand
TAAACCAAGTGGTACGGTTAGTCAGCTAGTTAATGCTGCATCGGGTATTCATACTCGTCATAGCAGGTACTATTTGCGTACGGTTAGAGGAGATAATAAAGATCCGTTAACTCAACATATGATAAACGTTGGAGTTCACAACGAACCCTGTGTTATGAAACCTGATACGACTACTGTATTTACGTTTCCAATAGAAGCGCCTGAGGGTTGCTTAACTCGTGAAGACTTAACTGCCGTTGAGCACCTCGAGTTATGGAAAACATATCAAGAAAACTGGTGCGAACATAAACCATCTATAACTGTTAGTGTTAAAGAACACGAATGGCCAGAAGTTGGTTCGTGGGTATATAATAACTTTGACGATATATCAGGTATTTCATTTTTACCTTACGATGGTGGTAGTTATCGTCAAGCACCTTATCAAGAAGTTGAACGAGAAGAATACCTCGAATTTGCAGGTAGATTTCCGTCTGACATCGACTGGTCATCAATGATTGAAGTCGAAGATTTAACAACTGGATCGCAAGAGTTAGCCTGTTCGTCAGGTAGTTGCGAAATATTATAGGAGTTACCGATGGGTAAATGTAAAGAAGGTTACGGCGGTAGGAAAAAATAATGGGTGGGAAACGTGGACTATGGGATAATATCCATGCGAAACGTAAGCGTATCAAAAGTGGTTCTGGTGAAACTATGCGTAAACCAGGATCAAAAGGTGCGCCTACTCGTACTGCACTAAAAAAATCACAAACGAAAAAAAAGAGCACATAAAAGTGCTCTAAAATTGTGGATCATATAAAATGCCTTTACGAACTAGTTCTCGGTAATAGTTCGCTTGGCTTTTATAAAATTCAGCTTTTATATCATCGCCTTCCCACTCGCAATCATGTTGCAAAGTGCGAAGGCGTTTTTGTTCTGATATAACATCAACTAAGTGTGAAGCCGTGTCGATGTAACAAGTCATTCAATATTAGTTTCTCGTTAGAATATGCTTCGTATTCTTCTTCATCAGTATCTTGAGATGGCATATCGCCTATTTCTACACAATAAAGATATTCTTCTACAAAGCCTAAACGTTGATGTATTAATTCATACAGTTTATCGTTGAGTTCTTTATCACTATGCACGCGCATATTGCCTCCTCATACGTTCCATAGCTTCATGAGATTTACGCTCATATTCACCTTTGGCTTCGTATACTGCATTTAAAAATTTTTCATCATCGAACTTTGAATTAGAAAATTTGAAGTAATCCATTAGATCCATAACACCTGAATTATCTATTCGGTGTTCTACTATAAATCTAACGAACCATTTAAAGTCTTTTCTAGTCATCAACAAGCCTCCAATTGTTCGATGTCTGCTGCATATTCTCTTTCGAGATATTCACAAACATCATGCCATGTTTTTTGTAACTTATCGTCGCGTTCAGCCCAAACACCATCTTGAGTTTCATCATCGCAAACTACTGAGATATTTGAATCCCATTTAAGTTCGCCATAACACCAGATAGTGCCTCCGTCTTTACGCTTATATTCATATTTTTCATTAATATTTTTCATTGATCTCTCCGAGGTTTCCATAATAAAATAACAACGGCCACTACAATAAATGTAATGACCGCTATGAGAATATTTTTGATAAATTTAATCAGTTGGCGTAACATCATAAATCTCATCAATTTCAGAGTTGTTGCTTATAACGTCAAAATTATATGATTCACCTTGAACGAGATCTTCAACAGACACATCATAAATGTTATCACGAAAATCTTGTTCACTTTCAAAAGGCTCGTTTGATTGTACCTCAATTATTGAAGTAACTCTGATCGTAGCAGTAAAGTGCTTGTCAGCTATTTCTTCTTCAATATTAGAAATAACATCTAACCAGTATTCGTGACCTTTTGTTGTTTCACGGTTATCAATAAATTCACGTAATAAATGAATTATAAATTCACCTCGGTCTTTAATATCACAACGACTAACTATTTCTGCAATTTCTTTATATCCCTCAGCTTCCATACGATCTTTAGTATTTAAGTGAGATGTATCGCTTGCGTAGTTAGTAAATATTTTAACATTAATATCTTTAATAGACATTAGTCTCTCCATAAGTTGTTAGTTGTCCATAAAGCGCTAAAATGTGCGTCTGTAATTATTCGAAAAAAAAGAGCGCCGAAGCGCTCAATTTATGGCCATACAATATCTTCACGACCAATACGATCAGGTTTTAATTGCACGATTTGATTTTGACACCATTTAATATCGTCATCATCATAATAACTACAACCACTACCATAATGATGATCGAGTAATAAATCGGTTAATATAGCACGACTAGTACAATACACATAAAAACCATAATGACCGTTTGGTCTTGTATGATTATAAACGTATGTTATTTTATCGTCGCCAACCCATCTAGAATTATCTTTTTCGTAATCGTCTATTTCACCTTTGATTAAATCAGGGTGCATCGCTGACATATTACAAACTAAATCTATTTCTGCGTAATACATATTATCTGCCTCCGTTTTTAAGTGCTTTGTAATTTTCGTAATTCTCTTCCCATTGCACACATAAACGTTTAATCAATTTGTATTGAATTTCGTTTACAACGTCGTGAGCAACTGGATCGGTATCATCTTCTTGAATTTCGTATTTATCCATAAGATCCCATACGTGTTGTAAAAGATCAGGAGCGAGATCATCGAAGAAACAATTACTAAGCCATTCTTCAAACCATTCGTACGATGCGTGATCTTTTATCACTTCGTCAGCAAGTTCGTCAGTAATACGTTCAACAGTTTTGTCTTGTACATATTTTTTCATTAACATCTCCGTTGGTTGTTAGTTGTCCATAAAGTGTTAAAATTAGCGTTTGTAAATAAACGAAAAAAAACCTCTCCGAAGAGAGGTCTTTATTTAATAAGCAAAGTCGCGTCGATATACTTCGATGTTACCTGCATCGTGATATGCTTGATGTTTTATTTTATATATTTCAGTATCAAGTTGTTGAATTTGTTTTCGTCTGTGTGGTGTTATTCCAAATTGTATTTCGTCATCAAGTTGTGACAATGCACGAGTATCTTCGGAAACATATACATCAAAACTAGTACCAAATTCATGCCGTAACGAGTGATCTTGGTTCCAATGAACGACACCATTTTTACTGATTAACGGTTTACGTCGACCAGTATAATATTCTGGATTTACATTAAGTTTTAAACAATCATTATACGTTAAATACTCATTTGTACTTTTACGAGGACCACGAGCCATTATTCGTATTTTGTAAAGTTTATCATAATCTGATATTTTTTTACGAGCACGACAATGATGACGCGTATCTTTATTATAAGTTTTTATTTGATTTTTTAATGCAATTAAGTTTTCGTCATCTTTAGATTTTACTGTAAATCTATAATCAGATGTTCTTGTTCCGTCTTTTGAAAGTTTGTATTGCATTCAATTCTCCGTAGTTAGTTGTTGTTGTCCATTAGGTACTGAAAAATGCGTATGAAATTATTCGAAAAAAAAAGAGCGAAATTAATCGCTCTCATTTTTATCTTCGTCTTTTACGAATATTATTTATTTTTTTAGTATCACCGAATATAGCAATACCACATGCAATAACGAGCATGCTCACAAGTGACATCGGTAAAACTAATGCATAAAATTCGAAATCTGTTGTGATTACATCGACAAATGCAAAACTAAAACAAAATAAACATACGCCGACTATAACCATAAATGTTCCGTACACATATCCAAAAATATCGTCCATTAATAACTCCATAAGTTAAATAGTTGTTGTCCATAAAGTCTTGAAATTTGCGTATGAAAATGAAAAAAAAAGAACGCTTACGCGCTCTTCTTCTTTTTAGATTTTTTAGTCGGTGAAACTACATTCCACACTTGATCGATATACTTTTCTTGATTTGCTCGTGCTTCGATTTCCCACGGTAAATTCAAATAAGCATCGTGATCTTTATTATTATCTACGTTTTTATATTCTTTATTTTCAAATACTGAAACTTTAGAATTTTTATGTTTTAATTTCTTAGTTTCGAATTGTTGTGCATGAGTCATTTCATGAATAATCGTCGACACAATATCTTTTAAATTATATCTTCGAATATCGATTGAAATTGTTTTCTTCGCAGAAATACAAACACCTAAAGTATTTTTCTTTCGAATATTATTTATTAACATAGAATAATTTTGAACATCGAATAATTTTTTACATTCATCGAATGCAATCATTAATTTGTCAACGTTCGCTCTGAAATATTCACGTAATTCTTTTTGATCTGAAGCAACAGAACCAGTTACGAATACATCATTTCTTATTTCAAATGTTTTTGGCATAGTAAAATTCTCCAATTTAATTGTTGTCCATTAAATATAAAAATATGCGTATGAAATTCTTATATTCATTATATGTTGAAATGTGCGTATGAAATTAAATGTCGAATGTGAATGTCAATGTGTCGAATTTTTAAAAAAATAAAATTTCAAACAAATAAAATTCGATTTTAAATTATATATATTTTTATAATTAGATACTTCATCTAACAACAGTTTACATATTATTACTATAAAAAACTCAATGATTTCAATGGCTTAAAGAACCTTACTTTAATCATTTTACCTTCATTTTGCGTTGTTAGTTATTACGTTTTAAAATTTTCGGGAATTGTTGTTGTTTGACCTACGACACAAATTTGTCCCACAAAAAAATAGGAGCTCCTATGGCACTAGAAACTGCTACATATATCAATAGCTTAGTTGCTACAAACCCGACTAGTTCAGATAACGTCTCACAAGGAGATGATCACCTACGTCTAATTAAAAGCACAATAAAAGCTACCTTTCCAAACATTACTGGAGCTGTAACAGCCACACAAGATCAGTTAAACACAGACCCCAGCTCACTTTTAGACAGCGCTGCTGCAACAAGAGTAGCTGCTACTACTACAGGTGCAACAGTTACCGGTACTCTTGTAGTATCCTCAGATATTAACATTACTGGCAACATTACTCTAGGTGGCTCAGGATTGACTCTAGGGACACATACTGCAGGTAACTATGTAGAAGACATCACAGCTGGAACAGGTGTCACAGTGAGTGGCGGTGGAGCAGAGGGAGCAACTCCTACAATTGCTATAGGTCAACCAGTAGGAACTACAGATAACGTAACATTTGCTGTAACTAACGCAAGTGAAGTACGCTCAACAGGTAACGTTACTGCTTACTATTCAGATATGAGATTAAAGACATCTGTGCAACCAATTACAAACGCCCTTTCTAAAGTAAATGAATTATCAGGTTTTACATTCAGACCTAATGATATTGCTATAAATATGGGATATGAAGATAAAGAAGAAGTTGGAGTATCTGCTCAAGAAGTAGAAGCTGTATTACCTCAGATAATAGCGCCTGCTCCAATAGATGAAAATTACAAAACTGTACATTATGAAAAACTAGTACCTTTGCTTATTGAAGCAATTAAAGAATTAAAATCAGAATTTGATACTCATAAGAAAGGTTGTACTTGTCATGGCTCTACAGACTAGCGGTGCCATTTCGATGGATAATATTAGAACTGAGTTTGGAGACACAGGTTCTATAGCATTATCGGAATGTTATAAAGGAGGTAGTATTATACCTGCATCTTTGTCAGCTACTGCTACTGCAGGTTCTACATCAGCATCAACTAATAACTCAGGTCGTGGCAATGATACTGGGTTAACATTTAATAGTGGTAGATTATTTGGTTACACTAGGTGGTCAGATAATGGTGCAGCCAATGTTCAATCATGGACTTTTACAGTTAATAAAACTGGTACTTATCATTATTATTTTGGGTATTATTATGGTGGTTCAGGTAATGCAAATACAGCTACAATTGTTATAGCTAAAAATGGTGTAAACACACTTAATCAAGGGTTAAGCTCTAACGACAGTACAGCAACTTATACTGGTAGTTGTGCAGCTAATGCAGGTGATACAATTTCAGGTTCATTTTCTGGAACATCTAATGGTTGGTCATCTAATACATTTTATATTGGTGGTAATAGCTACAGTACTAGAACAATAACTGTTGGAGCTAATGCAAATGTTCCTACATCAGGAGCTATTAACCTTAATAACTTTTACGGCGCAACTAATTCAATATAAGAGGTTTTATTATGGCTACTTTACCTGTAAGAAATTTAGGTAGTTCAGGTCTTATTACAGACATGGACGCTCAAGATATACCTATGAGTGCCTTTTCAGATTGTCGTAATGTTGTATTTGATCAAGGTAGTGTCAAAAGATCTCCTGCATTTAAACGTATATATGAACTTGCAGTTAGTGAAGTTGTCCCTTGGTCTTCTGTTACTGGAGATTACAATAGCTATGCATATACATGGTACGGAGGTTTAGCTACAGATAATGCTGACCAAACAAGGCATATAGCTTCTTATTATTCGCCTACAAATGGTGCAGTTCTTATTGGTTGTAATACTGATGGTAGTGTTTATGATTATGTTAATGGTGAGTTTGAAGATGTTAGTCCAGCTAATAGTACTACTTCTTCTGATTTAGTAGGTTGGACACATAATCAAATATCAGGCTTATCAGTATTAAATCGATATGGGTATAGTCCTTATATAAGAGATATTATTTCAGATGCTGCTTTTTCAAAAATGACTGTTGGCGATTGGCCTACTACTGATTATGCAGTTTCAATGAGAACATTTAAAGATTTTATTATTGCACTTAATGTTTATGAAACTAATACACAAAAACATACTATGGTTAAATGGACAGATCCAATTGGCTATAGAGCAAGTAAATCAACTGGTGTTATATGGACATCTTCCTCTACTAACAGTGCAGGTTCAAATATACTTGGACAAGCTAAAACTCCAATTAAAGATGGTTTAGCATTAGGAAACGTATTTATAATATACACAGAAACTGAAGCTGTTTTGATGGAATATACTGCTTCTAGTTTAGTATTTAACTTTAGAGAATTATTTAATGACGATGGTGTTATTAATTTAAACTGTGTTTCTGAAATTGGTGGTAAACATTACGTTTTTGGATTTAATAACATTTATATGCATAACGGTAATGCTAAACAAAACTTAGCTACTAATGCAGTAAGAGATAGAATTTATAATGAACTAGATAGAAGTAAATCCAGTAAATTTTTTGTTCATTACGATAACTCATTACAATTAGTTTATTTTTGTTATGTGTCTAGTGAATCAGACATAGGTTTTGCTAATAGTACTTACTGTAATAAAGCTGCAGTTTATAATATGATTAATAATACTTGGTCATTTATGGATTTACCAAATGTAGTTGGTGCTGCTTCATTAAATATTAGTACAAACTTAGGCTTATCTACAGAAACTACTGAAATGGCAGTTATGGTTGGTGCAAGACAAACAGCAATTAATCATACCGGAAGTAGAGCTTATGCTTTAGATATGCACGAAAATGGTCAATTAACTGAAACTCAAGAATTAGAAACTATAAAAACTGCATTTGTTGAGCGTTATGGTTTAGATTTAGATGAAACTCAGGCGCCTTTGCGTTCTGCTAAGCATTTAAAAACTATTACGCCTATAATTACAATGCCTAATACATCAGGTTCGATGTCAATTAAAACTGGTTTTAGTGAATATTCTACTAGTGCACCTCCAACTTATGCTGAGACTACAACTTATACGCCAACAGACATGTATAAAATTGACTCGAGAGCGAATGGTAGACTTTTAGCTTACAAAGTTGAAGAAACTGCAGGTGATGCGTTTAATTTTTCAGGGGCAGATTTTGACATCTCATTAACAAGCAGGAGATAATATGGCTTATTCAATATTAAATGAGCAATATAGGTTGCAAAACCCTCCTCCTTCTGATCCTGATCAATTGGTTTCTTATTTATATGAAGAATTAAAAAAGTTATCTGCAGCTCAGGAAAGATTGCAACAAATAATAACTGAAATTGACACTAGACTTACTGCAGGAAGTTTATAATGCACAGTTTAAGAGTGCCTGTAGTAAGGCGATGGTGTTATGTCATCTCGTTAGAGCATGTTCAACCAGATTTAACATTAATACATTGTGAAATCAAAACAAGATGGTCAAAACAAGTTGATATAGAATTAAAAGATGGTTGGTATTTATTAAAGTTATGCCACAAAGGTCCGATCCATGCAATGCACGATCCTAGCGACAAAAAACACGAAAAATTTTTAAAAAAGTTTGGTTTTAAATTTAAAGCAACGCTTGAAGATCAAATGGAAATATGGATATGGGAGAAATAAAAAATGGGTAGCTTATTTAAAGGTCCAAAGACCACCACAACTAGAAATGACCCTAACGCTGATGCTGCATTTAACATGGCTCAGCCAATATTAGATTATGCTTCAAATATGGGTTTAAATTTTGGTAAAGATGCAATGGATGCAGGTGTCTATAGCGGACCAACTTTTGCCGGTTTTACTGATTATCAAAATGCGGCTCAAACAGGCGCAGGCAATTACGCAGATACTGCTTCTAGTAATGCTAATGCAGTAAATGCAGCTTCTTTGAATAATTTAGCTAATACTGGAGACTTTGGTCAAGGCTTTGCGAATATGTTTGCAATGACCCAAAATCCCTTTGGTGCATTTGATATGGGAAATCAATTAGCTAATAGCGATATGGCTAACAATATGATTAATGCATCTACAAGAGATATTGGTAGAAATTTATATGAAAATGCTCTTCCTAATGCAAATAGAGGATATGCTGCAACAGGTAATATGAACTCAAACCGAGCAGGTATGCAAGATGCTATGCTTATGAGAGGTGCCGAAGATAGAGCTGCTGATGTATCTGCAGATATTAGAAACTCAATGTTTAACCAAGGTGTAAACCAATATAATACCAACTTTGGTCAAGGTATGAACGCTTTAGGCGGTATGTCTAATGCTTTCAATAATAGTATTGCAAATCTTGGTACCGGTATGAATATGGACTCTCAAGGTATCAACATGCTTAATAAGTTTGGTACTTTAGGCCAAATGAATGACCAAGGTCAAATGGACGCAGATCAAAAGGCATTTTATGACCAATTTAATGTTCCAATGAACCAACTTCAGCAGCTGATGCAGCTTGCTTCAGGTAACCAAGGTTTCGGTGGAAGCACATCAGGTACATCACAAGAAAATCCATCAATGATGCAAAATATAGGTAATATTATTGGTATTGCTTCAATGTTTTGTTGGGTTGCTAGAGAAGTATATGGACCTGAAAATCCTAAGTGGCTTGAGTTTAGAGAATATATGGTTGAAAGAGCGCCTTGGTGGTTGAATAGACTTTACTGGAAATTTGGTCAAAGGTTCGCAGCTTTCATTAGCAACAAACCAAGAACTAAAAAGTTTCTTGAAAAAATCATGGATAAATTGGTGGAGGCGTAAATGGGTAAATTGTTTGAAGGTGGTTTATTCGACAATAGTGGGCCACAAATTAATCCCAATCCAAATTTAGGTATGGGTAACAACAACATGCTTCCTCCTAATTCACCTCAAAGCATGATGTCTAATATGCACGATCAAAATGCAATGTTAAAAATGTATGAGCAATATAATAAGCCTTCTTTTTCTCAAAAATTAAGTGATCTTGGAGCTGCATTTAGAGCAGCAGGTGCAAAACCATCTCAGCAAGGTCAATTATGGAATCAACTAACTCAAACTAGATCAAATAGAACATCTGATATTAGAAATAGGTTTAGGCAACTTCAACAAGATAAGAGGCAAAATAGACTTGATAAACAAAATCTCGATCAGCAAAATTTTACAAATACTTTGTCAACAGACAAGTTTGATTTTCTCAAAGATCAGTACAATACTAAACAAGATCAGCTTACTGAAAAAAATGCACTCATTGGTAGTAACTTTAATTACACTGTTGGCCAACCTGAAGGTACGGTTAATAAATCAATTGAAGTTATGGACCAAATGGGTAACCCAGAAACTATTTTCCCTGGCGATCCACGCTACAACTATTACAATTCCGCTCTCAAAGCTAAAGAAAAAGCTCTCGAAGTTAAAAATAAAAAAGCTAATGATAAAATGGCAGGAAAATATGCGCCAGATGGTGATGCACTTACTCCGGGCGAAATAACTAGAGATAAAGCATACGCTAAACTTTATGAAAAGCAACGTCCTGCTCAAGCTGCGGCTAATATTGTAACTTTAAAATCAATTGCTGAGAGTTTAGCAAGTGGAGGCAATATTGATAGTTGGTGGGAACGAACTCAATCAATTATTGATCCTGATGGCGATTTAGGTCTTAGAAAAATATTTGGAACAGAAGGTCTTGATACACAACAGCGTATTGAACAGATTGTTCAGCAATCTTTAAGAGAAACTTTAGGTGCTCAGTTTACACAAACAGAAGCATTTAGATTGATTGCTCGTGCTTATAATCCAGCATTAAGACCACAAGTTAACTCTAAACGTTTACAAATGGCAGCTGCTGTCGCAGAAAGATTACATTCTTTAAATAAACAAAAAGCAGATTATTTTGACAAACATGGAACTCTTGCGCGTTACAAACATGATTATTCTAAAGAATTATCACAATTAGAAAATATGCTTAAAAATCTATATAGTGAAACTGAAAAATCTGGTTCATCAAATGCATCAGCTAATAGATCTGTTGGTGGTAAATCCTCTACTGGAATAAAATATAAAATTAAATAAAATCTATGGAGATGCCTATGGCTATGATCGAGCTTGAAATCGATGGCTATGGTACTGTTGAGGTTGATGAGAAATTCAAAAAATTATCAGCTGCAGACCAACAAAAGACCGTTGAAGAAATAGTCCAATCTATGTCTCCAAAGGATACAAGTTTATCTACTGCATTTCAGCACGGCGATCTTAAGTCAATGGCTAATACTCAAGAATATATGGGTAACTTAGAGCAAACTGTAAATGACTCGTGGTTTGGAGATACTCAACGATATTTACAAGAAAATATAGGTAATCCAGTTCGTGAAGCATTAGGTTTTGATAGCCAAGATCCAAATCAGCTTTCTGATAAAGCAGCTCAAGATAAATTTGCTGCTGCAGAAATGTTAAATAAAAAAGCTGATGCTTTAAACTATAAATCATTAACTACTGATGATGTTGATGGTGTTGTGTCTGGTTTAAAATATGGTACTCAAAAAATGGCTGAGTCATTACCTTATATGATGACTGCTGTTGCTCCTGTTCCTGGTTCTTCTGCTGCATTGATGTCAGGAGAAGCATTCCAAGAAGTAAAAGATATAGAAGGTGTCGACCAAGCTACTAAAGTATCTGAAGCAGGTGGTGCAGGAATACTTATGGGTGTTCTTGAAAATATTGGTGCCGGTTTTGTCTTTAAAATGATACCTGCTTCTGTAAAAGGTTCAGGTGTTAAAGGTATTTCTTCATGGCTTGCATCTAATGGTTTTGGTCGTATTGCTACTGCATTTACAAAAGCTGCAGTCGCTGAAGGTTTAACTGAAGTAGGTCAAGATGTAATTAAAATGGGTACTGCTGCCAATTTAGGTAGAGACTATACTGCTGACGAAGTTAAAAGAAATTTAAAAGAGTCATTTTTCGCAGGTGCTGCCGGTGGTGGTGGAACTAGAGGTGGTGCTCAAACTATTGTTGAAACTGTTAAAGGCACCAACGCAGCTATTGACGCAATTCCTAGTGGTTACAAAAAGATTGTAGAAGCTGACAAAGAAGCTACTGCTGAAGTTGTTAGAGATTTAGAAAAAACATCTGAAGGTCAAGATAGAAACAATAAAAAACTAGATGATGCAGACGCAAATTTAGATGACTTACATACGCAGTACCAAGCTGAAATAGATGCTTTAGTTAAACAAAAGAAATTAAATAAAAATAATCCAAAAGTAAAAGTTGCACTTAAAAGAGCTAAAAATAAAGTAAAGAATTTAGCATCAAAAGATGACATTAAATTACTTACAGATGCTGATCCTCAAATAGGTGCTCTTGCAAGAAAACTCAACGTAATTACTCGTTTTAAACAAGAAGGTGTTAAAGGCGGTGTATCTAAATTTACTGATTACTTTAATCCATTTAATTTAGGTCGTGGTAAACTAGGTATAAATATAAATAGTGGAAGAGCATTAGGTGCAGGTGCATTAGCATATATGAATCCAATCGCTTCAACTACTACAGTTGTAGGTGGTCGACTTATTGATGGTTTAACTGGATCTCGCAACAGGGTTTCAAAAGCAATAAGGCAATATCAAAATGCTGCAGGAATTAATATAGAACCTACAAATGATAATAGTGTTAATGTTAATCCTACAACACCTACTCCAATAACTCCGGTTATACCTGTACAACCTACAAAAGAAAAACCTAAAAGAGGTGCTAAAGGTAAGAAAAAAGTAGAAAAAGAAACTACTACATCTCAAGATCCTAATGCGGTTCCTGATTATGTAAAAAATCCATTAGCATATAGTGAAGCAGTAAAACGTGCTACTGAAATGGCAAAAGCTGCTTATCAAGCTGCACCAAATGCTGCTATGCAAGTACTTGTATTAGATATTGCAAATCAAAGAACACCTGCTCTTAAAAAAGCAAAGTTTGAGCAAGCTAAAATGCAGTATCCTGAGCATGCTACGTTTTTAGATCAAGTAGTAGAACCTATGACACAGTTTGGACCTAAGGAAGTCGATACTGAGTCAGTAATACAAGAGTCTAGATTTCCTACAGTTGATGAATTAAAAACTGAAGCAGAAAACTATTACGGTGAACGTGTAGAAATACTACACCACGGCACAACTCAAAACGCTGCTGCTAATATACAACAAAAAGGATTTAATGGTTCTGCATATATGACTGCAATACCTGGTAAAGCAGATGGGTTTGCTCAAGAGTATAGAAATCAGCCTGATAACGGAAGAGTTACAACTATTTGGCCTCAATCTGTTTTTAATAGATTACTAAAAAATGGTTTAATAAAACGTTCTCAATGGACAGGTGATGGAAATTCAAAACTAGCACCTATGCAGCTTACTCAATATGAAGTAAGTCCTGAAGCTGTTGATCAAGCATATGACTCAACTAGAACTAAATCATTATTTAAACCAAACAATAAATTGTCAGATAAAGATAAAGCTGCTTTGATTGCTAGAGCTTTGACTGAAGGTTTTAAAGTTAATTATAATTCATCTCAGAACTCTTTTATAAGAAGACAGCAGTTAATTAATCTTACTAAAGATGCAGATAAAGTTACTGTTTTACACGAAATATTTCATGCAATTGAAGATCGTTTAAGTAAAGCTGAAATGGACAAACTTAAGTCTCACCCTTTATACAACACTGTTAAAAAAGAAGTGCAGAAGTTATATCCTGAGTTATCTTCGATTGCTCAAGAAATGGAAGTATTAGCTGAGATGTCAGCTAGACTTGAAAATGCAAGATATAACGAAGTTGGACCAAAGTATATTTTAGGTAAAATTAAAGACCTTATTGAAAGATTTTTATCATTACTTAAAGGTGATGGTTTTATGACTGTTAATAGTGTTTTAGACAACATCTACACAGGTAACACATATCAACAAGGCATAAATCAAGAATATGCTGAAATGATGGTTCCTACTACTCAGTTTGCTAAAGTTAAACACGGAAGTCCTATGCTTAAAAAGCGTAGAGAAGATTTAGATAAAATTGAAAAAGACTTTATTGAAATTGAAAAAAATAGAGAAGTTATTGATGCAGCATTTAATGAAAAAATAGAAAATCTTGCTAATAACTTAGATATAGAAGGTATTAATGCTAATACTTTAAAAGCTATTTTAGGTCAAATAACACCTGATACAGACGTTTCTATGTTAGCCGTTGCTTATCTTAAAGCTATTGACTTAATGGAACCAAACGGTCGTATTGTTGATTTAGTTGAAACTAAAGAAGGTAATGAAGTTGAAGAAGCATTAGCTCCACATCGTGAAAACTTTTTGATCATTATGAAAGCACTACAAGAAAGTGGTGCTATCGGTGAATTTGAAGTTGCATTTAGAACAAGTGCTGGCGGTGTAATGTATCCAATTTATACTGTAGAGCCAAAAGACTCTTCACTTAAAAATAAAGCAGATCAAAATAATGCTCGTAAATACGTTAACAGAGCTACAAAAGAACCTCGTACAGAAAAGCCAAAAATAAATGGTCACCCATTAGGAAGTTACGACAATACTGTTGAATTTATAGAAAGAGAGCAACAACAGCCTCTAGTTATAAACGATATGATATATAAGTTACTTGCAGGAATGATGACTAAACCAAGGCATTATAGAGGATTAGATTTAGTATTTAAAAAAGATGGAACTACTGATAGTGCATATACGTTAGCTACAGCTGAAGCATTAAAACAATATGAAGACAACCAAACTGAAAAAGGTGGTATGTCTCCAGTTTATATGCAGCGAAGAGCACAAGATAGATTACGTATAGATACATTAAATGGTTCTGCTTCATATCAAGGTAAAGCCGGTAAAGCAATATGGGAGTTTCCAAATTGGAGACCATTAGGTGCTACTGGTTTTGAAAGTTTCTTACACTCAATTAGAGATCACTTAGGTATAGGTAATGAAATTCCATATAACCAAAGAGCAGGAATTTTATTCGGTACAGTTCAGCAATATATGGACTTAGCAGGAAGACCTAGATCAGAGTATTTAACTGATGAAGATCTTAATATGCCTTTAATTGATTACTTGGTTGCAGGTTCAAAAATGAAAGGTGGCAACATCTTCGCTTACCAGCGAGGTGGTGCTCCAATGATTTTTAACGATAAAAGAGATGCAAAAACTATTTATCAGAAAAATCATGCTGTTTTTGATGTATCAGATCACGGTTTTGAAATACAAAGATTAGCTGTAGAACTTGGAAGAATGAGAGCATTTTTAGAAGGTAAAGACGCTTCATTTAAGAAAATACCTACAAGTGAATTATTTCAAAATGAAGAAGCAATAAACTTACTTCAAGGCTTTAATTCAGCCTATCCAGTATGGTTTGATGGTACTTCTTCGGCGTATCAGTTACACGCCGCACTTACAGGAGACCCAGGACTAGCTCAAGTAGCAAACTTACTTAGCATGGATCCTGATGGACCTGGTGGCGATCTATATAGACTTCCAGCAAATCATATACAAGAAGTAACAGGTTTAGGTGCAACTAAGTCTCGTAAAGTAGCAAAGAAATTCTTAGCTAATAGAAGATCATATGGTCAAGTTAAGATTACTGCTAGAGGCGCAGGTTTTGATGAATTGTCTAAACAGTTACCTGATCAGTTTAATGACATGAAGAATGAAGAACAAAAAGAAACTCTTAAAAATATCCAAAATAAACTAGAGTTAATCTTTGATCAAAATTATCCTGGTGCTGCAATGGCTGAAGGCATAGCAAGAGCTATAGCTTCAACAATGTTTGATGTACAAGGAAAAGAGAATTTTGCAGTTCGTGTTCCATTACCTGATGGTGATGTTTCTGTCTATACAGGAAAGTTACCTGATAGTTCTAAACGAAGAGTTAATTGGGAAATTGGTAAAGATAAAAGAATTGGTGTTCCAGTATATCAAGATAAACTTGCAATTACTGGATTTGCAGCTTTCTTAAATCACTCATTAGATGCTTATGTTCAAAGAGCATTAGCTAAAAGACTTAGAGATCGTGGTGTTCCAGGCTTTATGCATACACATGATGCATTTGCAGTTCACCCTGTTCATGGTCAAGAGATGAGAGAAATTTATCATGAAGTTTTATTAGAAATAGCTAATTCTCCAATTTATGAAGAAGTAGTAAGAGCTAATGGAATTGATCCTGATTCAGTAACTGTAAAGTATAATGTTCAATCTGAAGAAGGTTCGATAAAGCAAGAAATGTCTTTATCAGAAATTCTTAATCTAATTAGACAAATGAAAGGCGCTACGTTTAGCAATAATTCAGGCATAAACTACTATGCCTTGTCTTAAGTGTGACGAATTAATTTAAGGAGAGTAAATTGAAAGTAAACGAATATTTTAAATTATTAGAAAATTTCGATCATATGTGGGCAGATAATAGACTTACCGTAAAAGGTAAAATATCTATTGGTCGTGAATTTGTAAATTCATTACCACCTGTTCAGATGGTTAGATCCACAATAAATATTAGAAATTTTTTAGTAGAATATTTTGTAAATACCATTAATGGAGCAGCTGATGCAGAAGAGGCAAAGCAGGGCAAAGTGGAAACCAGTAGTGGGAGCAAAGTGGACGGAAAAAAATCTGCACAAGCACCCAAACAAACTTCTAAAGGAAAAAGGCGGTCCTGAGTATGAAAGACTTTGCGAACATCTTCGAACAATGGCTAGGACTAAAGCAGGTCGCCCAAGTGGGTTACCTGACGGGTGGGGCAAAAAACAAAAAGAGCTTGCCGAAGAAAGAGCCAAAATTAAAACAAAAGCAAAAGAGAAAGTAGATAAAATGATCGAACAAGGATTATTACCTGATGATGACAATATTGCTAAAAGAGCAGTCACAGTCCTACTCGAAATTGCTGAAGGTCCTGATGCTGCTAATACAAAAGCAGGCGCAGCTAAGGCATTACTAGAGTTCACAAAGCAAAAACCTGTAAATAAATTAGAAGTAAAGGCAGTCGCTGAAGAGTGGTTGGCAAGTTTAGATGAACCAAAAAGCATTGACGATACGAAAGCAATTGAGGGATAATTTTGAATTTTATTCTAAAAATTGTTTAAAAATACGTACTAAAGATGGTGATGTTGTAAACTTAAAACCCAATATCGCACAATCACAATTACTAAATATCATAAATACTCAATATGAAAAAGAAGGCAAAATTCGTGTTATAATTCTTAAAGCTCGTCAAATGGGATTATCTACTATGGTAGGTGGTTGGTTATATTGGTGGCTATCACAACGTAAAGCACAAAGAGGTATGGTTGTTACACATCATGCTGACTCTACAAGAGCTTTATTTGATATGACAAGAAGATACCACGATAACTGTCCTGAACCTGTTAAACCTCATACAAAGTATTCATCAAGAAAAGAAATAAACTTTAACTTTCTTGATAGTTCTTATGTTGTTGCTACTGCAGGTGGTGACTCAATTGCACGAGGAGAAACTATTACAGTTTGTCATTTATCAGAATTAGCTTTCTGGTCTCCATCGACAGCTGAAGAAAACTTTAATGCTATTATGCAAGCAGTACCAAATAAAGATAATACTGCTGTATTTATAGAGTCTACGGCTAATGGTGTTTCAGGTAAATTTTATGATTTATGGAGAGGTGCTATTGAAGGTACTAATGGTTTTATTCCAGTATTTTTACCTTGGTTTATTCAAGATGAATATGCTGAACAAGCACCAGAAAATATGGATTATACACCTGATGAATTAGAACTTAAAAAAGAACATAATTTAACAGATAACCAATTAGCATTTAGACGTAAAAAAATAGCTCAAAACGGTATTGACTTATTTAGACAAGAATATCCAGCAAACGCTGATGAAGCATTTTTGACATCTGGTAGACCTATTTTTAATCCTGACCAAATTATGGAAATGATTGATAAATCAGAACCAGTAAAGCAACGATTAGCATTAGAAGAAGAAACATGGAATGTTCACCCAAGAGGTGAATTAGTTTTATACAAAGATGTTGATCCTGCAGGTATTTACACAATAGGTGCCGACGTTGCTATGGGTATTAGAGGTGGAGATTATTCTGTTGCTCAAATACTTGATGAACATAAAAATTTAGTTGGTACGTATAGAGCACATGTTCACCCTGATTACTTTGCTACAATTTTATATCACTTAGGCGAATTTTTTAATAACGCATATATAATTGTTGAGAGTAATTCACACGGATTACTGACATGTACTCGTTTATATAAAGATTTTGAATACACAAATTTTCATATTGAAATTGTAGTAGACAAAATGAGCGACAAAGAAATGACTAAACTAGGTTTTCAAACTACTGCTAAATCTAAACCATTAGTTATAAATGAATTAAGAGCATCTCTGAGATTAAATGAGATGACAATTAATGACAAAGTAACTCTTAGAGAATTACTAACATATATTGAAACAGAAACTGGAGCTATGGAAGCTGAAAGTGGTTGTTTTGATGATTGTGTAATGGCTTTAGCGTTAGCAAATTATGGTCACCAACAAGGTTGGAAACCAACAGAAATTAATAATAACTTTTATTCGGAGGCGATCTGATGGCAGATTTTGAAGCATTATCAGAAGATGAACTCGTTGCACTTTGCAAAGATGAAATCAAAGGTTCTATAGGATATTCTGATAGTGATTTAAGTAATGAGCGCGAAAAAATAATGCGCTATTATCACGGAGAACTTCCTAAAAGACAATCTAATGGTAACAGCAGTTATGTATCTCAAGATGTTTATGACGGAGTTGAAGGTTTAAAAGCATTACTTTTAGAAACGTTTTCAGCTGGTACAGACGTAATTGAATTTACACCTCAAGGTCCTGAAGACGTTGAAATGTCAAGAGTTTGTACTGCATACACAAATTACGTATTACACAGACAAAATGATGGCTTTTCAATTATGAGAGATGTCATGCATGACGGACTTATGTCTCGTACAGGTATTGTAAAAGTTTATTGGGAAGAAAAACTTGATGAAATAGAAGAAGAGTTTAAAGGTTATACTTCTGAAGAATTAGACCAAGCTCTTATTGATCCATCTATGGAATTAGGTAAATTTACTGAAAAAGATGGAAAGTTTAGTGGTACGTTTATTAAAAGTACAGACAACAGCAAAGTTGTAATAGATGTAATTCCACCTGAAGAATTTATTATAAATCCAATGAGTAAAAATATTGAAGACGGTTTTGTAGCTCATAGAAAATCTATGCGCAAAACTGATTTAATAAAAATGGGTTTTGATGAAGATTTAATTGAAGGCATTGGATCAGACGAAGATCCATTAGGTAAAAATTATGATGAAAAATATTATCGTCATGAACAAATTGGTCCTACTTCTGTAAATTCAGATGAGCATCATAGACAAGAACAAATGAAAGAAATTGTTGTTTATGAAGCATACGTAGAAGCTGATATGGAAGGCGAAGGTATTAGTAAACTATATAAAATACTAATAGCTGGTAATACACTTCTTGAATATGAGGAAGTTGATAGAAGACCATTTATAGTATTTACACCAATACCTGTAGCTCATAGGTTTCACGGTGAAAACTTTGCTTACAAATTGTTACCTACACAAAATGCTAGAACAGTATTAATGAGGTCAATATTAGATCATAGTTCTGTTACTACAAATCCTCGTTACTTAGTAACTAAAGGATCATTATTAAACCCTAGAGAATTACTCGACAATAGATTAGGAGGCATTGTTAATGTCACTCGCCCTGACGGTGTATCACCCTTACCTCAGAACCCACTTAACCCATTCATATTCCAAACCGTTCAAAAGTTGGAAGAAGATGGTGAAAATACTAGCGGCATTTCAAAGCTCTCGCAAGGTCTTAACAAAGACGCCATATCTAATCAAAATTCACAAGGAATGGTTGAGCAGCTCGTTAATCTTTCACAACAACGTTCCAAGATCATTGCAAGAAACTTCGCAAATAATTTCTTAAAACCGTTGTTTCTTGAAATATATAGACTTTGTATAATTCATGAAGATAATCAAAAGATTATAGATGTTGCAGGAGCATATGCTCAAGTTACTCCAAACCAGTGGCACCATAGACAAGATGTTGAAGTGGCATTTAAATTAGGTTACGGAGAAACTGAAAGAGAAGCAGTTAAGTATAACACTATACACGCTCAGTTATCGCAAGATCCAGGATTACAATCTAATTATGGTATGAAAGAACGATATAACATGGTTCGTCAATCATTGTTAGCTCAAGGTATTAAAGATGTTGATACATACTTAATACCACCAGAAAAAGTACAACCTCCACAACCATCGGCTCAAGAGCAAATGCAACAGCAAATTGCTATGAAGCAAATGGAAATGGAAGAACGTAAAATAGCAGTTCAAGAACAAAGATTAGCACTTGATACTGAGGAAGCTAAATTCCGTATGGAATTAGAAATAGCTAAATCAGAAGCTGAAATAGCTAATATGAGTGTTGAAGCTGAAAGAAAAGATTTTGACTCTGAAACTAAAGCAGATGTTGCTTACGAAGAGTTGAAGATACTTAAATCGCAACCTAAGGAACAGACTACAGGTATTGTAAGTCCTAATTCCTAATATTTTAAGGAGAGATATATGAGTGCGAATCAAGAGCAATTGGTCAATCAAGGCCAAGAAGCTGAGCAACTTTTAAAAAACGAAAGTTTTAATAAAGTTGTTAAAGGATTACTAGATCAATATGTTCAAGTATTCTTTAATACTGATCCATCGCAAAGTGACGAGCGAAATATTGCTTATTATAGTGCACGATCAGTTCAAGAAGTCATTAATACTTTAAATCAACAAGTACTAATGAAAAATCAAATTTTAGAAAAGAATGAGGAATAGAAATGTCAGAGACTACAAATGCGTCTGCTGAAAAATCACCTTTTGATGCTTCTTTTGGTTCGTCCGAAGAAGCAGAAAATGCCTTTATGTCTCAGTGGGAATCCGCTGAAAAGCCAGAAGAAAACGAGACTAAAGACGACGCTAAACCTGTTGATGAAGTTAGAGCAGCAGAAGAAGCGCCTGATCAAGAAGAAGTTAAAGAAGAAAAAGCAGACCTTAAAGAAGAAGACTCAGATCAATACGAATATGTAACTGTTGAAGTTGACGAAGATGGCAATGAAACTATTGTCGACGAGGAAACACCTAAAGCTATTATTGCTGAAGATAATATGGTTACAAAAGTTAAAGTAGGAAATGACGAGTTAGAAGTATCTGTTAAAGATCTTAAACGATTACATGGTCAAGAAAAATCTCTAACAATAAAATCGCAAGAAGTTGCTACTCAACGAAAAGCACTTGAAGACAAATCATTACAATACGAAGCGTCCTTACAAAAGCTTATGGAAAAAGCTCAGGATCGTTATAAGCCATACGCAGAAGTCGACATGTTAGTGGCTGCAAAAACTATGAGTGATGATGACTTTATGCAATTAAGACGAGAGTCTCAAATGGCTAAAGAAGATTTAGATTTTTTTACTCAAGAAGCATCTAAGTATGCTCAACAAGTAAAAAATGACTATCATAAAAGACTTCAAGAAGAAGCATCAAAAACTATAAAGGTACTCCAAGAACGAGTTCCTGATTGGTCTCAAAACTTATACAGTGATGTTAGATCATACGCTATTAATCAAGGTTTAACAGCTGAAGTTGTCGATACTATTGTCGAACCTACAGCTATAGAAATGATGATTAAAGCTATGAGATATGATCAAGGTAAAAAAGTTGCCACACAAAAAAGAGTTGTGAGGAAACAAAAACGAGTTTTAAAATCAGGTACTAGTAATCCAACCACAGCCAAAAAAAGACAAAGTGACGCTATGGATAAATTACATAGATCAGGATCTACCGATGATGCAACAAATGCTTTTCTATCAAAGTGGCAAAAATAAATTAACGTCATTTTTAGAGAAGGATAAAATTAAATGGCTACATGGCAAACCTACCAAGAAGTAGGTATAAAGGAAGATATTTCAGATATTATCTCTAATATTTCTCCAACCGCGACACCTTTCCAATCATCAATTGGTAAAGAAAGCGTAAGTAATACTTTGTTTCAATGGCAAGAAGATTCACTAGCTTCAACTGCAGAAAATGCAAGAGTTGAGGGAGCTGACTTTTCTGACGCTACATTAACAGCAACCGTTATGAGATCGAACTATACTCAGATCCAATCTCATACTATTAAAGTCTCAGCAACTTCAGATGCAGTCGATGCATACGGAAGAGCCAAAGAGACAGCCTATCAACTTTCAAAGAAAGCAGCAGAATTCAAACGAGATATAGAATTCAACTTGGTAGGTAATAGAGCAACTGGTGGCAATAACGCTGCAGTCGGTAACGCTACTACTGCAAGATTTACTGCTAACTGTTGGGGTAATGATGCAGCTTCAAATGCAATGATTGCAAATAAAGTTGATGCAGGTACTTCAGCAACACTATCTGAGGCTAATATATTGTCTCTAGGTGATGCTCTTTATGATGATGGTGCAGAAGCATCTATCCTTATGATTAAGCCTGCTGACTCAACTGTTATTGCTGGATATACTCGATCAGCAGTTGGAAGTGGAAACGCTAGACAAGAGCACTTTTCAAACGGTGGTAGAACTCTTGTGAACGTTGTTGATGTATATATTTCTCCATACGGTGAATATAGAGTTGTAATGAATAGGTTCATGAGACCTGACGTTGCATTTTTATATGATCCTTCAGATTGGAAAATAGCAGAACTACGTCCAATGACTAGAGAATTGCTTGCTAAGACAGGTGATGCAGATACCCACGCTCTGGTAACTGAATACGGTCTTAAGCATGCTAACTATAACTTGTCAGGTTATATTTACGACTTGGCATAATTAATCATGGGGCGTCTTGATTTTGCTCTCCTTACAAGGCGTCCCATTATTTAAGGAGAATTTATGGATATTAAAGATATTAAGCACAACATTGTGCAAGAAGGAAATAAATTATATACAACCAAAACCCAAGAAATACCGGATCATTTTTTGAAAAGTTTAGATTATCAAAAAGAACAAGGTGGTTGGACTGACTCTAAAGATATGATGAAACTTGCATCTATTCCAGTTGCTGTAGTTGATCAAATGCTAAGAGAAGGTATAGACGTATATAAAGCTCCAGTTAAAGATATTATCAAATGGTTAAAAAATCATGATTGTGAGCGTTTCCTTACTCATTAAAGGAAATTTAAATGGCAACTTACCTAGAATTACAAAACGATGTAAAAAATCTAATTAACCGATCCGACTGCACTACAGATTTAGCAAAAAGTTTTTTAAAAAGTGCATCACAAAAAATTCAAAGAACATTAAGATTTCCAGGATTAGAAAAACTATTTTCAATTACTGTTGGAACAACATCTTCACAACTTTATGATCAAGCTGGTGGTAAAGTTTATATACCAGGCGACTATATTGAAATGGTTCAAGCATATACAGGATTAACACAATCTAACGATGCTGTACTTAATCGTGTGCCTTTAAGTAGATTTATAGAATTATCAGGATCACTTCCACAAACTGGAAAACCTCAATATTATACTCGACTACAAAACTTTTGGTACGTAAAACCTATACCTACAGTAGGCACCGTTTTTCATTTTGTGTATAGAGGTGAAGCAGAAACATTAACTAATGATACTGATACAAATACTTTGTCTTTAGTTTCTCCAGATTTAATAACTTATGGTGCATGTATATACGCTGCAGATTATTTTAATGATGATCGCAAACCAATTTATGAATCATCATACAACCAAATGAAATTAGAAATAGAAGAGCTTATTTTAAGTACTGATCAAGCATCTGTAGATGCAAAAGTACAACCAAGTGTTTCTTTTGAACTTGATATAATTAATTAGAGGTAAATATGGCAACATCTGTTTTTCAAATAACTGGAGCTAATGCAACTGCATTACAAACGTATGCTTCAACAATAGAAGTATATGCTAATGCTGCCTCTGCGTCTGCAGATGCTGCAAAAATAAGTGAAGATAATTCTGCTGCTAGTTTAGCTTCAATTGGAACAAACGCAACGCTTGCAGCAGACGCAGCAGCAAGTGCAGCTTCGACATTAACGGCTTCAACAGACCATCAAGCCGATGCACAAAAATTAGCAGTAAATCCACACAACAGCTCATTTAGTTTGTCATCAACTAACGGTGGAACCTCAGGCTTATATTCAGCATTACACTATTCTACTTTAGCTACGGCAAGTCAGTCAGCAGCATCTACTAGTGAAACCAATGCAAGTGGATCAGCGACTGCGGCAGCAGGTTCAGCTACTACCGCAGGTCACTATGCAGTAAAGGTCGATGCCGTAGTGCCAACTACCTCAGACTACTCAGCTAAGGCTTGGGCAACTAATACAATAGTCGATACCTCAGGTGGTGGATCTGCTAAGTCTTGGGCGACTAAGGCTGACAGTGCTACTGTAGACGGATCAGAGTATTCATCTAAGACATATGCAATTGGTGGTTCATTAACTGTTGGATCTGCTAAGAACTGGGCATTAGGCGGTGGTTCAGGTTTTACTACATCAACAGCAGTTGCAGGTGGTGTTTACTCAGCAAAGTATTATGCCGAGGCAGCTCAATCTGCTGCATCAAATGCACAAGGATCACTTACATCATTCCAAGCCGTTTACCTTGGATCAGGGTCTTCAGATCCATCTTCAGGTCATACTGCAGGCGATATATTTTTTAATAATACAGTAAATAAACTTAAATATTATAACGGAAGTTCTTGGATACCTATAGAAGCAGCAGCAAGCAATACGGCATCACAAGGCTTTGCTATAGCAATGTCGGCAGCTTTATAAAAGGAATAAACAATGGCTCAAAATTTTAGACGAATATTACTCAATGCCGTAGGAACATCTGAAGCAGATGCACCTGACGGAGCTAACTTTACACATTACAACACCATTATTGGTATAAACATGGCAAACATAACTGCCAATGCTATTACAGGTAGTTGCTATCTTAAGAAAACAATAGATGGATCAGAAGTCACATTTTATATTGTAAAAGATGCACCAATTGCAAGTGGTGGTTCGCTTTCAATTAACTCTAAATTTATAGTTGAAAGTGGTGACCGTCTTTATTTTCAAAGTTCAGTAAATAGTTCTATGGACGTTGCAGTTAGCTATGTTCAAGAAATAAGCGATTAGGAGTTGTCATGAGTTACATAGGTAATCAATCACAAACGGCTTACTCTTCACTAGTAAAGCAAGATATAACTGGTAACGGCACACCAAATTATACACTCAGTTACCCTGTAAGTAACGAAGACGACATACTGCTTTATATTAATAACGTAAAACAAGAGGGTGGCTCAGGTAAGGCCTTTACAGCTTCAGGTACTACATTGACCTTAAGTGAGGCTATAGCAAACACAGATAGCTGTTACGTTCAGTATATCGGTCTAGCAATACAGACTGTAGTTCCCCCTGATGGATCAGTAAGCACAGCCAAGATAGTTGATAGTGGAGTAAGCACAGCAAAGATAGCAGATAATGCTATTACTCAAGCAAAATTACATAGTGATTTAATATTTGTACCAAGTGGAATGATTATGCCTTTTGGTGGCAGTTCAGCTCCAACTGGATTTTTAGCTTGTGATGGCTCTGCTATTTCACGAACAACCTATTCTACATTATTTACAGCTATAGCAACAACTTGGGGTGTTGGAGATGGCTCTGGTACATTTAATCTTCCTGATTTAAGAGCAATGTTTCTGCGTGGAACTGGTACACATGGTACAGCTAACATGGCAAAGGGTACAGACTTTTCTGCACCAGCTGTGGGTACTATTGAAAATGACCAAATGCAAGACCACAAACACCAAACAATAATGAGTCCAGGTACTTCTTATCAAACTTATAGTTCATATGCTATTGGTAATAATGCTTATGGTACATCATATAACTTTGATACTACAGCACCACAAGAAATAAACTCTCAAGGTACTCCTAGAACTGGCGATGAAACAAGACCAGTCAATGCTTCAGTATTATATGTAATTAAGACATAAAGGTTAGAATGTATGAATGTAAATAAACAAGAATTATGGGCAACACCTTACTTTTATAATGTCGAAAAAATAAATTTCGAAGTAGATATTATTAAATGGATTATGAATTTATTTAAAAAAGAATCGTCTGTTTCTAAATCAAATGTTGGTGGTTGGCAAAGCAAACTACAAAATAATAAATTAGAATTAAATCCATTGATAAATTACATACATAACTTTTGTAAGAATTTAAATTTAGGAATAAGCAAAATTGATGTACCAGAAATTTGGATTAATGTAAATAAACAACATGATTGGAACACCATACATCAACATGGAGGGCATACTTTCTCAGGTGTTTATTACATTAAAACACCAAAAGACTGTGGGAGATTAGCTTTTAAAGACCCAAGACCTTCAGCTAGTTCTAATTTATTTTTAGTAAATAGATATGACAATGGCGAATTACGTTATCTTAATATGTTAGAGGGTATGTTTATATTATTTCCATCATATTTAGAACATTTTGTTGAACCTAATAATAATAAAGAAGAAAGAATATCTATAAGTTTTAATGTAGATGTTTTGGAGGGAGCATAGAGAATGGCATTAAGTAAAATACAAGCTGAGTCAATGAACTTAGCAGATACCTATGCATTTAGTGGAACTGTAAGTGGAATATCTTCAATAGGTATTGGTCAGACTTGGACAGATGTTACAAGTAGCAGGGCAAAAGATACAGAATATCAAAATACTACTGGTAAACCAATAATGATATCTGTCACTTTTACAACATCTTTTACAGCAATAGGTCAAATTAGTGTTAGTTCATCTTCAGGTTCAGGGTTCGTTATTATTGCACGAGCAGATGGTGGAGATTATTATAGTGGTAGTGCACAGACAACACACGAAACAAACATAAGTTTAATTATTCCAAACAATATTTATTACAAACTAACTGGTTACAATACTACACTTGCATTGGTAGCTTGGGCAGAATTAAGATAGGGAATAGTATGAAACATTATATAAATAACAAAACTAAAGAAGTGTATGCTTACGAAGAAGATGGTAGTCAAGACGATTATATCAAGTCAGGTTTAGTTCCTATTAGTGATACTGATTTAGCGAAATTAAGAAAAGAACAAGAACAAGCTGGACTTGATGCTTTAACTTATAAAGAAAAAAGGCAATTAGAATACCCAACAATAGCAAATCAATTAGATGACTTGTATCACAATGGCATAGATGGTTGGAAGACAACTATCAAAGCTATTAAAGACAAGCACCCAAAGGAGTAAGCCATGTATATAGGATCACAGCCTTTAACTGGAAAGTTCAATCAGCTAGATGGTATTACCATATCCAGTACGACAGATACCTTTGCATTAACTAAGAGTACTGCATCATTCAGTCCTGCAACGGCAGAGCAGTTAATCGTGTCAGTCAATGGTGTTACTCAAGCACCTAACAATGCCTATAGTGTATCAGGGTCAAACATTATCTTTACTGAGAACCTAACTACAGCAGACACTATAGATTACATCTTGGCTTTAGGTGAGGTAGGCAATTCAGTAGTACCCACAGATGGTTCAGTAACTGGAGATAAGTTTAGTTCTACTGTCTATAGAGATGGCATAAGGATTAATGGAAGTACTGCTACTGACAATGTAACAATAGCTAGTGGTGAAAGAGCAATGGTTGCAGGGGATTACACAATTCCCACAAACAAAACATTAACTGTAAATGGAGTATTGACCATTGTCTAAATTATATGTTGACGAGATTCAACCCAAAACCACTGGTGGTGGTATAAGCATGAGTGGTCATGTTTTGCAAGTTGTTCAAAACACTTCAAGTACTATGAAAGAAATTAGTGATAATACCTTTGCTACTACTGACTTTGCAGTAAGTATAACTCCTAAATTTTCAACTAGTAAATTATTACTAACTGTAAGTGTATATATTACAATTCCTGATTCAGGACAAGGTTCTATTAATATTTATAGTAGTGCTGACTCAGGTTTAATAACGGATAAGACTAATGGATTTGGTGGTCCTTATGGTAATATGGAGGGTAGTAGTCTTGAATCAATTAATACTATAAATTTTTTAACTGATGCTGTTGGGTCTACCTCCTCAAGAACTTACACTTTATATGGAAAAAGTACTGGAACTGACCCTACATATTTTATGAATAGTACTAGGCTCAGCACTTTTACTATAATGGAAATAGGAGCATAGCATGAGTACACTTAAAGTTCAAAACATAGCACACACAAACGGCACAAATGCTATGACTGTTAGTAGTGGTGGTGTAGTTTCATTTAATAATCAACCTACTGGAACGGCTTTAGTAAAACTAGTTACTTTAAATCTTTCAAATTCAGCAGATGCTACTATTAGTTCAACTTACATTAACTCTACTTACGATACATATAAATTTATATATGATTTTGTGCCAGTTGCTAATAATGCTTATTTATATACTAGAGCAATAGTAGGTGGTTCAGAGGATACTGGAAATAATTATGGTTGGGAATATTTCACATTAGATGGTGGTGGAACTCAGAATAATGATTCAACAAATGTAATGGCTGTTCATCATAAATACACTATTGGAAATGGAGATGGAGAGGGTATAACTGGAGAATTTACTTTATTTAATGTGAACTCAACCACAAGGTCTGCTTGTATATCAGGTCATTCAACTAGTTTTACATCTAATCCAGTTCCTACTCAAAACGTATTTGGTGGTGCTTATAAATCTGACCAAAGAGCAAAAGTTCTTAATGGGTTAAGACTTTTTATGGAAACATCTAGTGCTATAACAAATATAGCAACTGGATTTGTAACAGTTTATGGAGTTGCAAAATGACATCAATTCTTAAAGTAGACAACCTCCAAAATGCTAGTGGTACTTCTGCATTATCCATTAATAGTGATGGTGTTGTAACACCAAGTGTAAAACACGCATTTTATATGTATAAAAGTAATACCCAAGCAATAGCCCATGCCACTGGTTATAATGTAATACAATTTAATGCATCAAGAATAAATGAAGGTAACGGAGTTACTCTTGGTACTAATGCTAGATACACTGTTCCATCAGGTGCTAATGGTATATATGTACTTCATTGTCATGGAAGATTAGAAAGTGCGACTGATGGTAATGCAACTATACAAATGAGATTAAATGGTACTCCTATTGCCACTACATTTTACTATAATGAATATTACGATGGTATGACTGTTCCTATGTTAAGAAATTTAGCTGTTGGTGATTATGTAGATGTATGTATGAGTAATTCTACTGGAAGTAGTATGAACGTAGGCACTACAGATTCAGGTGATACTCTTTATTTCTTTGGATATAGATTAGGATAGGAGAATAATATGCCACTAACAAAACTAAATTCAGCAAGTGTCATTGAACGTCTTCCAGTTGGTAGTGTGATACAGACTATTTCTGTTGAAGATAGTACAGCAGGGGATTCATTTACTACTAATGATTATGTTCAATTAATGTCTGCTTCAATTACACCTCAATACGCTAATAGTGAAATTTATATTTCTTATCAAGTAGGTATAGGAGGACAAACTCATCAACCAATGTCTTCAAGAATAAAAAGAGATTCAACAGTTGTTGGTTCAAACACTCTTACTGGAGGAACTGCAAGATATGGAAATAGCCTTGCTGAAGCAGGTTCTTCTTTTTCATCAGCAGACCAAATGACCATGATTCATGGACAATTTTTAGATAGTCCTACTACTACTTCAGCCATTACTTATAAAATTGAAGTAAGTCCTAGAAATGAAGATGGTAATAAAACTTTTATTTTTGGAGAGCCACATAATCAAGTTACAGATGGTTATATTATGAAAGTTAATAACATTATTACACTTATGGAGATTAAACGGTAATGAAAATGCAAATGAAGCCTGAACTCCAAGTACAACTAGAACTTGATGCCCACGAGAAAGAGTGTGCCATAAGATACAAAACTGTAGACGATAAATTAAATGCGTTAGATAAACGTATGTGGAGATTAGAAGCAATGATAATGGCAAGCACATTTGCTGTAGTTGCTCTAATGATAAGTATAATAATTAAATAAAATCTTACTATAGCCTATTGGGAGAAATCAATGGTAGATCCGATTAGTGCGTTTGGCGCACTTACGGCTGCTCATGGGGCTATTATGAAGTGCGTACAAATGGGACGAGATCTTTCGTCTGCTACTGGCGCTATTTCAAAATATGCCAAAGCAGAAGCCGAACTAGGACACGGTAAGGAGAGAAAAAAGAAATCAATATTTGGAGGAGTAATGGACGATGCTATTGCCCAACATTTTAAAGAAGAAGAGCAACAAAGACTAAAAGATGAACTAAGATCCATGTTTCAACTTTATGGCTCTCCAGGACAATGGGAGAGACTTCAAGCAACTATTGCAGCTGCAAGAGCTGAACACAAAAAACATTTAAGAGAGCAACAAAAAATTAAAGACAGAAATTTAATAATTACTACTGTTACTTCTATTTTATTAATAGGAGTTAGTGCCATTTACTTTTTTGCAGCTTATTTAAAAGGAACACTATAAATGAAGCAATTATTAGAACAAATTGAACGACACGAAGGATTGGAGCTAAAACCATACAGATGCACATCGGAAAAACTAACAATTGGAATTGGAAGAAATCTCGAAGATGTTGGAATATCCAAAGAAGAAGCATACATGCTACTAGAAAACGATGTAAAAACAGTGCAACAACAGATAGAAACGTACATGCCTTGGGCATCATCTCTCAATACTGCGAGACATGCGGCTCTAACAAATTTTGTATTCAATGTAGGAATAGGAACAGCACTCAAATTCGAAAACGCAATGGAAGCGCTAAAAGCCTCAGATTTCGGCACCGCCGCAGAAGAACTACTCGACTCCAGGTGGGCAAATCAGGTTGGACAACGGTCCACGGAAATTTCAGAACAAATTAGAACGGGAGAATGGCAATGATAGCTGTACTCGGTCAAGCCTTAGGTTTGGTAGGAAATATAGCTGGAAGTTATATGGAACGAAAAGCTGAAGAACAAAAAGCTAAAGGTCAGATAGCCAAAAAAATGGCAACTGCTGAAATCGATTGGGAACAGCAAATGGCTAAAAATGCAGGTAATGGGTGGTTAGATGAATTTTACGGCGTATGTCTATTTATACCTATCGCTCTCTGTTTTATTCCTGGCTATGCCCCAGTTGTAAAAGAAGGTTTTTTAGCGTTAAGTGAGTCAGTTCCTGAATGGTACATCGGTGCTTGGTTAACTGCTGTTGCTGCTGCATTCGGTGTTCGTGGTTTAGCTAAAATGAAGACGAAGAAGTAATGTTTAAAGCAATGATAATGTTATGCTTAATCGGACAACCTGATCAATGCATAATTTTAGAAGATATAGAAGGTCCATATCTTGCTAAAAGTAAATGTATCGAAAGAGCTTATGAAATGGCAGCAGATTTAAAATCCTGGAATCCAAATTATGAAGCAAAAAAATATAAATGTTTAAGAGATAATTTTAAAGATTTAGAGGGAAAAATAAGACTTTAATCAATTAGCCTCACTTAAGCAGAAAGGCTTTAAATTTTCAGACGCCTTTTTTGTATCTTGATGCACTGGTCCAACTGCGGACCGGTGTTTTTTGAAAGGAGTACAAGATGAAGTTAAGTAAACTGCTGTCCGTAGCAGGCATGCCTTTATGGCGAGATAAAGTAGGTTGTCCTACATTTCATTCACAAGCTAAACGTGCAATTGAAATAATGAACGATCCACTAATAGTTGATATTGATACAAATATGCTCGACAAGTATGTCGAAGTTCTTGAGACTTTAAAAAGTCATAAGGGCAAGCCATTAACCGGTACAACTATTAATCGCAATGTAAGTGTTATTAGCACTTTATTAGGTTATGCTAGAAGAAGAAACTGGGTTGATAAATTACCATATTTTCCAAGAAAAACCGAGTCACCTCATAGAGTAAGATGGTTAGCACCTGCAGAAGAAAAAGCAATCTTTGAAGGGATTGAAACTGCTAAATATCTTATTGCTAGAAAACATCGTGAAGAGATGAAAGCCGTTGTTCGTATTTTAATTGATACAGGCATGAGGCGTGGTGAAGTATTAGGATTAACTAAAGATAATCTTGATGGCAATTGGGTGAGATTATGGAAGACCAAAACTGGTAAGGCTAGATCCGTTCCTTTAACACCTGAAGCACAAAGATTATTGAATGAACATGTTCCGTTTGAAATCAAACCGTGGCAAGTTCATCGTCTATGGGCTAAAATAAGAGAAGATATTGGTTTAGAAAAAGATGAGCAATTTGTATTACATACTTTGCGTCATACTACTGCTACTCGTCTGCTTAAAAAGACAAGTAATATAGCTATGGTACAAAGAATGTTAGGTCATTCTAACATAAGTACTACATTAAGATATGCTCATATTGACGACCAGGATTTGCTAGATGCAGTCAACTCCTGATTGCAAAAAGGACACAGTTTTGGTGCGCTCGAGAAGATTCGAACTCCTGACCCCCAGATTCGTAGTCTGGTGCTCTATCCAGATACAAAAATCATAGGGTTATTGGTGCGATAAGAGTGCACCTTTACTGCGTTATCGGGTAAATCTAGACAACATGTAATGTTATATCGTTATAAACAACCTATACGGACACTTTAGCAGTTGATTTACATTGTTTAATTAATTAGTTTACAAAATTCTCAATAGATTAGGTTAATTTTTTTACTATATGTCCGGAATATTATTTCAAAAAATGTATAGCATTTCTATGGCTAATACAGAGTTTAGAACTGCGCTTAGAAAAATATATACACATTATGCAGCTACTGATGTTATGGGTGTATTAGGACAAGCTTATATGTATCAAATATTACAGCAAGCTGAAAGTTTAAATATGAAACTTCCTTATCTTGATGACCCTAAAAAACCAGTGGCACTTAAAGATATTACGGTATCAGCTTTATCAATTTCTCAAATTTTAGCTATACCAAGAACCACAATTATTAGATGTTTAGATACTCTAATAAAACAACATTATGTGGTTAAAACTCGTAAGGGATACTACATCTCGTTAGATGAGTTCAGAAGGGACACGCTTCCCATATACCAAAAGTACTACAAAAAGTTAAATAACATCAAACATATTTAATTAGCCTCACTTAAGCATAAGGCTATAACTTTGGAGGAAATATGTATTCTCTTAATGAGCTTACTATGATTTCTGATGGCGCAAAAAGGTGGGACAAACAAGAAGAACAACTTAGAAAAAATGGGATCTTAGGATCCATTGATACTCAGATAACTAAGGGTGTTCTTCCTCTGGTCGCACATGAGTTGCTAACTGAAATTGCAACTGTCGCAACTAACAGAGGTGCGAAACCATTTTGGTTAAAAGCTCTTGAAAACTTAGATGTTAAAACCACATCTTATATTGGTTTAAACTATGCATTTATCGGTGTAGGTCAGCAAACTGATGTTACCAACATTTGCATAAATATAGGAAAAGCAGTTTGTATTGAATTGTGGTCTAAAGACTTTGAAAAGACTAATAAGCCTTTATTTGACCGATTATTTAATATGGCTGTTAAAAATCATAATAGCCCTAGACACAGACTTAAAGCTATATCTGCTGTCGCTCAAAGAGAAGGCTATGGTTTAAATAGATGGAATGCAGAACAACAACTTAATGTTGGTCAAGCTATCTTAAATGCTGTTCTTCATTCTTCAAAGCTATTTGAACTTTTTGAATTACCTAGAAAAAATGGTAAGACACAGCCAAAGCAATTAGGTCTTACTGAACTTGGCTCTAAACTTGTAGCAGAACTAACTGAAGATGTGAGATGGTTGTCTCCTATTTTCAAACCTATGTTACAAAAACCGAAAGAGTGGACAGACTTTTCTACTGGTGCTTATCACGATGCTAAATTAGCTAGTCTAGTACCTTTAGTAAGAATGGCTAATCATGAGCAGAAGCAACGTATCGATATACGAACTAAATCAGGTAAAATGGATAGAGTTTATGCTTCTATTAATGCTATTCAAAATACTGAACTAAGTATTAATAAGGTTGTTTATGAGCAAGTAAAAGCTGCATGGCATAGAGGAGATGTCATTAAAAAGTTTCCTCGCATGAAAAAAGTTAGACTTCCTAAAAAAGTAAGTAATTGGGAAGAACTTGATGCTAAGCAGCGCAAAAAAGTAAAGAAAGTAAAAGAGTCAGTTGTTTTAAGAAATAGAGCAATTGATGCTGATATTGTAAACTTTACTTGTGATCTTCAAACTGCTGAAGACTTACTAAAGCACGATAAATTTTATCAGCCACATAATTTAGACAAGCGTGGTCGCATTTATCCAATACCTACATTTAACCATCAGCGTGCTGATCACATACGAGGTATGTTTCAGTTTGCTAAAGGTAAACCACTAGGTAAAAATGGTGCGTATTGGCTTGCTATTAGTGTTGCTAATAGTGGTGACTTTGAAAAAGTAAGCAAGAAAAGTTTAAATGATCGCATTGACTGGGTTAATAAAAATCAAAGAGCAATTTATTTGATTGGAAGAAAACCTGGTCTAACTAGAGACATATGGCAAAGCGCTGACAAGCCTTTTAGTTTTCTTGCAGCTTGTATTGAGTTTGCAGGATACATGGAAGAAGGTGATAATTTTGTGTCTCACTTACCTTGTTCGCTTGATGGTACTAATTCAGGTGTTCAACACTATTGTGCCGCACTAAGAGATGCTGAAGGTGGCGCAACAGTAAATCTAATTCCTCAAGATATTCCTGCAGATGTTTATCAAATAGTTGCAGATAATGTGGTAGATCAAATTAGGTCTGACACTGAAAATCTTGAGATAGCTAAAATGTGGCTTGATTACGGAGTTACAAGATCTGTAGTTAAGCGTAATGTTATGACTTTTGCTTATTCATCTGAAAAGTATGGATTTAAGCAGCAGCAAATGGAAGATCTTATGAAACCATTAGCAGACGATGTGCTTGATGGAATTTTAAGTGAACACCCATTTGGTGAAGATGGTGGTCATAAAGCAGCAAGTTATATTGCTGATAAAGTTTGGAAAGCTGTCAACGTAGTAGTTAATAAAGCTGCTGTTGGCATGAAGTTCATTCAAAGATGTGCATCACTATGTGCACATGAAGCAAAACCATTAACCTGGATTACTCCAATTGGTTTACCTATTGTCCATGCATACCAGCAATGGGACATAAATAGAGTACGTATATTTTTATATGATAAAGAAATAAACTTAGCTAACGCTAGTGTAAATAGTAAAATTACACCAGAAGGCGATGTTTATAAGTGCATCATGTGTAATATACGCACTAAGCCAAAGGGAACTATAGATAAAATTAAACAGCGCAATGCAGCTGCACCTAATTTTATTCATAGTTTAGATGCTAGTCATCTTATGTTTACCGTGCTTGCAGGTATTGAAGATAATATAGAAGATTATCTATTAATTCATGACTCTTTTGCAACACACATGGCAGATACTGAAAGGTTCTTTTATTTAATAAGAGAACAGTTTGTAGCCATGTATGAGCATTTTGATGTCATGCAAGACCTTCACGACACAACATTTGAGCAGCTCAGCCCAGCTGGACGTTCAAATATTGTTGAGACGCCTGAAAGAGGTGAACTAAAAATAAACCAAGTATTGGAGAGTAGTTATGCATTTGCGTAAGCATGACACCACGAAAGAGTGGCAAAGACTCTATGGAGATCGCGTCCATAGAGATGACGAAAAGGATCATTGGATAGCTACTGCTGTTGCTATGGTTCTTGAAAATAAAGCTATACCCGTTGATGTCTTAGCTAATTTAGACATGCACGGTGTAAGCATTAATTGGATTTTTAAAGAGGCAGCAAGTATGTCTCCTGATCCAGATCAAACTAATTGTTATGTCATAGGAGAAGACTAATATGGCGAAAGCTAAGTTTACAAGTCCTAAAGGTACGGCTATGTGGCCGTGGTTATCTAAACCTGATACTAGGTTTGATGCTGAAGGCAAGTATAAAAGCGATCTTCTTGTTAAAAAAGAAGATGCTAAAGAATTTGTTGAAATGGCCAAACAAATTTTCATTGAAGAGTTTGGTGAGAAATCACTATCCAAAGCAAAATGGCCATACATGAATGACGATGAAGCTGGTGGCATAAAAATCCGTGCTAAGTCTAGTAAAAAACCTACGCTATTTGATGCTAAAGGTAACGTCATAAAAGAAGATTTAGCTGTTGGTAACGGCTCAACTGTTAAACTAGCAGGTGTGATGGGAACATATTCTGCAGGAGGTAACATTGGTGTTACTGCATATTTAAATGCTGTTCAAATAATAGACCTTGTTGAATTTGGAGGTTCTCAATTTGAAGAGGAAGATGGATATGTTCATGAAACTACGGAGAGCACAAGTGACGCAACGGAAGAGTTCAACGACTTTTAAGAATATAAAGTTTGTTAATAACTATCGTAGTGGACTAGAAGCTCAAGTAGCAGATCAATTAGATAAAACAGGAATAAAATATGAGTATGAAACTTTACGGTTACCGTACAAGTTAGATGCTAAGTATATTCCTGATTTTATCATTGGAGATATGATTATAGAATGCAAGGGGCGCTTTACATCAGAAGATCGCAGAAAAATGCGACTAGTAAAAGAGCAACACCCTGATCTTGATATAAGAATTGTGTTTTCTCGTTCATCATCAAAAATTAACAAAGGTAGCAAAACCACTTACGCCAACTGGTGTCAGAAATATGGTTTTCCTTTTGCTGATAAATTAATACCAGAACTATGGTTAGGAGAGTAAATGACTCAAACATCAGAAATGATAAACCACATGAAACGTGGTAAAAGGCTTACTAGATTAATTGCTTTGTATGAATACAGAGTTCAAAATATTACTGGTAGAATAGCTGATTTGAGAAAAGCAGGTTGGAATATAAAAACTGCTAAAAAGAGAGATGCTCATAATGCAATATATGCAGAGTATTATCTCGGCAAACCTCATAGATTATCAAATTAAATAGCGGGGCTTCGGCCCCGTTTTTTTTCAGGAGTTTAAATGTTAGATTTGAACGCAGATAAAGTTTGGAAGCAAGCATTAGAGGATTGTGGAAAAGATTACCATTATGAAAGTAATCCTAGACATCTTAAAATAAGAGAAAGAATTAATTATAATTATACTGTCGATATGAAAGAACCATTAATTTGTAATATAGAAAGAAATCTTAATTATGGGTTTATGTTTGGTGAAGCATCATGGATTTTAAAAGGTAGAAATGATTTAGAATACATAGAAAAATTTATGAAAAACTATGCTAAATATAGCGACGATGGTTTTTCATTAAATGGTGCTTACGGTCCAAAAATTATGGATCAATTATCATGGGCAGCAAACGAACTTAAACAAGATAATGATTCAAGACGTTGCTATATAAATATTTGGCGAGAACGTCCAGGCGAAAGTAAAGATATTCCATGTACTACAGGTATGCAGTTTCTAATAAGAGACGGTTTGCTTAATGCTGTAGTTAATATGAGATCACAAGACATAGTTTACGGAATGACATATGATGTATTTACATTTACAATGGTCGCTAAAGCTCTTCAGCTATTACTGTATTCTAGTTATAATCTTATGGTTGATATAGGTTATCTTCATGTTAGAGCAGGTTCAGCTCATATATATGAACCTGATTATGATAAGATTGATACTTGGATTAATAATAAAGCATTTAATAAGAAAGTACCAATATCATTACAATCTGTTTTAAATTCTTCATTAACTGTTAACGATTTAGCAGATAAATTAAGTAATGCAGGTAAAGCACTTGGTAATAATTGAGGGTGCTGACGGTACAGGTAAGACCACTTTAGCTCGTGCAATTGCAGACTATATTGGTGGTCAATATTTTCATTGTGGTTATCACAAAGACTGGAACATAGAAACATATCATAGGCATATAGTTCATACTGCTGCTCGTTTAGAACAGCAGGCTAATATTCCGTGTATAATTGATAGATTTGCATTAAGTGAAGAAGTATATGGTTATGCATATAGAGATGCTCCATCGTATGATACGACATCATTAATGCATGAAGTTATAACAAATTATAAGCCAATGCTTATTCTTTGTAGTAATCAAAATGCAGAACGAAATCATGAGCTTAATAAAGAAAATCGTACTGAAATGTTTGATACAATTCAAGGTATTTCAGAAGCATATCAAAGACTCGTTTTAATGGGTAGATATGGTCAATGGTTCAAATATGATTTTGATAGAAATAATATAAATAGTTTTGTTTCAAGTTATTTTAAGGAGAGATAATGTCTACATTAGTTGCAGATGTTTATGCTTTACAAGCAAAATATGGCTTTAATCACGAGCCTTTAAATAGTGAAAAACTAGCACTTCGAGTTGATCAAGTTGAAGAAGAATTTGAGGAATTACTCTCGGCATTTACAAACAAAGATGCTGAAGGAATGGTTGATGCTTTAATCGATATAACGGTGTTTGCATTAGGTACTCTGGCAATTGCAGGTGTTGACGTAGAAGAAGCGTGGCAAGAAGTTCATTTAGCCAACATGTCTAAAATACGCGGCACTAAAGAGGGACGCGACCACAGTGGTGGTTGGGATTTAATTAAACCTAAAAATTGGGAGGCACCAGACCATGCAGGAAACCTCGGCTTCATTCCAGACGCACTCGAACTGTGAAGCATGTGGAAGTAGCGATGCAAAGGCTATCTATGACGATGGCCATGCATACTGCTTTTCATGTAACACATATTATGGAGGAGAAGATCAAGAACCCAATAGCACGCCAACTGAGTTCTCCAAAACTACGGCCTCGAATAACCAAGCAGCGCAAGCGGTATACTCGCAAGGTAAAGTTCAGGAACTCAAAAGCCGAAATATCTCAGCAGACACAGCGAGGCATTTTGGCTATAAAGTTGGTAGTGGTAGACATCTTGCTCCTTATTATAAAAATGGCAAACTTGTTGCGCTTAAGACGCGCGACCAAAATAAAAATTTTAGTGTTGTTGGTGAAGGTTCGAAGTTACCACTCTTTGGACAAAGCCTACAAAGCAAAGGTAAGAGACTATTTGTTGTAGAAGGTGAACTTGATGCACTTTCTTTATCTCAGGCATTAGGAAATAAATGGCCTGTAGTTTCTGTACCTAATGGAGCAAAGTCAGCTCCAGATGCTATTAGAAGAGAACTAGAATACATCATGAATTTTGAGACTGTTGTATTTATGTTTGATGAAGATAAACCAGGTCAAGAAGCAGTTGCTCAATGTGCTGAGTTACTCGAACCAGGTAAAGCTCATGTAGCGCATTTACCTCTAAAAGATGCAAGCGAAATGCTTAAAAATAATAGAGTTAAAGAGTTAATAAAAGCAGCATGGGACGCTCCGGTTTATAGGCCTGATGGTATCGTAGCAGCAAAAGATCTTTTCCACTTAGTGGCAACGGAAGATAACGTAACAAGTATACCTTATCCTTACGATTTTATGAATGATAAAACAAAAGGTCTTAGAAAAGGCGAACTTGTAACTATTACCGCAGGTAGTGGTATTGGCAAGTCAGCTTTTGTTCGTGAAATTGCTCATCACTTATTAACTCAAGGAGATAAAGTTGGTTTACTCTTTTTGGAAGAAAGCATTAAAAGAACTCTTACAGGCTTGGTCAGTATTGACATTAATAAACCACTTCACATTGATAGATCCGGTGTTGAAGTTAATCAAATACGTAAGTCTTTTGACAATTTGTTCTCTAATGGGAACTGTTTTGTTTACGATCATTTTGGCAGCGTTACTCTCGAGCATGTCCTTGCTAAGTTACGTTACTTGGCCCACGGAGAACAGTGTAATTGGATTATCATTGATCATCTTTCCATTATGGTTAGTGGTCTTGATGTACCTGATGAGAGAAAAGCGATTGATATGATTATGACTAAACTACGTACATTTGTTGAAGAAACAGGTGTAGGTATGTTGTTAGTCTCACACTTGCGACGTCCTGAAGGAAACAAAGGTTTCGAAGATGGTGCGCAGGTATCCCTTAATTCTTTGCGAGGATCTCACTCTATAGGTCAATTATCAGATATGGTTATTGGTTTAGAACGTGATCAACAATCGCAAAGCAATGAAACTGTTGTGCGTGTAGTCAAGAATAGATTTACAGGTGCTACAGGTATGGCTGGTAGCCTCATGTATAACGAGGAAACCGGTAGATTGGAGAGCATAGATGCAGTTGGTTTTTGATATTGAAGCTGACAATTTATTAGATAATTTAACACGAATACATTGCATAGTTACTAAGGACGTTAAAACCGGTGAAACGGTTAGCTATCGTCCTGACCAAATAGACGAAGCAATTAAAGCATTAGAAAATGCAGACGAAATCATAGGTCATAACGTTATAGGCTATGATGTACCAGCTATTAAAAAGATTTATTTCAAATTTAAACCTAAAAAAGTAACCGATACATTAGTTCTTTCTCGCCTTATATGGCCTAACATTAAAGATAAAGACTTTTTACAACAACCAGACAACATGCCTACTAAATTGTATGGAAGATATAGTTTAGCAGCTTGGGGTTACAGATTAGGAAACTACAAGGAAAACTATGCAGACGATTTCACTCAATTCAACGAAGAGATGCTTACTTACTGTGAGCAAGATGTTAGTGTTACTTACAGTCTTTACAAGCATTGCCGCAATACCGGGATTGCTAACGGCGCTGAAATACTCGAACATAATATAGCAGAAGTTTGTTCTAATATGGAAGCAACTGGCTTTCATTTTAACACCGTTGCAGCAGCTGATCTGTATGGTCAGCTTGCTGCTAAGCGTGATACTATTAAAAAGTATATGGAGGAGAATTTTGAAGGAACTATTAAAACGTTTAAAACTAAGCCTTCTGTCACAATTCCGTTTAATCCGTCAAGTAGACAACAGATTGCAAATCAATTTATTAACAAATACCAATGGAAGCCGAAAGACTGGACACCAGCCGGTCAGCCTCGAATTGATGAGGAGACGCTAGGAAAATTAGATTATCCTGAAGCTAAACAGCTTGCAGAATACTTCTTATTAGAAAAGCGCATCGGCATGATTGCGGAGGGAAATAATGGGTACTTACGACTTATCGATGGCTGTTCCAAACTTAGGGGTAGGTATATTACAAACGGAGCTATCACAGGACGAGCAACTCACTTTAGCCCAAACTTGGCACAAGTGCCCTCATTGCGGGTGCCTTACGGTAGCGAAATTAGAAAATGTTTTACCGTGCCAGATGGGTGGTCTATGGTCGGCTGCGACTTGTCGGGTATCGAGCTTAGATGCCTTGCGCACTACCTATCTAAATGGGATAAAGGAGATTATGCCAATATAATTTTGTCAGCAGATATACATACTGCAAATCAAGAAGCAGCAGGATTACCAAATCGTGATGCAGCTAAGAAGTTTATCTACACACTAGTTTACGGTGGTGGAGATCAGAAACTAGGCGAAATTATTGGTAAAGGTAGAGACGCAGGTAGACAAATGAAGAATAAGTTCTTTAAGTCTATACCTGCTTTTAATGCTTTACGTAATGCTGTTGAAATGGCTTTAAGTAATAGAGGTCATTTAGTTGGACTAGATGGACGACTATTATATCCACGATCACAACACGCAGCATTAAATACTTTATTACAATCAGCAGGAGCATTGGTAGCTAAACAATGGCTTATCTTAGCCTTTGAAGATATTAGCAAAACTTATGAACATGGTTGGGGTAATCAATTTGTATTTTCAGGTTGGATACACGACGAAGTTCAAGTGTCTTGCAGAAAGGAAATAGCAGAAGATGTCGGTAATAGACTTAGAAGAGCAGCGGAAAAAGCTGGCGAGCGCTTCGAATTCAGATGCAAAGTTGACGCAGAATTTAGCATCGGAACTGATTGGGCTACAACCCACTAAAGAAGACGCACAAGCAGTCGAGGTATTATGTCAAGCTCATTTCAAAGGATTTACAACTAAAAGTGAGTTTGCAAGAAAATACGCAGACACAATTGCAATGCTTACTAGATGTCAGCTTATATCTACTGAAGTAGGTAGAAATACTTGGACTAATATTTTTAAAATTACAGCAGAAGGTCTTCAATATTTAGAAGATCTTTTACAGGAGAGTTTAAACGATGAAACACCTATTAATTGATGGTGATGGAGTTGCTTATAGCATTTGTGCAGGTATGGAGCATGAAGTTAGATGGGACGACGATTTACATACGCTACACTCACGATTAGAAGATTGTGTTGATGTACTAAATAAGTATATTAATGATCTTGAAAAATCATTCGGTGAGAATAGAGCTACATGGGTATTTAGTTCAGCAACTAACTTTAGAAAAATTATTGATCCTACTTACAAATATCATAGAAAAAAGACACGCAAACCATTAGCGTATAAGTCTTTAGTTGAGTATATATGTAATAATTATAACAACGAAACTTGGGACGATTTAGAAGCAGATGATGTGCTTGGTTACTTAGCAACAATAGAAGTTAACTTAAATAAAGTCATAGTTATATCTGACGATAAAGACTTACTAACTATACCTGGTCAAATATATAGATTAGGTGAAATGCATAATATCACACAAAAGACTGCAGACTATAATTGGCTATATCAAACACTTACTGGAGATACAGCTGACGGTTACAAAGGTTGCCCTGGTATCGGTCCGAAAGCTGCTATGAACATACTTAATAAAGAGTGTTCGTTTAAAGCGGTATTAAAGGCGTTTGAAAATGCAGGCTTAACGTATGATGATGCACTTCGTCAAGCAAGATTAGCTCGTATATTAAGATATGAAGATTATGACTTCGAACATAAAAAGGTAAAGCTATGGGAACCAAAGCAAGAGTCTATCTCGAGTTAGCAAGATACTTCGGTAAAATACACAGTTATTTTTATATGAAGCACGTAAAAACAATACGTAAAGGTCAGGATCGCTTATGAGACATATGGAGTATATGAAGATGCAGCAAGAACTATTTGATAAAATAGAAAAGCCTAGACACTATAATATAGGTATAGAACCAGCAGAATATATGGAAAGCCTAAACATCGCCGAAGATTACTATGCAGGCAACATTATTAAGTATGTTTCCAGATATAAGTACAAAAATGGCACAGAAGACATTCGGAAAGCAAAACAGTACTGTAAGATGCTTATAGAACTGCTAGAGAGCCAGTCTACAGAGGGAGAGCTGTAGGCTAATCAGCAAAAAGGCAGTCTGACTACCTATGGTGATCTAAGGATCTATAAACCATGTTTGTAGTTTCAGACGCCTTTTTGCACACTATTTGAAATCTAAGAACATAGAGTAGATTAAGTTGCGAAAATTTCTTAGATACTGGAATACATACTCCAAAAGTATGTTGTCCAAGCATATCATTGGCAGCTTTAGCAGCCATTAATCTACAAACGTGATTTGAAATACTAATCGGTAGAGTTATGCATGCCCTCAGAGCCTCGTGTTCTGAGGGTTTTTTTTCGATTTATTAGCCGCACTTAAGAGAGCCCTAAGGTCTTAGGATTTCCTTAAGTATGAAGAACTAGAACATCTATATAAGGAATTAAAGATCTATGAGTACTATAGAACAAACCTATGGTGACTTTATACATAAGTCACGTTATGCAAGATACTTAGAAAACCAACAGAGAAGAGAGACTTGGGAAGAAACCGTAGATCGATATGTCGATTTTATGGAAACCAAAGCACCTGAAATAGGTAGAGATACTTTTGTCGAGCTTAGAAGAGCTATCGTAATGAAAGACGTTATGCCATCTATGAGAGCCTTAATGACTTCAGGAGCTGCATTAGACCGTGATAATACTTGTGGTTACAATTGCTCGTATTTAGTCGCTGATGATCCCAAAGCTTTTGACGAAGCTATGTTCATACTGATGTGTGGTACAGGTGTAGGCTTTTCTGTAGAGAGACAATATATATCTAAGTTGCCTGAGATCCCTGAGAAGATGTTTAAATCTGAGACATGCATTAGTGTGTCTGATAGTAAAGAGGGTTGGTCTAAGGCTTTTAGAATGCTGATAGCATTACTATATGCAGGCGAAATACCAACTTGGGATACATCAAAGGTACGAGCAGCAGGAGAACGACTAAAGCAGTTCGGTGGAAGAGCTTCTGGTCCTGAGCCGTTGGTAGAGTTATTTAAGTTTACTGTTAGTATGTTTAAGAAAGCTAAAGGTAGACGATTGTCTTCCATAGAAGCTCACGATTTGTTTTGTAAAATAGGGGAAATTGTCGTCGTAGGAGGAGTGCGCAGAAGCGCTATGATAAGTCTAAGTAACTTAACTGACGACAGAATGAGACATGCTAAGAGTGGTGAATGGTGGAACCAAAACGGCCAAAGAGCCTTAGCTAATAACTCAGTATCATTTACTGAGAAACCTGATGTAGGTGCATTCTTACGAGAATGGACATCGCTATATGAAAGCAAGTCAGGTGAAAGAGGAATTTTTAATAGAACGGCTAGTCAGAAACAAGCCGAGAAGTATGGTAAAAGAGATCCGAACTTTGAGTTTGGTACTAATCCATGTTCAGAAATAATTTTACGACCATATCAGTTTTGTAATTTAACAGAGGTCGTTATAAGACCAAGTGATAATGAAGATAGCCTTAAAAATAAAGTTAGGCTCGCCACTATACTTGGCACTATACAATCGAAACTAACTCACTTTCCGTATTTGCGTAAAGTATGGCAAAAGAATACTGAGGAAGAGAGATTGTTAGGAGTATCGTTAACAGGTATTTTAGATAACGAGATCACATCAGGTATTGATAAGACTGTTAACCTCGAAGCTATACTACAAAATATGCGTGATGTAGCAGACGAAGTTAATGTTAAATACGCTGAGATGTTAGGTATCCCAAGATCGGCTGCTATTACTTGTGTTAAACCAAGTGGTACGGTTAGTCAGTTAGTTAATGCTGCATCGGGTATTCATACTCGTCATAGCAGGTACTATTTGCGTACGGTTAGAGGAGATAATAAAGATCCGTTAACTCAACATATGATAAACGTTGGAGTTCACAACGAACCCTGTG
>Ga0206682_10000445_pt1 | contig 45064 bp, 37 predicted proteins | sample M240m12015metaG_FD_155444 | JGI IMG/M metagenome (GOLD analysis project Ga0206682, IMG submission 155444) | Ammonia-oxidizing marine archaeal communities from Monterey Bay, California, United States - M2 40m 12015 | ecosystem: Environmental > Aquatic > Marine > Intertidal zone | place: USA... | reverse complement strand
CACAAATTAACAATTTATGCTTCGAAATAAATAAAATTAGTCTAGATTCTAAAAAAGAGGTTTCATTGAGTTCCCAATCAAACTCTGAATCGGATTGCAAAATATTACCCCTGATTAAATCGAATGAATTCAAATAAATGAATCCTTGTGAATCTGTAAATATAGATTATTACCAAGAAATTTCATTTTCTCTTACGCCAAATTAATGCAGAAATTAATAATAGTATCATCATTAGTGTGTATGGAGAAAATACTGATTGCGAAGATACAAGTTCAACATCCTCTAATTGCGCGCCAGGTCCACCACCACAGCCATCTGGAGGAGGGCCTATTCCTGGCCCCCAAGTTTCGCCATATCCTGCACAAGGGTCGTCTCCTCCTCCACTTTCGCCAAGGAATGTCTCACCATGGTAGCATAGCAAGAAATATGGGAAACCCATGTCACCTTCACCATTCATCATTGTTGAATGATAGTGGAAGATGCCATCGGGAAATTCTGGTGTTGGGCCGAAGTGTCCGTTGCATACATCGAGGTGACCAAGTCCTTGGACGTAGATGTAATCATCGATTCCGTTGTAACCAGTCTCACCTTGTTTGAGTTTGTAAGAACTCTTCATCTCTACGATGTTCATCTGGTCATCATAGCCCCAAAGTCCGTAGATGGGATAGCCGTCCATCGCTACACCAATAACTGCTGAATGAGATCCATTGGCTGTATTCTGTGCCACTGCTGCGGGGGTACTAATATCGTAATCTAGCATAGTTTCACCTTCTTCAGGGTGCCAATGAAGACAATTAGCATCAGCATGATAATGGAAGGTTCCACCCTGTCCATTGTGAGCGTGACATACGCCTAGTTCAATCGGTTGGCGGTCTTCCTCATAGGCTCCATGTTGACTGGCAACAGCATCACCTCCGGGCCCATCCTCTGGTCCATAGAATGGTACGCCGTTGATTGCTATGGCGACTTCACCAAGCGCAGCAGCGCATTCATAATCGCCGTTTGCTTCAGGGCAGTTAGTCGAGTCATGATCGCCTGTAGTGTCATTGACCGGCGAGCGAGGAATAGTCCACTCGTAGTTCTGCGCACGTGTGCAATCGTTGGCTTGCGAACAGGCAAGCGTTGACTCGAAGTCGTGGTCTGGTAAACCATTGGTGACGATTGTGATGTGAGTCTCATTCAGCGTGATACTAACCGAACATTCGTGCGTTTCCACCGCAGTGGTAGTTAAATCATCGACTGAGGTGATGTTTTGTCCAGGTTGACAACGGAACACATCAAGCCAAAATTGCCCCATGTCAGTAGAATCGTATGTCTGTTGGGTTGGACCCGTAGGTTCATCGGTACCATTGTCAGTTTCGTTGCCTGTGCTATTATCAGTACCGTTTTGGGTACCATTGTCGGTTTCGTTTCCAGCATTGTTGTCTGTGCTATTACCATTATCGTCATTGGTATTGTTATTGCTTCCGTTAGTTTCATCAGAAGTCGTTCGATTAATTTCTACTAGTATTGTTTCGGAAAATGTTTGTTCTAAATCATGTGAGGCTGTTATGTTAATGTAGACTTTATCAGCTGTGCTTTGCAAAGTTAAAGACCATGCTCGATTAATGTTGGGCTGTGTAGTGGTTGGAGACATGCTCCCTCCTTGATCGGCACGAACAGTTATTTCATCAGGATGCAGGTGATCAACGCTTCCTGTGACTACTATCAATGTACCATCATCGACAACATATGTCACGGTTAGAACAGGTTCGGGGTGAGTGTGAGAAATGGTGTGAGGGTCGAATGGAATGCACTCATATCCCTCAACTAGCGAGGTATTACTAACAAGTACCTCGCCTGGAGAACAGGTTAATTCTTCAATGTCGATAAGATTAGAGTTATCTTCTTCTGAATTGAGCAGAGCGAGGATACTACCTCCTAAGATTAAAACAACTACCAGCCATGCAGCGTCTCTATTCATATTACGAACTACCCTTGTTAGTATATATACTTTCGATGATTTTGCTTTATTAATGCATCAGAATAAATTTAATGTTTGTGACTTATATTTGTGATTTTATCCTTATAAATGAATAATACACACTATCATAAACCCCCATCAAGTTATATTGGTTATGTTAGGAAACACTATGGAAGAAAACGCTGCTGTTCCACTTGCCAATATCTTAGGGTTCGTCCTAGGTTTGTTCAGTGTCAGCATTATATTGATTAAACAGTCATTGTTAGCAATAATGCCACTAATTTTTGCCCCAATGGTATGTGGGATATTGTGCACAATATTGTACAAGTCACAGAAAAATGTATCAATTGAACCAAGACAATTACCCCCAATTGACTTTAATTGAGACTCTTGTTGACAACAACACGTTAACCTGAAGCGCTCCTTAGTATCACCCGGGAAACCATTTACATAAAAGTACACGGAGTTATGGATACAGTATGAAGCCCACAGATGAGCAAGCAGGAGCATGGACAGAAGCCTTTGAATCAGGCAAGTTCGTGCGTAAGTCAAGTGAATTTCGTGACCATATTAAACAGGGTGGAACCTTTGATGCTGAGAGTGATCGCTATCATCTCTATGTCTCCCATGCTTGTCCTTGGGCTCATCGGACCTTGATTACTAGAACATTACTAGGATTAGAGAATCATATTAGTTTTGATGTGGTTGATTGGCGAATGAATAGTGACGGTTCTTGGTCTTTTAATCCAGATGAGGAAGGAGCAACTGCTGATACAATAAATGGAGAACTAAGCCTTGAGAGCGTCTATGAGCGCGCTTTCTCTGGGTGGAATGAAAGTCGTAGTATTGGAACAGTCCCCGTATTATGGGACCGCCAACACAAAACAATTGTAAATAACGAAAGTCGTGAAATTATTAGAATGTTTGATGAGTTATCCAAATCGGGTTTAGGTAACAATTCTTCACTGTGTCCTACAGAATTACAAAAGGAAATCGATGCAATGATTGATGCAAACTATGAATCTGTGAACAATGGTGTTTACAAATCTGGATTTGCTAGAAGCCAATCAGCGTATGATGAAGCGGTAACTGCACTTTTTGCCCGTCTTGACGAGTTAGAACATCACTTAGATGGTAGAGAATGGTTGGTCGGAGAAGGAGTTGGACAACTCACTGAAGCAGATATTTGTCTTTTCACAACTCTTGTAAGGTTTGATCTGGTTTATGTTGTACATTTCAAGTGTAATCTACGTAGAATAATCGATTATCCGAATTTACAAGCCTTCGTTGAACGTATGATTGACCTTCCTGGTGTTAGAGATACATGTCATTGGCATCACATCAAGGCTCACTATTTCTGGTCGCATCAAAATATCAATGCCTTCCGTATTATCCCACTGGGGCCTCTTGAAGGTGCTCACACCCACTAAAAGATTGAATAATATCCTTACATGAAATAAAACATCATCCTACTGGATGCGGAAGGTATGAAACGAATAACCTCTAGTCAGCAGTAATGGGCTTTATTCAGCAATGGTTTGGATTCCATGGTTGGAAAAATCTTTCTGCCAAGGGAAGTATAGTAGCGACAATCTTCTATCGTGTATTTTTTATTGTGGGATTAGCATTTGCAATAATAGCTTATTCTTACATTTCAGGAGGGGATGACCCTTCACTAATTTGGATTGCAACAGTTGGTTTTGTCTGGTTTCTTTTTTTCCAGTTTATGATAAACCTAATTTTTGTTAACGGTTCTAGATGATTTTTCGTTAAAAATCAAACTAGTAGTGGGGCAGATATGCTCCATTCCGCAGTTGGTTTGTGCCAATCTCTGAGTTGGTCAGTTTCTAGTCGGAGTTGAATGCTTTCACCTTGTGAAAATTCTAGTTCTTGTAAATCAAAATCAATGACCTTTTCATTACTACGAAATGTATCATCGAATAATACATCTTCAGAAACTACTTCACCTTGCTCAGTGCGCTGTAGGATTACTCTCAAGTGACATTCCTGTAACGGGTTTCTTAGTGCGCAGGATTCGCTGCTACCATCGTGTTCCACTTGAACGAAACCTTGTAATGATTGTAATCCAGGTAAAGCTACAAGATCAATTACAGTATCTTTGCCAGTAGGAGCACAAGAGCATTCCATGTTGTCAACCTCTGCGAATGAATCACGGTCAACACTAACTTCTATTGAAGCAGTCTCAACGCTATCAGAACTAATCGATGTTGCAGTGATTACGAATATTCCAGAAGATTGGAACTGATGTGTTGTAGTTTGCCCTGATGCAGTGGTTCCATCTCCAAAGTCCCATGAAACTGCATCTCCTCCACCGTTGGAGGTGAAGATAAACTGATGCAAAATCCAACTAACCTCTTCTTCCTCATCATTATCACCTTCATCTATCTCAATCAATGAATACGTGTTAGTCCCTTGATTATCATCCACCTCGATAGAAAAAGATTTGTCACTTTCTGAAGAGAAATTTACATCTAAGCGCTCTAGTAGGACTCCTCCAAACATACCTGATACAAATATAATAGCAGCAATCACAGCAACAATTCTCGTTGACATAAGTTCTAATTCTATCAATTGCTTTTGAATACCTGTTTCATTCTTTACAGGAAATTGAAGTAATATAGTAGTATTAGTTTCTATACCAATTATTCAATTATACCCGCCTTGTGGGTGAATATATGGTGGCTCAGAGTCTCGAAGAGGAATTGGCTGAATTGGCTGCCTTAGTAGACGAAGCCGAGCGTTTAGGCTTTGACCCATGGCCGCCTGAAAAACCAGACAGACCATGGGCTAAGTGGGCTTTAGGCTCGTTCATGATTATATTGATGCTAAGCGCAGTATCCAAGGTGCTGTTCCGCTTTGTCACTATCTGATTTGGTGTTTGTGGGTTCGGTTAACTAAATCCCTACGAGTAAGCAAGCCCACTCTAAGTAAAGCAACCATTCGTAGAGCTCCAGCGAAACCGCTTGTTTCAAGAACAAGATGCTCAAGCGGTAGGCATAGTCCCTTAGTGTAGCGGTCCATCATGGAGGATTCTGGTTCCTCCGACCTCGGTTCAAATCCGAGAGGGACTACTTTCAAATCTCATGATTTTGATATTTTTTAGAAATGTCTTCTTGATTACCAATCGTAAAACCAGTAACCATTTGCATTGCTTTTCCATACTTAATGATTCCAGAATATTCCTGAATTTTACCGTATAGTGATACTCTGAGTCTGAATTTACATGATTTCTTAGTCTTTCTTTTCCTGTGGTGCTTATAGAAATGTACTCCTACTTTGTAAGCACCCATAGGTGGTGCTGAAGTCCAAACTACATTTTCTACAGGGGTTCTACTTACCGGTTTAACATTCATATCTACGTCTAACTCGCCGCCACATTCACTGTTTCTATTGTTGAAGTATATCCTTTCTCCCGACGGGCAGAATAAGTGCAAGTCCAGGTCGTTGTAATCATCCCATGCTAGAGACACTTGTACAGCCCCACTTTTGCCACCTTCACGTTCAAGTCGATGGTCTAAATCATCGTTTTCAGGTGGTGCATCCTCAACTATGATTCCTGAACCTACATCTTCTCTTTCAACAAAGGTAGCGTGTTCTTCTAACTCTTCATCATTCTGTTCTATCCAAGTTTCTCTGACGCCTAGTTCCATTATTCGCTCATCATCATCAAATTCTTCATCATTTGGAGGTAGTTCTTCTAGTAACTCTTCAATTATCAGTCTCAATTCAATGATATTTTCGTTTCTTGAATCATCACGAGTTTCCCATTCATCGTAGTCTTTTTCTGACAATTCCTCAATCTGGTGAGTTCTAACAACCGGTGGAATTTCAATATTAGAATTGCCGCTTAGTTCGTTTTCTGAGTGAACAATAGTTGATGTTTCATGGTTTCTTAACTCTGGTAAATCAGGGGCATATTTTTTCCTTAATGCTTCACGAAGTAATCGTTGATTTCGACGTTTGATAAAGCGATAAATAGTTACTCCGGACCCTCCTCCTAAAACAATTAATATGGCTAGGATAGCCGGGTCCATAGGCAAATACAATCAGTACTCCTTTATTGGACATTGGGTAAAATACCCGCTATTATCCCATAAAAGCAGAATTAATCTCATCAAGAATATTTTTACTTGGCCTTAGTTCTTCATCAGCAACATCGATCAACGGTTTTTCTACCAGGCCTAAGTCTTCAGCAAGTGATGCTTTAGTATTGTCAAAGTATAGCAGCCCAGTGACGTGCTTTGCATTTTCTTCTGCATTATGAAGTGCAGTTAAAGCTGCTACAGCATTTGAGGGGTCATGCTCTTCTGATATAGTTTCCAACCTAATAGTAGAGCCATCATGTAAGGTGATATCTCTGAAGTGTCCTTCAGGGACTTCAACTTCAGTTATTGGATTGAAGTGCGGTATGTAGTCTGTCATATGAAGTGTTATTTCGTTTTCTTTGACATATCCATATGATTTCATTGATTCATCATTATTATTGAAGGTGACACAAGGACTGATGACATCGATAAGAGCGAACCCTTTGTGAGACATAGCGGCCTTGATCAAGGCGTTCAGTTGCTTCTTCGAACCTGAGAACGAACGGGCAACGAAAGTACATCCAAGATTGATGGCTAAAGCGCACAAATCAATTGGCTGGGTCTTATTGATCGGTCCTTTCTTTTTCTTTGAGCCAATATCTGCAGTGGCGGAGTATTGTCCCTTTGTCAGTCCATAAACACCATTATTTTCAATGATGTAGACCATATCCATATTTCTTCTAATTGCGTGAATTAATTGTCCAATACCTATTGATGCAGAGTCTCCATCACCTGAAACACCAATGTATAGCAAATCCTTGTTGACTGCGTATGCGCCGGTGGTAACTGACGGCATTCTTCCATGAACTGTATTGAATCCATGAGATTTACCTAGGTAGTAAGCAGGTGTCTTTGATGAGCAACCAATACCTGACATCTTTGCAATACGATGAGGTTCAATTCCACTCTCCCATGCAGCGCTAATAATCACATTAGAGATTTGGTCGTGACCACAACCAGGGCAAAGTGAAGATTTACCACCGGTGTAGCTATCTTTTGGTTCATTGATGACATTGAGTTTTACCGCTCTGGCGGGACGTTCGGGTTTTTCGCTCATTGGTTCACCTCCTCGAGTTTGGCAAGAATTTTTTCTGCATAGATTCTAGCACGTGGTGGCATTCCATCGCTGTAAGCTACTGAATGTACACGTGATACTAGATGGTTTGGTAACTCTTTTCGGAGTATACCATATAGTTGACCATCTCTGTTTATTTCTAGTATAATGGTATTTTCATGTCGTTCGATGAATTTTTCAATTTCACTGTGAGCAGGAAGTGCTCTAATACGGCACTGACTAACCTTTAGCCCAGTTTCTTCTAGAATATCATCGATTTCTTGGATTGTATTTTCCATACTTCCAAGATAAACAATTCCTATTTCACATTCTTTTTCTTCTTTCAATAGCGGTGCAGGTAAGTTGTCTCTTGCTCCATCAATTTTATTCTTCAATCGAGTCATAAGAGCCAAATAATCTTCAGGCTTTTCAGAATATTCTCCCTTGGTATTGTGTCCAGTCCCTCGATAGAGAATAGGTGCCATTCCAGAGCCAGGTAGTGTTCTGTAAGGTATTCCATCGCCGTCAACATCTAGATATCTTCCAAAGTCTTCGAAAGCATCGAATGTTTTCTGATCTCTAACGACTTTTCCTCTATCCATAGGTTCGCTAGGATACTCAAATCCTTCACAAGCCCATCTATTCATACCTAGGTCAAGGTCACTCATTCCAAATACCGGTGTTTGGTATCTTTCGGCATAGTCAAAAATTCTCCAACCGAATTCAAAACACTCTTCGACTGTCCCAGGAATTAGAACGATATGTTGAGTATCTCCATGGCTTCCTTCATACAGCATAGCAATGTCAGATTGTTGAGTACGTGTAGGTAGGCCAGTTGAAGGTCCCACTCTAGTTACATCCCAGAACACGGAAGGAATCTCGGCGAAGTAGCCTAGTCCAATGAATTCCTGCATTAGGGAAATACCTGGGCCAGAAGTTGCGGTCATTCCTCTGCCGCCTGCCCAACCTGCTCCAAGTACCATTCCAGCAGCAGCTAATTCATCTTCAGCTTGAATTACGGAACAATTGGATGAGCCTTCATCATCGGTACGAAGTTTTGGTGTCCATGCAATGATTCCTTCAGCGATAGATGATGATGGGGTAATTGGATACCATGCCAGCATTTGAACTCCACCAAAGTGTGAACCAAGGGCAACAGCCTCATTTCCGTCAATGAAAAATTGTTTTGTATCTCTTTGACGCGCTTCTATAGTGTACGGGTCTTTCTTTTCAATACTATCTTTGAAGTAATCTCTACCTAATCCTAGAGCAGTAATGTTCAATTCAATGGCGGTTTCTTTTCCTTTGAATTGTTTTGCTACCGATGCTTCCAGTACCTTTTGGTCGATACCTAGTATTTCTGCAAGTGCCCCGACATAAATTATATTGGTTACTAACTTGGCAATTTTTGGATTTATTTTTCTTGCTAATGCAGACATAGGAATTGGATAAGAAATTACATCGTCACGATTCATTTCTTTCTTAGCATTTTCATTCCAAATTACTACGCTACCTGGCTCAAGGGCGGCTAAATCGTCATCCCAAGTTGCAGGATTTACTAGTACCTGGATGTGAGTTCTGTCCCCAGGTGCTTGGTAACCCATGTCAGACAATCTGACGATATACCATGTAGGTAGTCCAGAAATATTAGATGGGAATAAATTTTTTCCGCTGGCCGGAACTCCCATATCAAAAATTGATTGGAGTAAAATTAAATTCGCAGATTGAGAACCTGTTCCGTTTGCAGTAGCTATATTGATGGTGAAGTCATTGGCAATGGTTTCCATGTACTTTTCTCCTAGAGGTAAGTTGGTGTGTATTCCGCCCCTATGTTCTTTGCGTTCCGCATACACCCTTTGAACATGTTGATTCATTTCTGCCTCAAAAGTATTCAATTTAGATAGTGAAACTCAAAACTGATATAGTTCTCGCAATGTCATGGCCGATGATAAAATGAGAGATGCTTGGACTAAGTCAGAGAAAGTCTTAGCTAAGGGAAATGCCGAAGAATCTTTGAAGATTCTTAGAGAAATTGACCCTGATGGGGAAAATGCAACTACTCTAAGAATTGCTGGTGAAGCGACCTGGGCAATGGCCAGTAGTAGTTCGTCTAAATCGGAATATCGTAGGGCGGCTTCCTTACTTAGAGATGCAGTCAAAATGTCTCCCCGAGATAAGAAAGCGAATACTTCCTACAACTCAATTCTAAACGAGATGCAAGATAAGAGAATCAAGGAAACAACGATTCCTAGGTTGGTGAATGAAGGAACCCCGACACTTGCAGGAATAATCGCTCTTTTCGCAACGATTATCTTAGTTCTATTCGTTGTCAAGGCAGCCTCAACTTCAAACACTAGTCTAGCAACTGAAGCGACACTAGAACTGTCTTGGACCAATTCTGATGGGACACAAAGTTCAGGTGTTGTTGTTGTAGAGTTGTATGATGATGATGCGCCAATACACGTCGAAAACTTTGGTATTTTGGCTGAAAATGGTGATTATGATGGTACTGTTTTCCATCGAATTATTTCTAACTTCATGATGCAAGGCGGGGATTTCACCAAAGGTGATGGCTCTGGTGGATATGCAGGTAAGTTCTTTGGATACTGTGACGGCCAAGAAGCAGATTCTGCAAGTGATTGTACAATGTCATCTTACACTGTTCCTGATGAAGCGGACAATGGACGTACTCATGCACCTTATGCGCTTTCAATGGCTAAAACAAACAATCCGCATACAGGCGGTTCACAATTTTTCATAGTTGACCCCGATGCAGTTGGTCAAGATGGCTCGCCAGGTACTCCACATTTAGACGGAGTTCACACTGTATTTGGTGAAGTTACCAGCGGCTTTGAGCACATCGATGCAATTACTGCTCTTTGTGATACTCAGAACTGTCAAAATGATAAAACTCCTCAAGATGTTGTTCTAGAAAGTGTTACCACCAATATGGAAGACGATTCTTGGTGGAAATTCTGGTAAAGCTAGAATTTACTCAAGGGTTTTATTCATAGACATGCGCCGACTCGCCTAATTTATGGCGACTTTAGACCCATTTAACGCAAAAAGAGAATTATCTGTTGGCGGGCACTATTTTTCCTTGGATGGTCTTGATGAAAATGGTATTGATACCAGTAAGTTACCTTACTCTATTAGGATTCTATTGGAAGGGGCTCTAAGAGGTAATGATGGCTTTTTAGTTAGTGATGAGGACATTAGGAACATTGCAAACTGGCAACCTAATGGTGAACGAGGAGAGATTCCGTTTAGACCTTCTAGAGTAATCTTACAAGATTTCACTGGTGTTCCAGCAGTGGTCGATCTTGCTGCACTTAGAGACGCTATGGTTGAAATGGGCGGTGACCCAGAAAAAGTGAATCCACAAGTTCCAGTTGACCTTGTTATCGACCATTCGGTACAAGTGGATGTGTCAGGTTCTCACAGTGATGCACTTGAAATGAATCTGGACATAGAATATCATCGTAATATGGAGCGATATACATTCTTAAAATGGGGGCAAAAATCACTAAAAGATTTCCAAGCAGTACCTCCTTCAAGAGGAATTGTGCACCAAGTTAATCTAGAATTTTTAGCAAGTGTTTCACGTCAAGAAAAAGGAATTTGGTTAGCCGATACTTTAGTCGGTACAGATTCACACACAACTATGGTAAATGGCCTAGGTGTACTTGGTTGGGGTGTCGGAGGAATTGAAGCAGAAGCAGTAATGCTTGGCCAGCCTATTTACATGCTTGCTCCTGATGTTGTTGGAGTTAGGTTAGTAGGTAAATTGAACCCAGGAGTTACCGCTACAGATATGACACTTCGAATCGTAGAAATTCTTAGAGAGCACGGTGTAGTTGGTAAGTTCGTAGAATTCTTTGGCCAAGGGATGGCTGCTCTATCTTTGGCAGACCGGGCCACTATTGCTAACATGGCGCCAGAGTACGGGGCAACATGTGGCTTCTTCCCGATAGATGATAGGACCTTGGAATATCTTAGACTGACTGGACGCGAAGAATCTCATGTACAAGGTGTAGAGGCTTACAGTAGAGCACAGGGCTTATGGTACTCTGCTGATAGTGAAGAGAAATCCTATTCCGCTTTACTAGAATTAGACCTTTCAACAGTTAAACCAGCATTAGCAGGGCCAAAGAGACCACAGGATAGAGTAGATTTGTCCAACATGAAATCACATTTCATTGAATCTTTAACTGCACCTCTTGGCCATCAAGGGCACGGTCTCAATTCAGAAGATTTGTCCAATAGCGCCATAGTTGAAACTGACGGCATCAAATATGACTTGAACCATGGAGATGTTGTTATTGCCGCCATAACATCTTGTACTAATACTTCAAATCCTGGAGTGATGCTATCTGCAGGACTTTTGGCTAGAAATGCCAGAGCAAAAGGACTGACAGTCAAACCTTGGGTTAAGACTTCATTGGCTCCAGGTAGCAGAGTTGTAACAGAATATTATCAGGCTACGGGTTTGGAAGAAGATCTCAATGCAATGGGTTTCAATGTGGTAGGATATGGCTGCACAACATGTATCGGTAACTCTGGTCCATTGCCAGAAGAAATTGATAGTGCCATTGATGAAGCAGGACTGATTGTAGGGTCTGTAATATCGGGCAACAGAAACTTCGAAGGGAGAGTCCATGGCAAGGTCAAAGCCTCATATTTGGCAAGTCCGCCATTGGTTGTAGCATATGCTATAGCAGGTAACCTAGAGATAGATTTAGATAACGAGCCTCTTGGTTTCTCCAGTGATGGCTCGCCCGTCATGTTAAGCGATATTTGGCCATCTGATGAAGATGTCAAAGAGGTACTTGCAGTGATTACTCCCGATATGTTTAGGCAGAGATATTCAGACGCAATGAACGAACCTCGGTGGGATGGAATTCCATCTGAGGCAAGCCCACTGTATCCTTGGCAGGATGATTCTACGTACATACGCCTGCCAAGCTTTTTCTCAGGATTATCAGAGACGCCAGAACCAATTTCTAGTATTGAAGATGCAAGAGTGTTACTCAAACTCGGAGACTCAATTACAACTGATCATATTTCCCCAGCTGGTTCATTCCCTGCCGACGGCCCTGCAGGTAGATGGTTGACAGAAAGAGGTGTTCAAAAAGGCGATTTCAATTCTTTTGGAAGTCGACGAGGAAATCATGAAATCATGATGAGGGGGACATTTGCTAATGTCAGAATAAGAAATCAAATGGCGCCTGGTACTGAAGGAGGATATGCTCTTCACCCAGAGAGTGGTGAAGTAACCTCAGTTTTCGAAGCCGCACAAGCCTATTCAGGGGCTAAAGTGGTATTGGCAGGATCTCAATATGGAACTGGGTCTTCTAGGGATTGGGCTGCTAAAGGAACCTACTTACTTGGAGTACAGGCAGTTATAGCAACATCCTTTGAAAGAATTCATCGTTCTAATCTTGTTGGAATGGGTGTATTGCCTATGACTTTCAAAGAAGGCGAGTCGCACGAATCATTAGGATTGGATGGCAGTGAGTTATTTTCTATTCCTGTCAAAGATGATGTTAAGCCATTAGAAATGCTCACTGTTACAGCGTCACGCAGTGACGGTTCGACGGTAGAGTTTGAAGCGCAAGTACGCCTAGATACCCCAGTAGAAGTAGAGTATTATCGCAATGGTGGAATTTTGCATACGGTACTAAGGCAACTTGCTCAATGATTAATCGTCACCTTGAAGTTCAAGAGTTACTACCACGATTTATGGCGGGTCTTAGTGGCTATGTTCAATACCGATTCAGGTCGGATGAGCATGACACAAATATACTTCTTAGAGGAGACTCAGATTGGGTAAGTCGTAAAGTAGATGAGTTGGGTTTAACCGGTTTTGGTTGGACTATGCCCTATGGGCAAGATTCTACAGACAAGAAGCCAAGTAGCCCATCCAAGTCCAAATCTAAGGCAAACATCTCAGTCGAAGAAGAACCTCTTGGCGAAAAGCCTTCTGACATGGGACCGACTCCTGACCCAAGTAGAATACCTGTCGTAAGGCGTCCAATAGGACAGTTAGACCTGAGTAAAGAATTACGTATTTTAGGAATCGAGAAGCCTATTAGGCCGGATACGATTGAATTGATGGAAATTTTTTCTAACTTAGATACGCCTCGTCCGGTTCAAGGTCCAATGAGTGTTGACCCTATGGCAGAAGCATGGTTGCGGGAATTATTGACCGTTGTAGTCAGAGAGTACGGCGCAACTGCTCTAAGAACTCAAGATATTGAAGAAATTGCAAGTAAAAAGTTAGGCAATAGAGAAGGTACTACGCTAGAGGTGTGGTTAGACTCCTTATTCTCCGCAGGCAAGTTGGTGAAAGTTCACGGCCCAGATGCCATTGCTTGGGGTCCTTCTCCTAGATGGTTAATTGGAAAAATATAACTTGAATCGTTATTTTTCCGTAATTCTTTCGGTCCTTGATTTGATTATTCTAAACGGGTCACTGCTCGATATTAGAAATATTTGGCAGTGAACCAAAGAGCAAAGGAATTAAAGTGCAAGTAAACTTGGCATGGAGAGTGATGATGATGTTTAACCAAAGCAATCTCTTCAAAGCCCGCGCCCAAAGCATGTTTCTATGTATGCTGATGATTTTATCGACAACTGCTGCAATCGCATCAACTGCCAGTGCATCTCAAGCAAGGTCGTATACTACAAATCGTGACCCTCATGATGTCGCCATAGGTGACTTCAACTGTGATGGTAACAATGATATTGCAATCGCTACAGATGGAACACACACCATTTCTATTCTTTGGAATGATGGTAATGGCGATTTCAGTGAACGTCAAGATATTTGGGTTTCAGCTAATCAAAGTCGAGCCGCAGAGTGGGACGAGTTTTCTAATGTTCAGTTCATTGAAGTGGGGGAATTCACCGGCGACAGTGCAACTGATATTGTGATATTCCAGAGAAATAATCCGTTTAGAACAGACGATAACGGCGCTCCCGATGGTCAACCAGGTAACGTAACAATTATCGAAAACGGCGGATGTAACGAGAAGACATGGGATATTGGTGCCCGTTTCACTCACTTTTGGGCTTGGGACTTGGAAGTTAGCGATCTTAACAAAGATGGTAACGACGATGTTATGGTTCTCGACTTGCAGGCTGATATTACAACTCAAAGAGTAGTATCTTACCTAGGTCCTATTACCTCAAGTACACAGGCTGCTGTGACTAATTTAGGGCCTTCTCAACAAAATACATACCGAACTTTCACGTCTGGAGATTGGGGAGAATCACAAGTCGGCGGGGGAATAGGCGGCGGTGGCCAATGTTTGGATAATGATATGTGGCTTCTTCGCAGCGAAGGATTAGATTACAGCACTGGGCAAGTCACTAACCCAGGTAACGATGACAACGTTTCAATTATTGAATTCAATTGTCAAACCAATTCATTCCCATTGACCTATACATTCAGTACAACCCCTGGTCCTGGAGAGCATGTCATAAACATGCAGACTACTACTTCTCAAGCACTAAGTGTTGGAGACATGGATGGAGACGAAGTAATTGACGTCCTAGCAATCAATGCCGATAATCTTGAGAATGTGACCTATGTTAAATCCTCTGCAGTGGGTACTTGGAGCAATCCCCAACTTGCTTATTTTGGACCTTATATTTCATGGACATTGACCGTTGCCGACCTTAACGGTGATAACGAACCAGATTTCGTTAACCCGACAATCGCTTACCAACAAAATTCAACCGACTCCGCAGGCGGTACAAGTTCTAACTTCTTCTTGAATTATCCAGCTACCATTCAAGTAACCCTTTCTGATGGAAATGGCGGTCACTTGGGTCCACTATCATATGCTGGTGGAAGAAGACCTCATATTGCTGAAGTTGGACAAATGGCTGGAGCATCTAATTCAGCACCAGACATCGTCGTTGCTCACAAGAATTGGGCATTTGGTGGATGGAGAGATAATTTCGGATGGGAAGGCCAATATGATTCAATCACAGTTATCGAAATGGATAACAAAGATTTGTCAGTTTCAGGAATAGAAATCGACCCAGTTGACCGATATTTTGGAATTGTCGGTGAAGGAACAAGAGATATAAACGTGACACTAACCAACACTGGAATGGATATTCTAAATGGTCAAAACGCTCAGCTAGATGTTGAACTCAAGGTTGTTGATGGATTGAATTCAACCAATCAAACAGTATATGCTATGGATTGGGATTCTCCAGAGAACAAAGCCGCCTGCGGTGGATGTAACTGGCAATATGACGATTATGTCGATGGAACACATCACTGGTTTGAAGAAACAAACCATTCTTCAGGAACAGGAACAGACCCCGATGAATCCGAGTCTGAATTTTCACCAAGTTACCTCAACCCTACGGACTTCATGTGGTCTGGGGAAACTAAGACCAATAGTTCAGGTGGAGAATGGACTGGATATGGTAGGAATTGGGACGAAGCAATGGTCCTAACAGATGTTGATCTGACTGGTTCTGACCGTGCATTCATGAGTGTTGAATTGTATCATGACCTTGGTTTTGGAGCACTTGGAAGTGCTGATGCAAACGGCTTTGTCGTAGGCGATGTTTGGGATGACGTTGCAATGATTGAAATTGGAAGTGAAGAAACAGGTTGGGATGTAGTAAGTTGCCCTAGATCTGCTTACATTAGCGGTGCTTGTTTTTCCGGAGACTCAATTTGGGGCGGTTTTGACCTAGATAGGGCTTACAAAGAGAACGTTGTTGGCGGTTATGCAGAAGGACTATACTACTATGGTATCTATTCTTTCAATACATACTATGGATGGAATAACTTCACTGATGAAGGATTTGGAACATTTGATTTGAGTCCTTGGGCTGGAGAAACTATCGACATCAGATTTAGATTCAGAACTGGCTTTGAAGGCTCAATATCGGACGATAATGAGAGCCTATGGACTGGAAATGATGGTTATGCGGTTGATAACTTAACTATCACTAAGCAGAATACCGCTTTCTTCCCAAATCCACAAATTCAACAAACACAGGTAAATCTTCAGAACTTAGGACCAGGCGAAGAGTATACTACTTCTATACAGGCGGATTTCCTAAATGATACTACTTACAGAATATCTGCCACTCTATCCAATAACGGGTGGGATGAACAAGGTATAAATGATGAAATTGTTGGTTATGTGACGCCGTTCAATCTATATGATCCTACACTAGAATCTATAGATGGTTTCTTACCAGGTGGGCTTTACGCACAAGGAACATTCCCAATCTCTGCTACCACTAATAACTGGGGTAATACTCCTGTAGACTTTGACGTTACAGCTACTGTATTTACTGCTGACCCTTCAGACGTCAATTGCGGAACACCTTCATCGGTTTGTACTGTCTCATTCGATAATGCGACCGATGGCACAAGGTACACTGAGAGCAATAATCCGAAAGGCCAGAGATACAATGATTCAGCTCTTTGTCCAACTGATTTGACATTCAATAACGAGGCATACTGGTTTGGCCATCCTTGTTCATCAGAAACAGGACTTTATGGATATGGTGATGCATGGGAAAATGAAACATTGACCATCAGTAACATAGATTTAGAAAATCTTTCTGGAGATTTCGTTTCTCTTAACTTCGAGTATTATGCTGATACATTCTACGAAGTAGATTCTCAAGGAAATATTGACCCTAGCGATTATATGGCAATATTGGTGGATTATACTGCAGATGGAAGAACTAATGAAGCGGTTGTCTACGGTCAATGGAATGATTACAATGAAGACGGCACATGTCAAGTTGATCAAGATAATAATGGAATTATCAACGCCACCGAACCAATCGATAATGCTGAAATTAACCTTATCGGTGATTCTAGAAATACAGACGGTCTTTCAGGTAACTGGCCATTATTCTTTAATTCAGATGATTTGAAGAAGTCAGTTAGTATCGATTTGACTCACTTGTATGTTTACAATACTTCATCCGCAGACTCTTCTGACTGGGGAGTTGAGTGTCTTTCCTTGTCAGGAAATAAGGTTGACTTGAAATTTGATTTCTTCTCAGATGATGATGGAAGAAACGGAATCAATGATGGATTTAAGGGAGTTGGAATAAATAATATTACAATGAAAGAATTTACTTTCGTTGAAGATAATAGCTATACTATCTCCAGAACAGGAGTCGACGCCGGTGATGTATCTACAGATCTGATTTCAGACCATGAATTCATTTCCGGAGTCTATATGATTGAAGTAGAGACTGTATTTGATAATACCACTGCTGGAAAGCCTTGGTTTAATGATAACGAATTAAACACTGCAAACAATATCAAGAGAGTAATCTTCGATGTAAGGTCTGTGGACATCTCGCTAGGTAGGCCAATGGGAGTACTCGATTGTCTATCAGACTCAAAGATGAACTGTGTTCTACCTATTGACCAATCTCTTACTCATTCATGGGACCTTAGAGCAACTAACGGTGTTTTGGAAGGAGACTACATCTTCCACATGGATATATTTGATGAAACAACTAACTCTCTAGCACATACGGTTAGTGCTGGCCCTGCACAAGAATTGATTGCGAGTCAAGTAGTAGAACTTTCCTTTACTCCTTGGAATGGATATCAAGATGGTCACACGTACAATATTAGTTACCGTGCAGAATTAGATGACGGTACTCCATCTGGTACTCCTAGATACTTCCATGCAACCTTTGCTGATAGTGTTGATATTGCAATACTGTCAGATAAGACAACTGGGACATCAGCGATAGTAGAAGACCTCAAGATACTCGGCAAATCATATACACAATTTACAATCAATGACTGGGATGAATACTTCAAAGGAAATTGGTTCACTCACTATGATAAGATTGTATTACCATGGCAAGATTCCAATACAGCCAGTGATTCTGGTGATAAGTACTATCAAAGATTGTATCAAAATGATGATAATACTGTTAACCGAAAACAGATATTGACTGCATTTATGCAAAGTGGAGGAACTGTACAGGCTCACTTGGCACCTCATGGCTCTCAAACCTATGGGACAGACAATACTGCCAATAGACTTCCTCTAGACCTAGTTATAGCAGATAGAAAGACAGCGGACAAACAGATAGAGTATGCTGATATTGAGGTTTATGACCCATATCATCCAATTATGAATGATATTTCTGAAGCGAATAATTATGCTATATTCCAAGGTATCAATGGTGGAGTTGTAGCAACATCTGTACTAGATGCAGGATTGGCTTCTGAACAGGCTGATTGGGCATCTGGTTGTACCGGTAATTTAGGCGATGCAGAGTTCCAGCCGATCATTCAAGATTCTACCAGCATTGGTGACGTCTTGATTGGTCTGTGCAGCTATGGTCAAGGTGGTATGATTATTTCCACAATAGATGTTGAATCCAGTTCTGAGAACGCTACAAGTACAACATTCCCTCTATTGAGTAATTTGCTCCTTCATCAAGTGAATGATTATCCAAATCCTTTCTCCAAGCAAAGAGAAGGTACAGATATCCTAATCAATGGTGAAAAGCCATTAGAGGCATTAGGTTCTGGATATCTCACTCATTACATGAAGAGTAATGCTGAAGTAACTTTCAGTTATCAATCCGATGCCATGGTTGACTTAGTGGCTGATTGGGTTATTGAAGGTCCAACTTCCTGGGATGGTTCATCACTCGCAACAGGTCAAAAAGAGCACTATGTTCCAGACATAGGAACATTACCGTTTGATACAGAGGTTTCACCTGTTGTAAATTTCTGTAAAACAATCGGAACCCAAGGGCTTTGTAAGCAAGATGTTCAATGGACAATCACTCTATGGCTTCACGATGAAGATGGGCATTCAAGACAGCTTTCAGTTGTAGTCGAAACAGATGATGCTAATGCCGATGAATTCAATCCAGTCGCTGATGCATATGTCGAGTTAAGAACTGATTATATTGATAATATTGAGTTGATTGGTAGTTCAGGTTCAAATAACGAATGGGACAAGTATAGAATAATTCTTGATGAAGATGGTCAAATACCAATTTACTTCAATGCTTCGGGTTCTTACGACGAAGATGCCCCAGAAGGAAGCAGTGGAATTAAGACTTACAAGTGGGAAGTATTCTATGACAAGTCCCAAGATGCACCGTTCACAACTACTGCTAATACGTACACCCAGTCTGCGGCGAGCCAGGGTATCTGGATGTACACTTTCGGTGGTTTTGGAGTCGATGATAATGGTGAATCTTATGCAAGTAAGAATGTAACTATCGACCCAGACACGGAAGCCATTACCCAACCAATCAAGGTTGTACTTACTGTATTTGATGAAGCAGGCAATTGGGATGATGAGATGGAAATTTACTTCGAAGTCCTAACAGCTGGTTTTGGAGATGTTGCCCCTGTGATTCAGTTAGACGCTGATGAATGGAAAGATGTGAATGGTTTCAATAACTCTAATTTCACACTTACTGGTAGTGTACTTTCAGGTTCTGATGGGGATGTATATATCGAAATAGCCCTAGATAAGGAGATCTTCACCGCAGAAAGTGAAGATAGAATAAAGGCTGACGATGAAGGGACCTTCGTAAAACTAACTCAACTTTCTAATGGAGATGCTTTCACTTTGTCTCTAAATATGGACGACTATTACACCAACCAAACCGTTACTAAGGATATCCATCTTTACATATATGAGTTTTCAAGTACGACTGGTATAAAGAGGTGGACTGAACATAATTATGGCTTCCCTATGAAGATTACACTTACCTTGCCTATATGCAGAGGACAAACTGTACCGAATGAAGTTATACTTGATGATGGATTTGACAATTGGGTATTCATTGGCGGTGAATGTCAATGGGATGGAGAATGGAAATTTGAGAATGGACAATGGATAGAACCTTCAACTGATGACTCCGAAGATTCTGCTGAAGGCGGTTCTAGTGCTCTATTACTCGGTGGAGGAGCTCTAGTACTAATTGTCATTCTAGCGCTAACTTTCCTCTTCTTGAAGAAGAGTGATTCTGAAGGTATGGATGGAATGGTCAAAGACTTTAGTGGAGTAGGTGGATACCAGCAAGACCCAGTTGAGCAATATGTTCAGCAATTGATTGCACAAGGTTACCCTGAAGAAACTGCTAGGGCATATGCCTCACAGTATGCAGACCAAGCGGGCGGTGCATCTGCAACTGCTACAGCTGCTCAACCAGCTGCCGCTTCTAATCCTGCAATGGATGCAGCATATCAGCAATATTATCAGCAATTCATATCACAAGGATATGACCAACAAACAGCAGCAGCATACGCTCAACAATATGCTGCGGCTTACATACAGCAACAAGGTTAACACCAGTAACTTGCAATTTTCGCTGATATTGTTGGCAACTAGCATCAATGGGTTCAAAAGTGACTATTGGTCGCCGACATCATGGACAGGACAGATACTTACACGGTCGCCGATATCAAGCTTGCAGAGAGTGGTTCTCTTAGAGTCGATTGGGCGAGAGCCAGAATGCCTGTTTTAGCAGCACTTCGTGAAGAAGCTCTGAAGACCAAACCTTTGGCTGGAATGCGTGTTACAGGTTGTCTACACGTCACCAAAGAAACAGCAGTATTAATCGAGACAATAGCGGCAGCAGGTGCAGAAATATCCTGGTCTGGATGCAATCCTCTTTCAACTCAAGATGATGTAGCAGCATGGCTCGCTACAGAAGGATACTCAGTTCATGCATGGCATGGTCAGTCTACGGAAGACTTCTACTGGTGCATCGATAAAACTCTTGAATTCAAACCAACTCTAACTCTTGATGATGGAGCAGATTTAATCGTTCGAGTACACGGTGAGAAAATTGAGTATGCAGACGGAGTAATTGGTGGAACAGAGGAAACAACAACTGGTGTTCACAGACTTCGAGCAATGGGGGATGCTGGAGATTTGAAATATCCAGTAATTGCAGTTAATGATGCAATTACAAAATGGGATTTTGACAATGTCTATGGAACCGGACAATCAACCATTGATGGTATTCTAAGAGCTACGTCTGTACTCATTGCAGGCAAGACATTCGTCGTTGCTGGATATGGTCATTGTGGCAGAGGTCTTGCTATGCGTGCTAAGGGTATGGGTGCAAATGTAATCATCACCGAAGTTGACCCACTACCGGCACTTAGAGCAGTAATGGATGGATTTAGAGTAATGCCAATGGATGAAGCTGCATCTCTTGGAGATATATTCTGTACTGCTACAGGAATGAAGGATATAATTGTAGATCGACATTTCGCATCTATGAAAGAGGGTGCAATTATTTCCAATACAGGACATTATGATTGTGAAATAAATATTGAACAATTGAAAGAAATGAGTACTAGCGAGCGAACAATAAGAGAAAATAATGTTGAATACACTCTTCCAGATGGCCGAAGAATTTTCATCTTGGCCGATGGTAGATTAGTTAATCTGGCTGCTGCTGAAGGACATCCATCAGAAGTTATGGATATGTCATTTGCAAATCAGTATCTAGCACTTTGTCGCCTTGCTAAGGAAGGAAAGTCTCTTGGCCCAATAGTACATGACATTTCATTGGAACAAGACCAAGGACTTGCAAAGACTAAACTTGCAACTCTTGGATTTGAAATCGATGTATTAACTGCAGACCAAGTTGCTTATCTAACAGATTACACTGCTGGAACATGAAGTTATTCTTCTTCCCAAAATTTGGAAGCTGAGTTTTCTTCTTGGTCATCCTCTATGTATCCCATTTCATCATAATGGGATTCAAAGTCAGGCATCGAGAGTTTCCAGTTCTTCGGAATCTTATTCTTTTCTTCGATAATGATTAACATTCTCTCTTGCCAAGCAAGAGGTTTTCTCTGCATTATGTACATGCAAAGAACAGACGTTCGAACATTTTCAGGTATTACTGAGAAGCCAGTAGAGGCCTCAAAGTTCATTGCTCTGAGTAAATTAAACGCTGGTCGATTCACAGACCGGAATAGATTTTTGGCTATTCTCATACCAAATAGCACTGTTATGAATATAACCAACGAGGTTAAGCAAAATGCCCCCCATCCTTGACCAGCTAGAGCATTTGATAGAAGAATAACAGCAAATAGAATTGGAACAGTTGTCAGCATAAAGATGAAAGTTTCCGATGCAGGTTGCTTCTTCATTTTTGCTTCAATCGCCGTCCACCCAGCATGTCGCTTTTCCCAAGGTTTGAAGTGTTCATTAGTGTCTTGATTTGCAGCGTTTCTAACTAGTCCAAGCAACTGATGTATACGTCCATATTGAGTAGTTGCTACATCCATGTTTTCATTGATGATAGTTTCAAGACGCTGTCTTGATTCTTCATACAATCCCATATCGGCAAGAATTGTTGCTTGTTCGATTAGTGGAGTCACTTCATTTGGTGCATAGTGTCTAACATCTTGCCACCATTGCAAAGCATCCATCAGAAGTCCTAATTCATCTGCTAGGAGTCTACCTCCTCTAACCCACATATCAATTCGAGTAGGTTCTAATTCGACCACTTTTCTAACCGCAGATAATGATCTAGAGGCATCGATAAGTGAAATAGGCTCTCCTGGCAGAGGAAGAGTGACATCTGAGTATAGTTGCCATGCTTCAACATGTTCAGGGTCAATTTTAGTTGCTGTCTTTGCTTCTTTCAATGCAGTTTCCCTGTCACCTTGCTCAAGTGCTTCAATCGCATTCAAGTAGTGTTCTTCTGCGCTCATATCCATCACTCTATGAGGGCATCATTTAATCATCACTATTTCGATTAAATTTACGTGGAATAATTGGTTTTGGTGCATTGTTGTGGGCGTGTCCTGCTCTTTTACCCTTTGATTTGCGGAAATTATTCTCTCTTGGCTTAGTTCTGTCATCATCACGGCTAGAGAAATCTCTTCTCTCTCCACGACCACCGTCTCTGCCGCCGCCTCTGGAGTCTCTATCGAAATTTCCACGACCACCATCTCTGCGGCCTCCGTCTCTTCTATCTCTGGAACCTCTGTCGAAGTTTCCACGGCCACCATCTCTACGGCCTCCGTCTCTTCTATCTCTAGAACCTCTGTCGAAGTTTCCACGGCCACCGTCTCTACGGCCGCCACCAGAGCCTCTAGGCTCGCCACATCTGTTACATTCGGTTCTTCTAGCGAAGTTTGAATTATTACACTTAGGACAATCCCAGTCTCCATCATTTGAGTCATTTCTTCCTCGATTACCTCTATCGAAATTTCCACGACCACCATCTCTGCGGCCTCCGTCTCTTCTATCTCTGGAACCTCTGTCGAAGTTTCCACGACCACCGTCTCTTCTATCTCTGGAACCTCGATCGAAATTTCCACGGCCACCGTCTCTACGGCCTCCATCTCTTCGGTCTCCACCGCCTCCAGAACGTGGCTCGCCACATCTGTTACATTCTCTACGGAATGAAAAATTGGAGTTGTTACATTTAGGGCAATCCCAGTCGTTATGAGCAAATGTAGATCCACCATCTCTAGAACCTCTGTCGAAATTTCCACGGCCACCGTCTCTTCGATCTCTTGAGCCTCTGTCGAAATTACCACGGCCACCGTCTCTTCGGTCTCTTGAACCTCTGTCGAAGTTTCCACGGCCACCATCTCTACGACCGCCGCCAGCGCCTCTAGGCTCGCCACATCTGTTACATTCAGTTCTTCTAGCGAAGTTAGAATTATTACACTTAGGACAATCCCAGTCTCCATCATTTGAGTCATTTCTTCCTCGATTACCTCTGTCGAAATTACCACGGTCACCGTCTCTGCGACCACCGTCTCTTCGGTCTCTAGAACCTCTGTCGAAATTTCCACGGCCACCGTCTCTACGGCCGTCGCCTCTAGAATCTCTATCTCTAGATGATGGGTATCTTTCTTCTCGAGGCTTTTTTGGACGGATAGTAACCTCTTCACCAACTAGTGAGTTCAAATCTAATTTACGGTCGATATGCCCAACGTGGGCCATTGGCGAATCTGTATTCCCCAGTACACCGTCAATTTTACCGATATAAATCCCATCTGAGGCTCGAATAATGATTGAGTCAAGAGCAGGCGAAGAGCCTCCAAAGGAAAGTAGTAAGCCACCTTCGTGGCTCATAGAATCTATAGTACCGGAAAACATGTTAATCACTTTTATTATTGGGAGGTGGTGAAATCATTCTTCTTGCTTTCTTAGAGCAAACGCAGCCCCTAGAAGAGTAACAGTCAGAGTTGCCATCAAAGAAACACCGGGTAATCCCGAGCTTTCAGAATCTCCATTATCACTGTCAGTTGTTGATTGCGAGTCGTCATCATTTGCATAAGGGTCCTTTACCATCACGCTAAGAGTGCTTATGACGCCAGATTCATCAGTTGCAGAGATTGTAACATCGTAATCAGTAATTCCTTGTTGAACACATGTAGCGATTGAAACATCGATTTCCCAGTTCTTTCCAACTTTAGTGAAATCAGATGCCTGTGAGCCACACAATGCTAGTGAAAGAGTTACTGCTTCACCATCAGGGTCGATTACTTCACCTTTCAAAGTGAATTTCAATCCACTGGCATCCCAAGTTCCATTCTTTCCTTCGAAGTTAACTTTAATTTCTAGGACAGGAGGTAAACTTACCTTTTCTAGGCCGAAGTCTAGCATAAAGTCGAAATTCAACATATTGCTATTTTGAGCGCTACCCATAACCATTACACTACCAGGTCTAAGTCCTTCCATAGGTAGTGATATTGTTACAGGTGCGTCGGTAATTGAAGCAGACCTCATGGTCCCCATTATCTGCATTTGATGCGCATGTGCTGCTACGCTTAATTCACTGACCAGTCCGGTAGGGGTCACAGTGAAGTCAACATTTTCACCATCGGTAATTTCTGCAGTCGCAGTGAACGGCTGTCCAAATGTGAATGTGAGTGTATCATTGTTTTGAGCGCCAAATGGGTCTTTAATTGCACATTCAGCAGTAGTCGTAGCAGTTCCAGAAGGCGATGTTACAAGGAGGTCACCATCTTGATTTTGTCTTGAAGACCAACCCATATCAGCGAATGTACACTCTAGATTCCAACCATTTGTGTCGCTAGCCCATGTGCTAATTTCATCTCCTAATACAGCGGAGTATTCTCCCCCATTCATTATTGGAATGATTGAATTATCGCTTGGAGCAGCGCCAGTCCATTGTGGAATATCATTAGATTCAGGTGCATCAGTGGTGAAATCAATAAAGAGATTTCTTCCAATTGGCCAGTCCGCCTTGTCATAATTTACTTTTTGACTGACTCTTAGTCGTCCATCCGGAAGATAAATTTCTTCTGGTTCGAATGAACTTATCTCGACACCGTCATCTCTCATGCTAAAATTAGCAATTCTAAGGCCTTGAAGTACAGGGAAAGTTAGCATTAGGTTAGCATTAGTCATATTTGTTACATTTAATGCTAGAGTAAAGTTCGAGTCACCTTGGTTTGGTAGTTGATCGAATCTCAAATTATTAGATTCTCCATTTTTAACGAATAGTGAAATTTGGAGGTCGTCAGTAACACTAACTGGAACTTCTGTACAGTTGGATGATGCCAGTAGATTTTGACAGTTACGTTCTTCAGAGTTGCCCTCAGGTACTAAGTCAACTTCGTCTAGAGCAATTCCTTCTTCAACAAATTCAAAGTCATTCCAATCAACACCACCTCGGTGAGGTATTCCTTCACGGAGTCCGAGCCTTGTATCCATATCTTCAATACACTTTGGCCCAATTTCTCTTACTGCTTCTCTTTCATCGGTACTAATCCATGAGTTGTTTCCACCGGGTGCTCCATCGAAGAGTCCGTCGAGATTTTCTCTAACTGTTGCTGAGTTACTTCCATTGACATATGCTGTAGCGCTCATACTCGAAGTAGCCCAGTCATCTTCGATATCTATGTCGAATAGAGCAAAGTTATAGTCGAATAAGTCTTCAAATGTTAAACCTGAACAATCAACATCATCCAGTTGTCTTCCGCTTGCTTCCATTACCTTCTTTTCGTCCAGTTGGGACTCTTCAGCCAGTGGCGTAAGGGTCATCATAATCATCAAGATAATCAGTCCAATTGCGGTCGAATGTACAGTGAAACGGTTTCCTGCCATATCGTTGCCTATTCTCCGCTCGTCTAATACTCTTCGGCCTCTTGAAGTATAAATTTCAGTTTATGGCTGTATTATTTTCATTCTAGAATTGAACCAATACCACGGTATCAGAGACCAAATCAAAGCAACAAACCACGAGATTAGCGGTGAAACTCCTCTTTCTACACCAGTTAATCGCGTTTCAAGTAAATGATGAAATACTCCATTGGGGGAAAATAAGTCCAGTACCCCCTCTAAATCTATCCATTTGGGGTCATTTTCTTCTCCAATTGAAACTCCAGATGCAAATGCCACCATGGTAGTAACTAGAGCCCAAAGGAAAGTAAATAGGAACCATACGCCAACTCCAAAAGCAATTGATGTGCCCTGTTCTCTAGCGTGTGATGAAGCGATTAGTGAGAACAGAACATACCATAACAAGATCAATGCTACAGAGATGAAAGATGTTAATGCGTCTATAATACTCGGCCAATCACCCATACGATAGTTTACGATGACATAGGAAATAGCCCATAAAATCCATGTTGGTATGAGTATCGCTAGCCAATGTCCAACCACCAAAGAAAAAGACTGATGCGAACGTTGCATAGGTTGTGAGAGTTTGATTTCTAAAACTCCGCTTGCTCTATCTTTACTAACCCCATCAAAAGATAGTAGAACTGCACACATAGTGGCTCCAAATACAATCCCTAAACTGGTATAGAACATCACTTCAGTTGCCGAAGATGGAGTTATCCCTCCAGGTAACATGACTTTAGGGTCTGAAAATCCCCATGCCATGCCTGGTATGAATAGAATTAGTATTGGTAACATTATCGCCATTCTAGCAGAGAAGAGTCGATTTGAAAGATGCGCTATTGTGACGCTTCGAACCTTCTTGTAACTACTCATTCCTCCTCACCTCTAGTTTTGTAAGGCAACATTGTTGAAGATACTACGTTAAACCCGATTTCCTCCAATTCAAGTCCTGTAGCAGAACATATCATTTCAACTATGTCTGTATCTTTGGATTTCCAAGTATTAATCTTAATACCAGATGATACTAGCTTGTTTAGTAAATTATCATCTTTATCTCTAACCACAACAGTCCAGCCAAGCTCTATATGCTGAGATTGTAATATAGAATTAGAATCTGTGAGTATTTTTTCAAAGTTAGGCATCTTACCAGGGCCTTGAATTTCTATACGATTATCCAATTCAAATTCGCTTTCGATGTCTTTTAATGTTCCCTCGATTAGTAATTGACCCTTGTGAAGCAATGCGAGTCTGTCGACTATATGCACCATTCCAGCAACTCTGTGCGATGATATAATAATTGAAACTCCTTTCATAGCCAACTCATTTAACAATTTTTCAAATGCCCTAATTGCTACGGGGTCTAAGCCGTTGAATGGTTCATCTAGCAAGAGAATTTTTGGCGAACCAAGTAATGCGGTTGCTAGAGTTAATCTTTGACGCATTCCTTGACTGAGTTGGTCTAACTCTGAGTCCTTCATTTCAGATAGTCCGACCATAGTTAGAATTCCATCTACTCGAAATGCGACTCCTCGCATTTCAGCAATATTTTCCAATGCTCTTTTCACGGTTGTTTTACCCTGCCATCGAACTTGCTCAGGCATGTGACCAACTACAGAGCGAAGTTCCATTTCAGAGATTAATGATAGATTATTTGATTTTGATTTATTATATTTTATCTTACCTTTTTGAATTGGATAAATCCCTGCTAAAATTCGCATCAAAGTAGTCTTACCAGCACCGTTAGGCCCTACTAATCCCAATATTTGACCTCGGCGAAGTTTAAGATTGAGCGAAAAAATACCGGAGCCTTGTGTTTTTCCAAATGGTTTGGACAAACTCCGTGAAGAGATTGAATGCCTAAATGCGGCATCCTCCAACTCTAGCACCACATCCGACATGGTTTGGCCTTGAAGTTATCATTTGACAATCTACCGTTCGATGCTGTATATTACGAAAGCCTCTTTCAATATGACATATGTCCAGTGTCGAGGGTCGAAATGTTTGGCGGTGTAATTACAACACTCCTTCTTTTGGCACTAGTTGCAGGTCTTGTTATTTACAACAAGAAGAAAATAGAATCTGAAGGGCGTGATTTTGATAGAAATGAGATAATCGGTGAATATGGAATTGAGGTTTTAGCCATCTCAATTTTACTTTTATGGATCGTACCGTGGGGATTATTCATAATAATTCCAGTAATTTTACTTATTTCTTCAGTCAGTCCGGCGGGTAGACATTCATGGAAACAATTTACTAGAACACGAATCTATGTTATTCTGTCTCTATGTATGGTTTTGATGGCTGGAGGTTTCATTCCAGTCTCAGAACCAATTTCTCCATCACAATGGGGAGAACCTATTCTCAAAGAGAACCCAAATGCTCCAATCTATCCTTCGGGTAATCAATATACATGGGTAATGCTTCCATCTGATGGAGGATTAAATGTAGAAATTGTGCAATCGTTAAAATTACGTATTCCTCATCAATTCAGTCAATTAGCATCAGCTTCAACATCTCTTAATCTAGCGGATATTTTCAATATGGAGCAATCTAGATTGAAGCAGGCTGTGGAATTATTAGATGAACAAATAGTGCTGAATTTAGATTCAGATGAAATGAATTTAGTAGAGATAATATCTGCAGATAAACATAATTACGTCGATTCAGCGACAGGAAATGAGTATAATTTAGATATTCGGCTCTATGAATTGAGAAGTCTAACATTGAGTTCAGATATTGATGGATTTAAGGTCGGTGAGGTACTTTGTGCAGCATCAGGTACATGGGGTGGTGAACTAGACTTGTTAGTAATAGTTAGACCAATAAGTCATTCAGGTATTCAACAAGACCGGTTTGCTGAGACTCTTGTATCACAATGGATTTCCTCTAGATAGAGAAATTTGTATAAATTTCGTATACATATTATTGATAATGAATAATTAAACCGACTATCATGGGCGAGCGTCTTTTGACTGTTGATTCAGTAGTCGAAAAGTATTGCATCTCCAGTAATAGAGTCAAGAGTATCATTTACCAGTCCCTCGGTTCACTATTCACATTATTTGCTTTTATTGGCATATTTATTCCGGGTTGGCCTACTGTGTCTTGGGCTGTTCCGGCTGCTTTCTTATTTTCCTTATCAAATGAAAAATTGTTTAGGTGGTCATTAACAAACAAATTCTTTGGTAAGAAAATGTTTGAATATTATGCTACTGGTAAATCATTGCCTAATCATGTAAAATATATTATCATGGCAATGGTTGGCGTAATGACAACTATTTCAGCATACTTAGTTTGGTATGTTTCTACTAAAGGTGACGGTACATTATTCGAAACCGATTCATGGAATGGTGCGGACAAGTATGCTATGGGCTCTATTACAATTTTATTCATTGGCCTACTAGGCATGATTTATATCAAATATTTTGTAAATACACGTAACTTCAGCCAAAGTTGAAGTTTTTAGGGCAACCAAAGTTTATAGTTCACTGAAGGGGGCCAATACCATGTCTAGTTGGTTGAAGAGGCTTCTAGCCGGGGTTTTGGTTGTATTGCTCATTGGAGGGGGCGCTTGGTATTTCTTAGTGTCCAATTATTCAGCAGAGTTGACCACAGAGAATGAAATTTTATCCGAGGATCACCCCGATAATGTTTCAAATCAAACCTCTGATAACTTGCTCCAACTTTCTTTTTCATATGGAGAAGATAACCTTGATTGGTCTAAGTTGGCTATGTCAGTTAGCGATGGGGTAAATACCTATGATTGTACTAAAAGCGGTCTTACCTCTAGTATAATTCATGATGGCGTCATACAAACCAAACTAAACTCGGATGGTAATAGTTTTACGATTGAGGCCAACTCCGATTCAGATGATTTTGTATTCCTAAGTTTCTCCGATATGCAACAGACCAACGATAGCAATTACAGTATCAGTTTTTCTAAAACTGACATATTTCTAGGAGAAAAGGTCTCCGGATATGTTTCAGATGAAGAATTTCAGAATGTAAATACGATCCCTACTGGAGAGCCGACTGAATCATCCGATTCTAGATTAGAATGGTACGATTATGATCTTTCAGTTCATCGAGTGATACCCAAGGAAATAACTTACATCGTGAACGAAAGTAATATTTTTTACAAAATACAATTCCTAAGTTACTATAATTCGAATGATGAATCACGGTATATTTCTTTTATTATTTCAACCATTGGAGACGATGAATCTCCCGCTCTTAGTAACGAAGATTTGACTAAGGAGTCACATTGCATTATCTCTTCTACCAATGATACAGTTTGGAAATATGATGAAGTAATTTCACTATCCGAGAATAGTTTTGATATCTGTAGTATGTCTTGTTCGTTAGAAGTCCATGTTCGCTACCTAAACCAAGTAGTGAAAGGAATTAGTGAACTTGAAGTCGAGTAAGGAAAGTGAATTTCTGATTTTTTAGGGAGACCTAATAATTATATATTGGCCACTTTTCGGCCACCCTAAAAGAGTGATTAAAATGTGGAAAACTAAACTTGCGAAATCGAGCCTAATGGTACTATTGATGTTGACAACAGCTATGGCTGGATGTATTGGTGGGGATGATGAATCATCTTCTTCAAGCGATAATTGTAGTGGTGATGAATTAAAAATCGCCTATGAAATAAAAGAAGATTTGACAGATACAGATCTGTCCAATCCTCAACAGATTGCAGATTATCTCTGTGATAAGTTAGATATGGATGTTTCATTATACGATGTTGGAAGTTCAGGAATTGCTATGGAAGCACTTAGATTTGGAAACGCTGATATTGCAATGAATATTGATGGCGGACCTGCTTGGGTTGGCTGGAATGCATATGATCTAGATGTTATGGCGGCTGACACAAAAAGTGATGGACGCGCCTATTATGATGCACATGCTTGGGTCAAAGCAGATTCAGAAATGGCAACAGCTCATCTAGACAATGATGATTCAACCGATCCTTTCTCTCTACTTGCTGGAAAAACATCTTGTCACACCGGATGGCTAAAATCAGCAGGTATGCTAATGCCGATGGGTTACATGATAGGTAACGGATATGTAACCGTACAGGGAGATATGTCTGATACAGAGACTCTTAGAACAACTATCAACAATTATTTTGATGGAAGTACAGGTGCTGGAAATCCAGCATCTATTCCAGAAAGTGGCGCATTATACTCAGGATACAGTGGAGCCGTTGAATGCTTGAGTACTGGATATGGAGATGTAGCGTTCGCCAAGGATTCGACAGTTGCTTCATATTGTGCTAATGAGGATACAACCTTGAACCAAGCATGGTGTTTAGACATGACACAATATGTCGCTCTACCGAAATTTGGATCATCTCCTAGTCACTCTGTCATGTATAACAGTGATGTCCTCGCAGCAGACAAAGTGACCTTGATTCAAGATGCACTTGTAGCAATGAAAGATGATACCAATGGCCTAGAAATTCTAAACAATGTACTAGGTACAGAAGCTATGATTTCTACAGACACGGAAACTCACTTGGGAACCTACGGAGATGCGCTTCAAAACATCCCTGGTATTTCTAGTAAGTATGGAAATGCTTTCACAAATGGCTCTCAAACAGCTCCAATAAAATCTACAATTAATGTTGCATATTATTTGGCTGATGACGCAAGTGCAAATGCTGATGCTCAAGGTATGGCAGACAGACTCGCATCTGACCTTGGAGTGAATGTCAACTTGTATGACGTGTCCTCTGAAGGAATGATAATACAAGCTTTGAGGTTTGGAAATGCTGATATTGGATTTATGGAAGGTGGTCCAGCATGGATTGGTTGGAAGCAGTATGGTCTGTCGGTATTGGCGGTTGAAACAACCACAATGTACGGCGATACTCATTACAATGCCTCTGCGTGGGTCCTAAACGGTTCAGATATTGCGAATGCTCACTTAGATGGCGACGAATCAACAGACCCCTTCGCATTAATGGCTGGTAAAACTTCATGCCACACTGGATGGCTCAAATCCGCTGGGATGCTGATGCCTATGGGTTATCTGATCAAGAATGGTTACGTGACTGCAGTTGGCGACGACTCTGATATCAATTCCCTTCGCACAACAATAGACAATCATTTCGATGGTTCAACAAGTAATGGAAATCCAGCATCAATACCTGATTCTGGTGCTTTATACTCTGGATATGGTGGAGCTATTGAGTGCTTAAGTGCTGGATATGGTGATGTAGCCTTTGCTAAAGGTGATGATTTTAGTACTCCTGAAAAGTATTGTGGAGATGACGATGCATCAGAAAATGAAGATTGGTGCCTTGCAATGGATCAATACATCCAATTGCCGTCATTTGGACAATCTCCAAGCCATCCTGTAATGTATAATCCAGATAAGTTAGACATCCATACTCGCAATGCAATTTTGAATGCAATGTTGAGTTGGAACGATGAAATGTGGATTGAGGACTACCCTATGGGCGGCCAAAATTATACTGGATGTTACAACATAGTGACCCACCAAGTTGCTGATATTCCTATGAATCAATGTGGTGGAGAGATTCTATCTTCAGTTACTTCCAAGGGTTATGGATTAAAAGCAGGAAACAGCCAAAATCATTTGGCTAGCTATTCCGACCTTTTAGGCTCAGTACCTGGACTTTCCGAATATTACCATTCTGCAGATAAGTACGGCATCACTGATGCTGAAACTTCTGAACAGGAATGACCTGCTTGCTCTAAATAGAATAATTCTACGGAGTCATGGTGATGGTTGCTTGGTAGTCGAAAATCCCCCCTCCCGAGGCGGTGATAATGTTCAAAAGTTGGACTCTGAAAGTATCACTCTTAGAGGTCTAACTGTTGGCTATGATGAGGCATTGGTCCTTGATATCAACAAGACAATATATCCCGGAGATACAATAGCAATATTGGGTGCTTCAGGTATTGGAAAAACCACTTTGATGAGAACTATTGCCGGTTTAATTCGACCACTATCGGGGGAGATTTTTCACGATTATCCTAGGAGAGGAGGAATTGGCTACATTCCTCAAAGATTAGGCCTAGTTAGACATTCTTCAGTTCGAAGTAATATTGCTTTAGGCGCAAGAACGAGGAGGTCAAAATGGTACCCATCGTGGTATCCTCTTGATAGTTCTCTAAAGGAAGACGTAGATAACGCAATGAAGGCATTGAAAATTGAAGATATTGCTGATGAGCCAGTTAGAATTCTTTCTGGTGGTCAGCAAAGACGTGTGGCAATAGCAAGAACCCTTGTCCAAAGACCTAGAATAATACTTGCTGATGAGTTCTTAGGAGAACTGGATAAAGACAATGTAAAATCTATAATTGCAGCAACTAAGAAAATAGTTGATGAAATTGGGGCCACATTAGTTTTGATAGAGCATCACGAAGAGAGGGCTATTGAAATCGCTGATAGAATTTGGAGAATAGTTGATAAAAAATTGATTGAAGAAGGTGATTCCAATCAATAAGAAATTAATTTTCTCAGGAATCTTATTGATTCTCATCGCTTGGGTATTTCTAGATGATTTAGTAGATGATTGGGGTCAGGTAGAAGGGGCTCCTGAGAAGTTGCAGACGTTTTTCACAGAAGATCTACTACCTCCAGATTGGTCAGTTTTAGAGGCTGAAGAGTGGTCTGATGGTTCATTACACAAACCCAATGGGGATATTTGTGATGAAAATTTTGAATTATTTTGTTCTAAGGCATGGACTGGAATGGTAGTGACAATTAAGATGGCTTTTGTTGCTACACTCGTGGGGTTTTTCTTTTCCATTCCACTCGCATCTTTAGCAGCAACAAATATGGCTCCACTTCCTATTGCAATACCTGCAAGAGTTGTACTTGCAGGACTTAGAAGCCTCCCAAGTATAATATGGGCTTTATTATTTGCAATTGCTTTAGGTTTTGGACCTTTACCAGGAATTCTAGCAATGACGTTGTACACTATTGGTTACTTAGGAAAATTACAGTATGAAGCAATGGAAGGAGTTCATAATGCTCCTTTAGAGTCTGGAATGGCAATGGGTCTTACTCATTCTGAACAATTATTCCATGTTGTAATTCCTGAGTCGAGTAATCATTTACTCAGTCAATTACTGTTTATGTTCGAGTATAACGTAAGGCACGGAGCAGTGCTTGGATTAGTTGGTGCAGGCGGAATAGGAATGTATATCGACAATTACATCAATCCTCCATTTGATTACAATAAGGCATTTGCATTACTAATTGTAGTATTCGTTGTAGTCGTAATTATTGATTTAATCTCTATGATGATTCGTTCCTTCGTTACCGAAGAAGGAGATGTCAAGAGGCCTAAATGGTGGAGCGTAATATTACCACCTTCCATGGCAGTTGAAATGTACTCTGAATCAGAGGAAGAGTGAAAGTTATTCTGCAGCAATATGCAGAGTTCCTTCTTTGTAGAATACTTGAATTCGGTCAGGGACCTTCTTTGTTAAGGCAGCCACTGCTTCGTATATTTCGTCTTTTTTTACCTTGAACGCCTTTGCAGCATCAGAGGTTGACCAAGGCATTGTGTGGAAATCAGATTGTCTAATCCATTCGAATAAGCGTGCCTCCAGTTCGCTTAACTCCTCCGCCATGTGAGTGGGGATGTAGTTCCCCCTCAAAATAACACCGACTGTCAATTTCTAATTCAGAGCGACAATTCTTCGACAACATTCTTCAGCATCTATGTCGCCATCCAGTAAAGTATTGATGGCTTTTGTGAATGGTGTACTAATATTCTCATCCTCAGCACGTCGAATAAACATTCTAGCAGCTCTGACTCCTTCGGCAACCATATGCATTTCTTCCAAGGCTTGTTCTAGTGTCAGTCCAGTTCCTAATTTTTCACCCATGCTTCTATTTCTTCCATAGGGGGATGTCGCTGTAACATAGAGGTCACCAAGTCCAGCAGGTCCGAAAGCAACTTCCGCTTTTGCACCAAGTAGAGGTAGTAGAATACAGCCTTCTTTGAATCCAGCCATGAAAATAGCAGCTTTCAGGTTGTCTCCTCCTAGACTACCTTTGGCCTTTAGACCGTCTACTAAGCCACAAGTTAGTGCGACAACATTCTTGAAAGCACCCCATAATTCTGCGCCGGCAGGATCAGATGCTGGATGAAGAATAAAGGTTTGAGTAGTCAGAGTTTCGGCTAATTTCTCAGCAACAGATTCATCCTCGCTGGCAACTAGTGCAGTAGTCATTACACCACTTGCGGCTTCAGGAGCAATTGTTGGGCCAGTCACAACGGCGAGAGGATTGTTCATATTTGCTTCTTTCAACTTCGTATTAATCGCTTCAGATATCAATCTCTTACCAGGGGCAAGCCCCTTCGCTAAATCAATCAGTACATGGCCAGGTCGCAAATGAGGCAATACGTCGTCCATAACATCCAAGATGACTGATGAGGGAACTGCAAGTACGACAATTTCCACACCCTCGAGAGCTTCATTGATGTGCATGGTTACTTCAAGTCCTTCAACAGAGTGCTCAGGTAAATATTTCTTATTTATCTGGTCCATCGTTATAGATTCGTAAACTTCTTGTTCGATAGTCCAACCTTTTACTTTGTGACCATCAAGTAACCACATTCTTGCAACCGCTGTACCCCAGTTGCCCAATCCCAAAATCGCAATATGTGCCATATGACCAAGCCTTACGCTAATCACTTCACTTATGTTAGTTGCCGATGATTAGAAGCAAATATTGGTAGTTTGGAGGTCGAATGGGAAGTGCGATGCTCAAAACAAGTCATCATCATCTTCTTCGAAATCGAAAACATCACTATTTTCTTCTTTCTTCTTGCCGTCAGCCTTTTTCTTAGATTTTGAATCTTTTTTGGCTGGTTTTTCGACCACTTTTTCTTCAACTTTTGCAATATCCTCGACAGGAGTCTCTTCTTTGACTTCGCTGAGTTTAGCCTGTTCAACTTCATTACCAGCAATTCCCTCAAAGGATTTACCGGCTTGAGCAGATAGAGACCTTCGACGATCTTCTCGGGCTTTACGCTCAAGTTGCTTATGTCTAGACTTTTCGATATTTTGTAACATATACATTGCATCGTGCTCGAGAAGAGGTGAATCTGAAATCAAAGTAATGTCTAACCATCCACCATCTTCGACAATAAATTCTGCCAAAGGTTCGAAATTTAGGTCGGATTTCTTGATTTGAGTATAATGCATTGCATTGCCAGTTCGATGCTCGACACCAGAAAAGTGACAATAGAATTCTTTGGTTCCAATAGTTTCCCTAACTTGGTCAAATAACTCTCCATAATCTTCGGAGGTACGCATTTTCCCGTGTCCTCTAGAATGTATGTGGGCGATATTTAGCACAGGGATAGTTCCTTCTACGTGATTTACAACTTCTAGTACTTCTTCTAGACTTCCCCATAATTCTTGTCGACCAGATGTTTCGATACCTATCTTAGATGGAGTTCCATCTTTTAGCCAAGGAAATACTGGATAAATATCTTCATCATCATGCCAAATTTCGGCAACTCTGTCAACAATTCCAGAGAATACATTGGCTAATTGCTCATTTGCATCTCGGCCACGGCCCATCTCACCATAATGTCCTGCATGCAGAGTGATGTGTCTGGCATTGATGGTTTTAGCAGCCTGAAGGGTTGATTCAATTTTTGTTAATGAGCGTCCCCTTTCCACTTTATTCCCCAATAGTTCTGAGTAGTAAGGTCCGTGGATATTCATTTCGAAGTTTGTTTTATTGGCTAAAACTCCTGCTTGCCAATATTGTTCAAAGTGCTGTGGTGCAATCATACGGACTGTTTGGACTTCCATAGTCTCTAGTCCTAGGGAGATAATATCATCCATTCCTTCAACTATCGTTCTTCCTTTACAAGATAAAGGAATACCGGCTGGACCTAATTTAACTGGCATTCACAACCCCCCGCAGGTTCAACCCAAGGGTCGTCCTATCATAACACCTTTCCGTCGAATGCTCAAAAAAACCTCTGAAATTCATTATTATCGTATTATGAATATATGCGACAGTTCATGAAGAAGTTACACGACCGACAGTCATGAGCGATGAAATTTCTGCTGCGATTGAAGCCTTTTCCAAAGGTCTTCCAGTTTGTCTATTTGATTCAGAAAAGAGGGAAGGAGAGACCGACCTTCTATTCTCCGGACAGTATGCTCAGCCCAGTACCATGCGACAATTAAGGCAAGAATGTGGTGGATTACTTTTCTTAGCGATTGGTGATGAAGTTGGCGAACTGTATTCTCTCCCATTTTTACAAGATCTACACACTCATCCGGAACTGACTAATCAATACACTGTTTTGAAGCAACTTATCACCAATGATTTACGATATGACGCTCGTTCTGCTTTCACCTTATCAATAAACCATAGAGATACATACACAGGAATTACTGACAAAGACAGGGCGTTAACCACAAGGAGATTTGCCGAATTGACTCAAGAATTATTACTATCGCAGGTGAGTCTTGATGATGCTCAAAAATCCCTCGGTGAAGAGTTTAGAACCCCAGGGCATATACCGGTTTGTAGAGAAGCAAAAGGTGGGCTCAGTGTCCGTCAAGGGCATACTGAATTAGCAGTCGGACTAGCTAGACTTTCCGGTACTACTCCTGTCGTTATCGGGGCAGAGATGTTACAATCAGATGGGGATAATGCTCTTTCTGTTGAAGACGCTAGAACTTGGGCCGAGCAAAGAGGGATTCCTTTTCTACACGGAATTGATATTATCAACGCGCTGAATAATGATAACTAACTTCCGACAAGATGATGTGTAATATTAGAATCAAAGATTTGGGGTGAGAGCATGAAGCGAATTATGGCAGTTGGTGTTTTTGATTTACTCCATGCCGGGCATCTACATTATCTCGAGCAGGCTAAAGCGCTTGGCCATCACCTCACAGTAGTAATTGCTCATGATGATACAGTGCGTGTCAGAAAACACGAACCAGTAACAAATCATGATCTAAGGCGGCGTATGGTAGAAGGATTGAAACCAGTAGACGATGCAATTATCGGTAACCCTCCAGAAGTTCCAATTTTTGATATTCTACCCATTGTAAAGCCAGATATAATCGCTCTTGGTTATGACCAAGAGCATGCCGAAGAATCGATTAATAGAAAATTGGAAAAACTAGGCTACCAAGACATCCAAGTTGTAAGAGTCGAAGGATTATCTGAAGATTTAGATGGAACAAGGAAAATTATCGCAAGAATTCTAGACTTGTCGCAAAAGAAGTGAGTTGAAAATATGTTTACTGGAATCGTTCAAGGCACTGGTAAAATTATCGAAGTTATTGAAGGCGAGACTATCAGGAGTTTCAAAATCCAAGTGCCAAATACAGAATCCCTTGAAATTGGCGCCAGTATTTCAGTAGATGGTGTTTGCTTGACAGCAACATCAATTGAAAATAAAATAGTCTCATTCGATGTAATTCAAGAGACTCTTAAACGGACTACTTTGGGTCAACTTGAGGTAGGTGAAACAGTAAATATCGAGCGTTCGCTAAAATTTGGTGATGAAATTGGAGGGCATCTATTGTCTGGACACATTATGGCAACAGGAATTGTTAATGAAAAATCAGAATCCGGAGAAGGAATGGATTTTACTATATTAGCACCTCTTTCTATAGAAAAATACTTACTCGAAAAAGGGTACGTGGCAATCGATGGAATCTCTTTGACAATAGGTGATGTAAACAATTCAAGATTTAATCTACATATAATCCCTGAGACCATGCGCCAAACTACGATTGCCTCTAAGCAAGTAGGAGATGCTGTAAATATTGAGATTGATTCTACCACTCAAACTATAGTTTCAACAGTAGAAAGAATGACTAGAAAAAATTGAACAGAGATGATACGATGAATAGTAGAATTGCGGTTATATGTGGCTCTTTCCATAATAAAGAAATGAAGCAAATGCTTGCTTGGGCTAAAGAAGAAGCCAAGAATCACTCTCTTGAATTACTTGAAGAGATATGGGTTCCGGGTTCTATGGAAGTGCCTCTCGCACTAGATCGAAATTGCCTTTTATCAGATGTTGATGGTGCCATTTGTCTTGGAATTATCGAGAAGGGAGAGACTAAGCATGGTTTGGCTATGGGTCAAGCAGTCATCAAGAGTATCATAGAGATACAACTGAAACATAACAAACCAATCGGACTAGGCATAATTGGACCAGGTGCTGAGCCAAAGCATATCCAGCCACGTCTTGAATCACATGCTAGGGCAGCAGTTTCGGCGGTTGCAAAAATGCTTTAATTTATTTAATTTTTATAAATTTTATAATTTTTCGATGTAAATGTTCAAGAGGCTTGTTCTGCCTGTTTAGCATGTGGGCGATAAAATGTCAGATGTACGTAACGTGATTATCATTGGTTCGGGTCCAGCCGGTTACACTGCTGGATTATATGCAGCCAGAGCTATGCTTGAACCTCTAATGTTTGGAGGATATTTGTCTGGTGGTCAACTAATGCTAACTTCAGATATTGAAAATTTCCCTGGCTACCCACAAGGAATAGGTGGCCCGGAAATGATGATTCAACTTAGAGAGCAAGCAGAAAGATTTGGATTAGAAGTTCAAGACCGTAATGTAGAATCTGTTGATCTTTCTCAAAGACCTTACAAGGTGACTGTAGAAGGTGAAGAGTTCCTGGCTCACTCAATTATTATTTCAACCGGCGCGGAATCAATTTGGCTGAATGCTGAAGGAGAAGCGGAACAAAAAGGTCGTGGAATCTCAACATGTGCTACCTGTGATGGAGCATTCTTTAGAGATGAAGAGGTATTGGTCATTGGTGGTGGAGATTCTGCTTGTGAGGAAGCCACTTTCCTCACTAGATTTGCATCAAAAGTTACATTACTTCACCGCAGGGATGTTTTCAAGGCATCGACAATAATGTATGATAGAGCGGCCAACAATGATAAAATAGAGATTAAAACCTTCCGTCAAGTTAAGAAATGGCTCTCCGATGAAAAGGGATTAACTGGTGCAATTATAGAAGACCCAAGAGATGGTTCAACAGAGGAGATTAGTGCTACTGGGGCATTTATTGCTATAGGGCATAAACCGATGACATCATTTTTGGGCGACCAGATTGAAATAGACAAAGAAGGCTATATCGTGCATAAAAAGCATACAATGACTTCCGTTGAAGGTGTTTTTGCTGCCGGAGATGTTGTTGATACCCGATATAAGCAAGCCATTACTGCTGCTGGAATGGGTTGCCAAGCAGCAATGGATGCTGAAAAGTGGCTTGAAGAGAACGCCCATTGATTCACGATTTCAGCCGGCGCTTTGATGAAATAGCGCCCTCTGGGTTGTACATGGTCGACATAAATCGCTATGCTAGGCATATTTCTTTGCCGCAAATAGGTTTGGAAGGCCAAAAAACCATTTCAGACTCCAAGGTTTTAGTCATTGGAGCAGGTGGTTTAGGTAGCCCAGTAATATTGTATCTTGCAGCAGCAGGTGTTGGTAAGATTGGAATCATTGATTTTGATAATGTAGATATTTCTAATCTTCAAAGACAGGTAATACATTCTACTTCAGAAGTAGGTCAAAATAAGGCTGAGTCTGCCAAAATGCGTGTTACAGCACTTAATCCAGAAGTTGAAGTAGAGATTTGGAAAGACCGACTTACTCCTGAAAATGGTATGGAAATTTTTGGAGGTGGCTGGGATATTATTGTTGATGGAACCGATAATCTTCCAACTAGGTACCTGATTGACGATCTTTGTAGCATTTTGAATATCCCGTGGGTCTATGGTTCAATATATCGTTTTGAGGGCCAAGTAAGTGTCTTTAATCTCAATGATGGTCCAAATTATAGGGATTTATTCCCTGAGGCTCCGCCATCAGAAAGTATACCTTCTTGTGCAGAAGGTGGAGTATTAGGAGTATTACCCGGTGTTATCGGTTCAATTCAAGCCACTGAAGCGATTAAAGCCATTACAGGAGTAGGGTCAATATTATCGGGAAAGTTACTAATTTATGATGCTGAAAATATGGATTTTAATAGATTGAAATTCCAAAAATTGGATGATAGAATTCCAATTCAAGACTTATCTTTAGCTATGGAAATGTTTGTCGACGAAGGTTGGTGCCAGAGCGGTTTGCAGCAGAATGACCGAGAAATTCAAGAACTAAGTTCCACTGAGCAGAACAGTATGTTCCAAAATATTACTCCAGCAGAATGCGTGAAAAGACGCAACGAAGGGTGGACTCCATTTCTATTAGATGTTCGATCGGACCTCGAATATGAACAGGTTAGAATTTCTTTTACCGACATGCAAATAGCCCATGATGAGGTATTATCCATTGCTTCATCATTACCTAAAGATAGAGACATCTTACTCTTATGCAGAAGCGGTATGCGTTCACAAATAGCCGCATTATTTTTGATCGATTCCGGTTTTGACGGGAGTAAATTATTCAATATAGAAGGAGGAATTCTTTCATGGAGCCAAACTTCACCTGCGGATATAGAATAATCCGTTATCCATTACCGTCTGAATTTTACGGCCCATTAGGTTCGAATTATACATGAGGTTCAAATGTTTAAGGCATTTATGATAACTATCGGGGGGTGGAGATTGTGGCCAAGGTAATAGTTGCTGATGAAAACGAAGGCAGGCGTACATTGTTAGCAAACACTTTGGAAAGAGAAGGTTTTGATATCACCCGAGCCGGTACATTGAGGCAAGCAGAAGGTACTGCATTAGCGATAATGCCCGAAATTGTTTTGATTGATGGGGACTGGAAATCTGGTGATGCAATCGATGCCTCACAACGACTTATGTCAGACCCTGAATTTGCGTTTAAATGTCGAATAGTTATCCTTTCAAGGAGTTCTGGTCAAGAGTATCTCACTTCAGCCGCACAAGCTGGAGTCTCAGAAGTAATTACAAAGCCGATTGATATGTCATTGTTAATCGAACAACTGAACAAACATGCTCGTAAGCAGTTTGTACCTCCTCCTGCAGAGGTGGCAGGGCCAAATAGTGGAGGTGGTAGTTTTGATGTTTCCATGCTTATGGGCGATTCCACATGGGCATTACCTATGCTGAAAGGTTTGGTAAGTCCAGAAAAAATAAATCCAGGATTTATTGATGAAATATTGGTTCAAATGGATGAAGAAGGATTAGAGGTCAACGATACATTTGATACCTCAATGATGGCAAACATGCTTAGAATTGCACTCAATCACCTTGTTCAAGATGTCTCTCCTGAAGATATACCTATAGAAGCGATACCGACTCAAGAAGGTGATACATCTCAACAGAAGGAAGAGCTGCCTTCATTTGGAAATATGTCACGTGGAAGAACACTTGGTAGTGGTTCTGGCCCTTCTAAACCGAGAAAACCTCGGATGACTTCTATGGAAGAAATTCTAGAGAAACAAGCAGATTCAATTGGTGATGAAGTAGTTTCGAAAATGGATGAAATCTTGGATGAAATGCCTGATTTAGTAGCACTGAATAGAGATGAAGATTTATTCGGAATAGATTTAGAGGTATTAAAGTTAACAAAGTTGACCACAGAAGTGGTTCATGATTTGATGTGGAATCTAGGAAGGCCCGGGGCAGTATCTGATGTAACTTTGATTACTCAAATAGAAGATGCAGCACAGATGTTATCAGATGTTTTGGATGCTTTACCAGAGGTAGAAGATGAGACAGAGGATAAAGAGAATAATGCTGAAGAGGAATGAGAGCAATGTCATTACTTAAGCAGGATAAGATTACTATTGACGATAGTAAAGTTGTTAAATTGAGACTTACTCTTAGTATCGCTATTTTTATTGTTTGGTCTGTAATAATAATCTGGATTTTCCAAGACATCTCTTTCTTCTTGGAGTGGTTTGAAAATCTCGGTGCACTAGCTCCAATACTTTTCACATTGATGTTAATTACAGGTGTAATAATTCTTGCACCCACGCCTGTAATGAAAGTGACAGCAGGTGCATTATTTCCTTATTGGATTGCAGTTGTCATTAATTTTACCGCTTCGATAGTTGGAGGACTACTTGCTTTTCTACTTGGAAGGTGGCTTTTTAGAGAGTCGATAGCCAAAACAGTGGCCAGTGATAAGCGACTTCAAAATATCGAGACAGCCATTGGCGAAGAGGCCATGAGAATTTCAGTTTTGGTTAGGTTATCTCCGCTAATACCTGATGAATGGCTAAACTACATCATGGCATCTGGTCCGGTTACTACAAGGGTTTTCTTTATCTCTAATCTTTCAAGTATAGTTTATTCTCTCGCTTATGCTTACTTCGGACATGCTGTTGGTAAAATCGCATTGAGTTCTAATGGTATGGATGGCTTCAAACAATCTCCTTTAGGTCTAGCATTATTGGTTATGGGTCTGGTTGCAACAGTATTTGCAACTATTATAGTGACTAAGGTTACAATGAAGGCTCTAAATATTGCAATCGAAGAAGAATGATAGTTAAAATCTCCCGTTGCGTTTGTATGTAGGCTACATGTGGGGCTGCTATGGCCCAAGGTGAAGCACCCGAGATTTTCGGATTGGATTGGTCTCCTAGTGGGCCATTGAAGTTTGTACAACCACTTCATAGCGACGCTGCGCGCCAAGAAGTTCTTCTGTTTATTGCTCAAAGACATGAATCTAGAATTGCTCTGGTTTGTGATATTTGGGATCATGTTATTGAATCAGAGCCTAAACAATTTGAAGGCCCCTCTTGGAATAAATTCAGCAGTAGACTACTCGAATCATTAGAGAGGGCGGTTATTGCTCAGATAGAGGGAAAAATGGAAAAGGAAAAAGATATGGAAGTAATTCCTCGTCGTAATCTCTCACAATATGTTCAGCGTAGAGCGTCACATTTCATTGTCGATGTGAAACTTATGCTTAGGAGACTTGCTCACTACATGTCGGTCACTATTGAGCAAAGAATTGAATGGCAAAGATTGATGACCCGTACCAGATATCTAGATGAAGTACTGAAAGATATTTATTCTGATGGAATTGAAACACCCGATGGTTCTAAATTTGGTGGTAAAGGATTTCGTTCAACTTGGCAAGAAGGTGTTGTTGCGGTTGCTACTGCACTAGAAAGAGATCTAAATGCAGATGCCAATGCAACTCCAGGTAATGGTTACGATGGAGATTTGGTTGCTCCTATGATTCGAGATGTAGGACTCGCACTAGCAATGGGAGATACTCCAATTGGGGTTATGTCGGCAAACTTAGGAAAGGTTGGTTCTAATCAAAATGGCGGATGGGAAGATGCTGGTGGAAGGGATTTACATATCGGTGCATGGAATGTTGGGGTTTTGCCACCTACCGCCCCTTTACCAATTGCAAGCGTTACCATGACTGGTCTAGCATTTGCGGCTTGGAGAAAGAATCTAGAAAGATTTCATGTCGCATGTATTGGAGAAGGTGCATCGTCTTCAGGAGAGTTCTGGGAAGCAATGAATTTTGCAGGTACAAGAGGACTTCCTATCACTTACATACTTCAAAACAATCAGATTGCATTGGACACATCTCCTAAGAATCAGTCCGGAGTCGAGGTTTGGGCAGATAAGGCAGTAGCAATGGGATTCCCAAGTTGGACAATCGACGGGTCAGACCCTGCGGCTTGGCATGCTAGTGTTGCTTGTGCTCGTGAATTTTCTTTAGAAGGCGGAGGACCGACGTTAATTCATGTTGAAACTATGAGAGGTTGTGGCCATGCCCATCATCATGATGATTTGTATTTGGGGAGTCAGTCAGGAACTCCTCCAGGCTATGTTGACAGAGACTTACTTAGTTACTGG
>Ga0206682_10000444_pt1 | contig 45092 bp, 32 predicted proteins | sample M240m12015metaG_FD_155444 | JGI IMG/M metagenome (GOLD analysis project Ga0206682, IMG submission 155444) | Ammonia-oxidizing marine archaeal communities from Monterey Bay, California, United States - M2 40m 12015 | ecosystem: Environmental > Aquatic > Marine > Intertidal zone | place: USA... | reverse complement strand
AGGTACAGGTAAATCTACTATATGTGGACATGCTGTAGCTAGTTGTCAAGCCCAGGGTGGTAAAGTGGTATTTATAGATGGCGAGCATGCTGTAGATAAGAATTACTTTGAATCCTTAGGAGTTGATACAACTAAAATGCTTATAGCTCAACCATCTTGCGGTGAGGAAGGTTTCAACATTGCAGTGCAAGTAATGTCAACTGGTGAAGTGGATCTTATAGTTATAGATTCAGATTCATCTTTGATTCCTAAAGCTGTATTAGATGGTGAAGTTGGAGATCATGCAATAGGTAAGAAAGCTAGACTAAATAGTAGTGCTTACCCAAAGATTAAAAGTATAGCTCATGATACAAATACATGTGTTATAGTTATTTCTCAGTACAGAGAAAAGATTGGTGTTATGTTTGGTAACCCTACTACTACACAAGGAGGTCATGCACTAAAGTTTTATTCTGATGTAAGAATAGAAGTTGCTAGATCATTGATGAAAGATGGTCAAGAAGTTGTTGGTAACCTTACTAAGGTAAAAGCTACCAAGAACAAGATGAGCCCTCCTTATCAGAAGTCAGAGTTTGAGATAATCTATGGTGTTGGTATTGATAGAGTTAGTGAAACTTTACAACTACTACATGATTATGAACTAGGTAGAAAGTATGGTAAGACATACACATATAACGATGTAAAGTACAACCTAGAAGACTTTAAGCAAGACATTTTAGAAGATGTTGATTTTTATGATGCTTTAAAAGCTAAGATCATTAGTGCCATAAAAGGTGAACTACCTGAAGAGGAAGAAAAAAAAACTGAAGTTGTGATTGATTATGATAGTACAAAGTCTATAGAGGTTGTAGCACCAGCAACTATTAAGTCACCTGAACCTAAATTATTCTAAAGTATGTTATGTAAGAAATGTGGAGCTAAGTCAGAATCTGACATGTGTTTTAGGCATAAGCCTAAGAAACCACTAGCTAAACAATCTAAGGGTTTGAAAAAGTCAACTCTAGCTGCAAAACCAACAGCTAGGGTTGATAAACCCAATGAAGATCATTTATTCTTTACTGATATATGGAAAGAAAGACCTCATAAGTCTGAAGTAAGTGGTGATTATCTAGGAAAAGAAGCATCAAGTGCGTTTTTTCATCACATACTTCCAAAGAATAAGTATCCAGAACTTAGGTTAGATAAAGAAAATATCATACTTTTGACAATAGATGAGCATGCAAATGTAGAATCTGACATTTATAAGTATGAAGCAATCAACAAATTAAGAGAGTATTTAATTAACAAATATAATTTATAACATGAAAAACCAATTTTTCTACACAAGAAAGGAACCAATACAAGACACAGATCCTGTAGAGTTCAAAGAATTTACAGACAGTCTTAATATAACTAAGATTATTAGATCTGTTAGAATGGATGACGAGAACCTAGTTGTTCTATTAGATGACATCCATGAGCGTATCAAAGAAGTACCTAACATCAATACCAAAACAAATAAAGTGATTGGTATGAAAAAAGTAAGTGAAGTATTCCAGACAGAAGTTTACTTACAAGGAAAAGATATAGAACGATTTAAAGAAATGACTGAATCTAAATAAGATGAGCAAGAAACCATACAAAAAGTTATTAGGAAACAGAATATATGTACGTGTTCCTAAGAAAGAAGAAGAAAGCAAAATCATAGTTGACTCAGCAACTAAAGAAGAACTGCAAAGAGAGATGTTGAAAAAGATGTCTAAGCTTACAGTTTATGATATAGGAGATACAATTACTAATGTTAAACCTGGTGATGTTATACTTATAGATCCATCTAAACTAAAAGGAGCGATGTTGATTCCTTTATCAGAAGAACTAGATGTATTATTAATATCTCCATTTGATGTAATGCATATTTGGTAATGAAAGAATTACCATTCATATCATGTAAAATGATTACCTATGGAAGGGTTGACACATTAGTGGAGGCCCTACATAGTTTTCTTATACAAGACTATCCAGCAGATAAGTGTGAACTTATTATAGTTAATGACTATCCTAAGCAGAAGCTTATATTTGACCATCCACAAGTTACTATTTATAACCTTGATAAAACCTTTCCACTAATAGGAGAGAAAGAGAACTATGCTATTGAGCGTTGTAAAGGAGAACTTATAGCTGTTTGGGACGATGATGATGTTGCACTTAGTAACCATCTTCAAAACGTAGCAGATCACTGGAAAGAAGACACTAACATTATACACTGGAACACTGCAGTGTTTTATAATGAGCCTAAGATTACCAAGGTTACAGGTGTGGGTAACTCAGGAATTGTATACAGTAAGAAAGTGTGGAAAGAAATAGGAAAAAGTCCCCTAGAGAATGCAGGAGGAGACATGACTATGACTAATAGAATTCATAAACTAGGAGGTAGACTAGATGTTACTATGCCTGAAGAACAAGCTGCATGGTTTTACATGTGGGGTGGTAGAGGTTATCATCAATCTGGTCAAGGAACAGATAAGCCTGGTAAGAGAAACATCATAGAAAGACATTCTGAATATATAGTGAACCAACGTAAAAAAGGTAAGATTCCAACAGGTGACATACATTTAGAACCTAAATGGAATAAAGACTACGCTCAGATGTTAAAAGACTTTATTACTACTTAGTTTTATTTAAGTGAGGAAATTTTCTCATTAAAGATTTTAAGTTAAAAAACTTACAAAATTTAGAATATGAATTTGCTTCTTGTAAATTTATAACTAGTAAGTCACTAGGTCTATCTTTAAAATATTCTATAACTTCTTTGTTGTAAGATGTATAGTAATTAGTTAACTTTTCTTTGTTATACAGATCATCATCTGATGTTTTGTATAAGTTTGTTATTACATCATATATCCATCCTGGATAACAATAACCTCCCCTTTTAAGCTGTTTAGCAGTAGGAATCTTATATGCGCCAAACATATTACTTTGATGTCTAATAAATGAGTTATACCAGTCGTTAGGATTATTCCTTACAGATAATATAAATTTAGAGTTAGGAAAATTCTCATCTAAATGTTTATATACATCTTTCATATAAAAAGGTCTGTCTTGAAAAAAGTCTGCAGTTTTAGCAAACTCTATAATGGGTTCAAAATTACCATCAATCCAATACTTACACAATTTTTCACCTTCTACTTGATTTCCAACTTTATAACCATGTTTTATAAAAGTTTTTTCTAGAGAAGTTGTACCTGTTTTATTTTGACCTATACAAAATATTTTCATAATCTATCGTAAGTTGTTGTAGACTGAAATAGGTTTATCTATTAATAGAGCTTCACTATTATAAAATTCATATACATCTCTCCAATATTCATAATCTCTAGCTGAAGGTGTGTTCTTTAGCTTACTGGGAAACTTTATGTGCTCATTAGCAGAATGATGACATATAACATTACCTATATCAATTTGACAAAACATAGGAATAGCAGGTTTAAGTCTTCTAGTCCCATTCTTATTAACTTGTCCACCAATAGCCATTCCTTTGTAGTCTGATGACCTTAGTAATTTATATTCTTGATACAGTTGATCGTGAAAAGTTGTATCATCATCTACAAAACAATAATACCCATCAGTTACACGTTCTAAACAAACTTGCCTTTTAGTCCAAGATTCTTTATCCTTACAATTTATTATATATGGGTGAACTCTTATATCATTAGGAATATATGAGACACTTTCTTCAGCCTCTATAGATACACCAATGTGCCAAGTTATATCTTGTTCATCAGGTAAACTTTTATATATCTTCTTTAATAACTTTGGTCTATATAAAGCTGTTACTATGTGGAGCATATTGTCTTTTGGTTTTTAAACACATTAAATTCTCTCAGATCTCTATACCCATTAACTTCATAAAAGTCTTCATTGTGTACAGGATAACTTTGTAGTAGACATAATCCTTCAGCAGCTTGTTGAGGTGTCATGTACATGTTCCAACCAAGTGTATCAATATTATCTTCTTTATAATACTTCTCACTTCTTCCCTCATACCTGGCTTTCTTAAACCATTCTACTGCCTTAAGGCTATCAGTTAGTATCATACCACCCTTACCAATAGGTAGGTGTTTCTTAATATGAAAAGAAAGACACATAAACGATCCATCAACATACATATCTTTAGTAAGTCTCTTAGCTGAGTCATAAATAGGATAAGGCTTCAACTGGTAAATTCCTTTCCAGTGATTAACTTTAGGACTAGTATCAAAGATTACATCTCCTCCTGAGTGTATAATGCTCATTGGTACAGACAAGTATGTCTTACTAGGTATAGTTACATCCTTAACTTCTAGGTACTTACAACATAAAAACAGTGCATTAGTGCAACTGTCAACAGAAATAGCATACTTAGCTCCTGTGTAGTGAGCCATCTCTTCTTCAAACATTCTTACAATGTTATAAGGGCTGTGTTTATTGATTGGCATAAGGTGGTTCTAGATCAAAATCATTAATTAAGTTATTGGTATCTTCAATATAATAATTTTTTAGATGAGATATTATATCAGGATGTACTTTTTTTCTATAACTACTATTCTCTGAAGATGATAGTCTTGGATAATGATGAGCTCCTATCCATGTTACTATTTCATAGAATCTACGTGGAAACTTTGTAAAGTCCTCCATAAATGTAACCATTATTTGTTTCTTAGGAAAGATTTTTAAATACTCTGATATATATTCTGAGTAAAGCCCTCTTTGTAGATAGTCAAAAGGGTTAGTTGAGAATTTAGATAGGTCTACTTCTGGTGCAGGAGTATTCTTTAGAAACACTTCTTCTAGTGTTCTAGTTTCTAAACCATTATTATGTGAGAAAAAGTAATTAGATAACGCTCTCTCTACAGGGTTCCTAAGACATATTATAATCTTTGCGTCAGGATAGAGTGATTTAATCTTTAAAGCAGCGTCAGGCCTCTCTATGTAAGTTGTAGCTTTCTCTAGGAGTATGTTTCCAGAGCTATTATCAAAAAGATTCATATATTCCTTATGACTAACCTCATCATTTAAGAAATATTTAGTTTCAGGAGCTACAGGTTTCAATAAATTAACTGAAGGACAGAGATCTAGTTGATTACATAACCATGTAGTACCACATCTTTGTCCTCCAATTATAAATAGGTTGGTTTTCATTTCACCAAATATACCTATTTTTTCTTTCTTCTAGTGCTACATCCAGATTTAGCTTTCTTAGCTTTAGTACCGTATCCAGCTTTCTTTACAGTTTTACCTTTCTTAGCAAAACCTATTTTATTACGAACAGCCTTAGGAAGAGATCTCATTCCCTTTCCTTTTGAACCTGCTGGTGCTTTTTTAAGAGTAGAACCAGATTGAGCTTTTTTCATTTTAGTTCCTGTTTTAGATTTAGGCGTTTCTTTCAAAAAACTTTTAAGAGTTTTATCTGATACAGGAAGTTTATTCTTTTTTACAACTTTTCTAGCTTTATTAGTCTTAGCAGCCCTAGCAGCTTTTTTTCCAAGTTTTAACAGTGCACCCATTTGGGCTTTTTTTACTTTAGTTCCAGCTTTTGCTTTTTTACGCATCATAACTTTATTGTTTTGGGAATTATTAAATGTTGGAATGTCTTCTTCTAGACTCCCATATTACTTTTTTACTTTTACCTAACATGCTTTTTTTCCCTACCCTCTTATTAAAATCATCACGTGTCTGATTTAGTTGAGGCCCTGCTGACTTAATACTCATAACTTAAATTTTATTATCTATTGTTTCAATTAAATGTCTAAGGTCTGAACGTTCAAGTTCTCCTAGATACATATTGTTGATTGTTAAATGGTAATGATCTTTTTTACTACTTTCCTTAATTTCTATTTTCATAACTTTTTGGTTTTAGCATTTCCACCTTCTTCTAGCTTTTCTTATTCTAGATTTAGGATTATTTCTTGTTTTTGCACTAGATTTTTTAAGTTGCCCTAATGATCTTGCACAATATGACTTACGTCTCTTTGCACTCTTAGACCCTTTCTTCACTTTACCAGTGACAGCAGTCTTTAATTTACTTCCAGGGTTAGCTTTTCTATAAGCTCTAACACCCTTCTTGGTCATACCTGCACCTTTAGATGTCTTACGGTAATTACCACCTTTCCCTACAGTCTTTCTTATTGCTTTTTTTGCTTTTCTTTTGGCCATAGTCCTAGTCTTATATATTTATACCAAACTCTTTCATGTAAGTAATAAAGTATCATCTTGGTAAACACTTCTACACCACCTATAACCAAACCTGTTCCCCAAGAACCTGTAATCACACCTGATAGAATTATTGTATCCAATGTTCCTACAGCTCTCCAAGAAATAGTTTTAAATAAGTGTCTTTTATAACTTACCATCTTTTTTCATTTGTTCCCTAATAGACGTTGCAGATATATCTCCAATTTCTTTAGGTGGTTGATGTTCTATAACATCGTACCCCACTCCTCTTCCATAGTTAATAGATTCAATATCTGGAATGATTGAAGCCATAACCCTACCATCTAATATTAAGTCTTTTAACTCACCCTCATGAATCATATCTAGAATCTCTTCTGCTGTCCATGGGTTCTTTTCATCTGGTTCAACATCTCTAATTGCTAACCAAACTTTCTTACCTTCTTTAAGGCGTTGATTAATTAACCATAAGTGACCTTTATGTAAAGGTTGCCACCTACCTATAAACATTGAATATTTAACTTCAGTGCTTGAACTTTCTTTTTCTGCTTTGGCTTTATATCCCATCTATATACTTTTTGATTTTATTAAAAGATTCTGTAGGTGTGTCATTTGTAGTATCTACATCAAAGTGTTCAGTTGTAGGAGCTGTATAAGCAATAGCTTTAAAATGATCCCTCTCTCTAACTTCAGATGTATGTACATAAAACTCAACCATTTGATCTCCCATTAACTTTTTAAAGTCTTCTCTCTGATCAACATATGGTGCTACTAACGAAACAATAACATCATGTCCTTGGTTATTGAGATAGTGAGCTATCTTTTGTGCTGTACCAACATTAACCACTCTACCATTAATAGAATAATCTTTGTTAGTAAATAGTTCTCTCATCTCGTCTCCATCTATTCTAAATGCATTTGGAAGTTCTTCTTTTAACATGTTTGCTAAAACTGTCTTTCCATGTGCAGGTTGCCCTGTAAACCAATATATCATATTATCTTTTCTTACAATTATTTACCATCTTCTTTCTACCACTACTAGTTCTTTTACCACTAGGTGATTTCTTTTTACCTACAGCTTTGTATCCTTTCCAGCAGCTAGGTCCTTTCTTCTTTGCTTTTGCTTTTGCCATTACATATCTATTTTAAATGCTATTGTTCCTGATGTCTTCATACTCTTAGAGAATGAAAGTCTCATGTCAAAAACATTATGAAAATTAATTAATTGCTCTATAAGCATATTATTATACTTAGGAAGACTCGTTGCTATTCTAAAAGAATAAGAGTCTGTTTGTTTAGTTATCATCATACTAGAATGTTCATCGACAGAACATATAATGCCCTCTAAATGGGCAAAATATGTCTCATCGTTATCATCCATTATCTTAGGAAAAAACTTCCTTTGTATCTCCACTTATTTAATGTTTATTAAATATTTACCCATCTAACAGCACGCACATTGTAAGCGTTGTTCTTATTGTTGCTGCCCAGATTACCATAGCTGAAATCCTGCCACCACGCACCACTGTAATCGTACTCCGTAGAACTCCAGTACAAGTCGTTACTAATAGGTTCACCACCATTTTCAGATATACCTGCGTTAATAGCTGTTAGGTTAACATACAGTTCATTCAGTTCATCTTTTGATGGTAAATCCCAATCAAAAATACCTACTCTACATACACTTGCTGCATTTGGAGTTGGATAACCTTGAGCAAGAATTAAATTTGTATTAGGTTGACCTTCTGTTAAACCTGCTTGTGTACCTAGAGAAAATGTTGTACCAGTTGCCCAACCTAAATCGTTAAGGTCAACTATCATAATCTGACCTTCTATAATGGTACTAGAAGCTATTATACCCCCTGAATAAAATGTACCTATAGCAATAGGGTTAACAGTTGTAGTACTAGTTGTTGTTGGTGTTGAATTACAACATTCGTAAGCATCTTTCTTTTGCCATCTACCTTCTTGAGGCTTTTGTCCTTTCTTTAATATATTTGATCCAGGTATAATTCTACCTCTACCATCGTATCTAACCATGGTGCTAAATTGACCTCTTTGATCTCTACTACCTCTTCCCATTTTGTGTAATTTTTAAATATGTCTCTTTAATTTTCTTTAGTAAAGAGGGCACATTGATTAATATGTAAGCTATAGCAGTTGCAATTGCCCAGAACTTCCCACCAGTTACGGTTAAGAATAGTCCTAGTAGCACTACAGCTCCTTCTGTTGTTTTGATTAAGTCTTTTAGTTTCATAATTATATTATTATATTATTGTATTAAGGTGTACAGTTAGTAAAGGTGGGTTTAGGAAGTGTCCAAGATGTAGTGTTTTGACTAAAGTCAGTACAATTTGTAACACCATTAACACTCCAAGAACTTAAATCTTGATTAAAAGAAGTAGCGTCCCGAAACATACGAAACATGTTAGTTACGCTGCTTACATCCCAACTACTAATATCTTGATTAAAAGTAGCATTTACAAACATGCTATCCATATTAGTAACATTGCTCACATCCCAGTTACCAATGGGTTGATTGAAAGTAGCATCATAAAACATATAACTCATACCAGTAACATTACTCACATCCCAACTGCTTATATCTTGGTTAAAAGGAGTAGATTTAAACATAGTGCTCATATAAGTAACACTACTAACGTCCCAAGAACTTATATCTTGATTAAAACTATTAGCATTTTCAAACATAGCACCCATACTAGTAACATTACTCACATTCCAATTACTTATGTCTTTATTAAAAGAAGCGTATGCAAACATACTTCCCATATTAGTCACACCACTAACGTCCCAAATTCCAATGGGTTGGTCAAAAGAACCACTTCTAAACATACTGCTCATACTAGTAACACTACTCACATCCCAAGAGCTTATATCTTGGTTAAAGTCTGAAAAACCAAACATAAACTCCATATTAGTAACATTGCTTACATTCCAATTCCCAATGGGTTGATTAAAAGATTGAGCATTACCAAATATAGAATTCATTTGAGTCACAGATTCGACATCCCAATTATCAAGAGGTTGATTAAAGTCATCAGCCCCATTAAACATACCCGACATTCTGTTAACACTACTCACATCCCAATTGCCAATAGGTTGGTTGAAAGAAGATGCACCACCAAACATAAAATACATATCAGTAACATTACTCACGTCCCAATTACTTATATTGCTATTAAATGTTGATTTACTTAAAAATAATGTGCTCATGTTATTAATTAAAGAAACATCCCAAGTATTAATTTCTCCATAAGTAGATAATGCTTGCGCTTCATCAGAAACCCATAAATCTACTGCAGTTTGTAATTCAAACTTACTAGAAAACTGATAAGAAAAATTAGGTTTTGGTAATACCCAAGATGGTGTGTTGTTGTCAAAATTTTCATAGTCTTGAACATTGTCAACACTCCAAGAACTTAAATCTTGATTAAAAGAAGTAGCAGTAGAAAACATATCACTCATATCATTAACCCCACTAACATCCCAAGAACTTATATCTTGATTATATGTAACATTTCCTATAAACATACTTCTCATAGTAGTTACACTGCTTACGTTCCAATTATTAAGTGGTTGATTGAAAACACTAAATCCAAACACAGTCTGCATATCAGTCACGTTACTTACATCCCAAGAATTAAGAGGTTGGTCAAATGGAGAATATTGGAATGGGCTACCCCCTCCAAACATCATCAAAATAGTAGTAACACTACCTACGTTCCAATTTCCAATAGGTTGATTGAAAGATGGATTGCCAAAAAACATAGTTGACATATCAGTTACATTACTAGTATTCCAATTGCCAATAGGCTGATTAAAAGAACTTTGTGAAAACATAGCTGCCATATTGGTTACATTACTTACATCCCAATTCGATATATTACTATTAAAACCGCCATTTGCGTAAAACAAGAATGACATATCAGTAATGTTGGTAGTTACCCAAGTATTGATTTCTCCGTAAGTTTGTAATGCTAAAGCCCTATCAGAATCCCACAAATCTATTGCGTTTGATAATTCTGTTTTAGTTAATGGGGTGAATATCGGTAGAGGTACCAAAGGTCTAGCTAAATCATAAGCAATCTCTGAAAAGTTACCTGTAGGAACTTGTCCTCTTACAACTATACTTCCTGGTACAACTTTATTCTTTCCGTTGTACCTAACAAACGCCCTTAGATTTTTCTGAGAGCTTTGTGCAGGAAATCCTGATACAGATTTACTTGTACTAATTTCCTTCCATTGACCTACCTTAGGCATGGTCTTTTTCATAACAAAACTTGTAGGAACAATAATTCCTTGATTGTCATATCTTACAAAAGCTCTCATATTATCTCTATGTTTATATTATAGGGTTGTTGTAGTAGTGGTTGTAGGTGGTGTTGGTGAACAACTAGTAAAATTAGGTTTAGGTAATGCCCAACTCAAAGTCGCTTCATCAAAATTAAGACACTGGCCAACCACACTAACATTCCAACCACTTAAATCTTGATTAAAAGTAATAGCAGCATTAAACATATCTGTCATGTTACCTACACTACTTGTATCCCAAGAACTTATATCTTGGTTAAATATATTTGCATCTTGAAACATTTCATCCATTCTGGTAACATTACTCACAGCTATTGTACCAGTATAACTTTGTAAAGAGAAACAGCCTTTAAACATTCTAATAGTATCACCTTGTAGTATTACATCAATTTTTAAATCTGAAAGAAGGGAACACTCATTAAATGCTCGTGACAATCGCACACCGTTAGGGTTATCAAATGTCCAACCACTCATGTCTACAGTAGTTAAAACTGGACATTCTGGAAACATTCTATCTATATTATTCACATTTGGACCTAGTCTCCAATTTTTCATACTAACTGTAGTTAGTGAATCCATCCCACTGTAAAATATAGATTCTCCAACGCCTTCTAAATTTTTTAAATACCAGTTATCCATATTAACTGTTACTAATGATGTGCAATCCTCAAACATTTCGTTAATCCCACTATCATCTATTACATTTTGTACATTCCAATCAGAAATATCTACTTCAACTAAACTAGAACATCCATAAAAAAGGTATTCCATGTTTTCTACATTGCTAACATCCCAAGACTTTAAATTTGGTACATTTATTAATGATGTAGCACCATCAAACATATCACTCATATTAGTAACGTTTGACGTGTTAGGAGTATCGGTTGCAGTAATAACCATATTTATACAGCCCGAAAATGCATAAGACATATCAATAAATGGAATAGTTCCCCAATTTTTAACGTCAATTATTTTCCTTTCATCACTATCAACATCAATACCATCTCCTCTCATTCTAATTGCAGGAAAATCTCCTGTAATTTCTATATCATAAATACCTGGTGATGGAAATGTTAATTCATATGTATCTGTTACATTATCAATCACTTGACCATCTGAAGTTTTTATAGTAAAATTATATTGACCAGCATAATCAGGACTTGTACCTAATATAAACCCATCATTTTGTGACCCTTCATCAGAATCACTATTAACAGTAATTATAAATGCTGGATTTTGTGGATTAGGTATAAAGTTGCAGCATTCATATGCTAAAACTTCTCTCCATTTACCATTTCCAGGTTTCTTGTTACGTAGCAGTAAACTTCCTGCCACATCTCTACCAGAACCATCGATTCTAATATATGCCTTCTGATTTCTATTTGTGCTCATATTCTTATTATTAATATTTTAATTTATACTTGTTTGATAATTTCTTTAATTCATTTGCATAGTGCCAAGTACAAAACTTCTTAGAGTTCTCATTGTTTATTACAGCGTCTAGATGTTTATCTCTAGTAGGATCTCCACCAGTATGATAGTTACCTTTGTAAAAACAAGGATGCCCCATATCATTTGAGACAATACCTGCATTATGTAGTATTGTTGTGGTTTTTAATTTAACTATAGGATCTGAAGCCCAAGCAAAGTTTAGTTCAGGAACCACCTTTGTTTCTTGTTCTCTCATCCATAAGTTCCAAAGCACAGCCCACATGTCTGCACACCAGCTTTGAAATCCTTTATTTTCATTTGCAAAGAACTCTCTATTTACTTTCTGTAGATATGTTCTAATTAAAACAGAGTCATTCATAACCTTGCTCCAAAATGAACTATCTACGTTCTTTAATAAATATTGAGCTCCACCAGAGTGTTCAGCGTTAGCTTCAGCTACTTCTCTGCTTATGCCTATTACACTAGCAATCTCTGCTAGTATATCTCTATGTTTATATTCTTCTAACTTCTCAGGAAGAACATCATTAACTTTACTATCAAAGTATTTAGAACTGATATAACTATTTGTATCTGATAGATAACAAACATCATCTTCTAAAAAAGCATCTACATTGAAATCCTTCATAAACAAGATATCTGAGTCACAGTAAAATATTGCTTTACTACGCATATCAGGATTGTCTTTAAAGTACTTCCACAAGACATAAGGTCTTAATACAGGTATATAAACTTTAAGCATGTTATTTAGCTCTCCTTCTTCATCTTTAAAGAAGTTAAACTCTGCTTCTGGATATAACTCAATTACCTGGTCCCACTTACTATTTCTCTTTCTTCCTTTTGGGATGTAGATTAATGATATTGCTTTATCACTATGTCCTAAATCTCTAAGGCTCTCAAGCCACAAGTGAACTTGCCATGTATAATAAGTATCGTCAGGACATGCCTGAATAAATCTTAAGTCTTTCATATGTAGTTGTTGGTTTAATTACTATTTACTCTTCTCCTTCTTCTGGTTCAGGATCTGGAAAAGGATTAATTCCATTTTCTAAAAGAATTGCAGCCCATTCAGCTTCGTTGTCATAATAGTCTACTTGCTCCCAAGGTGTTTCCATACACTGTGTAGGAAGAATAGATCCGTAAGCCATTACGTTTTCTCTTGTATTGTCCCAACAGATAAACCATATTTCGTTTTCTGGGTAACATATTTTTGTATTTCCTAATTCTGCTAAACTCATAATACTTTATTCTATTGGTTCCTCTGGGAACGTTACTTCAAATGTTTCTGGTGTACCTAATATCATCTCAATACTATCATCAAACATGATGTACCAAAAAATAGGTGTGTCAAGTTCTGCTGTATTATAGTCTACCCAATACAAGGTTTCATCCTCTGGTGTTTTAGGTAAGCCGTAATAATCTGCACATTGTTTACGCGCATCAATAGCTTCTTGTTCTGTTGGGTATTTGTACCCTGTTATTTCTTGTGTCATAGTTAAGGTAATATACTGTTACCAGCGTTTTCTGTGTTATAAATTTCTAATACTTCTGCTGATGTTAGTTCTCTGTTTTTCCAAACGTGAACCTCATCTATTTTGCCATCAAAATCATCTACCCCACTTGCAAAACTTCCTATTGTAAAAGGTGATGTCGTGTTACTCATTCCAACATAGGTACCTACTGGGTCAAGTGTTTGCGTAGGTAACACTCCATTGACATAGACTTTTAAGCCGCTATTGTTACCACTGCCATCATAAGTAACTATTATATTATACCAAGTATTGTTGTTGTAAGTGCCATACACCCTTGTTTTTAATTGGCTTGAAGCGCTTCCTTGATTAAATAAATTAACTACAACTTGCGATGACAATATAAATACTTGGTATTCAAAATAACTGCCAACATTTCTTTTATTAACTAAATTTCCAGTGCCTAAATTATCTCCATTTGCCCAAACTGAAATACTAAAAGGTAAATCATTTGAACCATTTGTAAAGCTAAAGTCATTACTATCTACCGCTATTGAATAATCATCAACGCCATCAACTTCTAAACAATCATTCACTTTACCAATTGCTACCCCAGCTGTTGCATCTCCGCTTGCGGTTAAGTCATTATTACCAGTATAATCTGAAAAGTCAGTATCAAAAGAATATGATGCTACTAAATTATCTGTATATACTGGCACTTCGTATATGGTGTATTCAGTGTTAATGTTTGTTTCTATACCTGTTCTGTTTGCTGATTGGTCTGTGTCATATATTACCATTTCTTGTACATTACCTAACAAAGCTTCGGTAGACCCTCCATTATTAAGTATTGTTCTAATTACATTTGTTGTTGTTGTATTAGATTTAAAATATAACAACTCTTGACTATTAGTGTAAATAGATGAATCTAAAACAGAATTTCTGTAAATATCAAAGTTGCCATTAATCTCATAACTTGATAAATTTTGTTTTTTACTTATGTATTGTCTTGGGCTTGGTCCATCTGTAAAATAACCACCCCCATTAGTTTTATCAACGGTAAATATAGAGTATTGACCCCCTAAAATATCTGATTTTAAACCAAGAATTTGATTGCTAATATTTAACTCAATAGCTGGCTTTCCGTTCTCTAAAATTACATTACCATTTGATACTATTTGCGGTTGTCTTGTTGTCAAACCATTTTGACTAGCATTATTACTATTACCACTTTGGTCATACCAAACACTAACAAACCCATCATTAGCACCAGTAAAGGTAGTTAATGTACCATCCGTTATTTCTGCACTTGTGAAATCTTGTTCTGTGTTATCTGAAGAACGTCTAACTCTTACTGCTAATGGTTCATATCCATTTTGATAGAAACCTAACTGCCTTAAGCTAAATGCTGCTTTTGCATCTGGGTAATCAAATAAAAGACCACTTACAAAGACATCTCCATAAACTTTATATTTAGAATTAATATTTGCTTCAATTCCAGTTTTATTCGCTGATTGATTTGTTGGATAAATTATTATTTCTTGAAATGTACTCCCCCAACCATCAATATAGTTTTGTCTTGCAAACAAAACATCTATTTTATTTGTAGTATTTACTGTTGATTCGAAATACATTAATTCTTGAAAACCATTAGTAATTGAATTATCTAAAATTGTGTTTCTATAAATATTAAAACTACCATTAGTATTATAACCAGTTAAGTTTCTAAGTATATACTGTCTTGGGTTACTAATAGAATCTGTAAAGTATTGACTTTGATAAACTCCAAGATTTATAGGTTTATCAACCGTAAAAATTGAATATTGACCACCGTTTATGGTGCTTGTCAAAGTAAATCCATCATTTGTGTTATCAAATTTTATAGAAGGGTTATTATTTTCTAAAATAACAACACCACTATCAACTATTTGTGGTTGTCTTGTTGCTGTTGGTTGTATTGCATTATTACTATTTGTGCTTTGGTCATACCACACTGTTACAAACCCATCATTCACACCAGTAAAGGTAGTTAATGTTCCATCTGTTATCTCAGTTGCCGTAAAATCTTGCTCTGTGTTATCTGATGAACGTCTTACTCTTACCACTGCACTACCAACTGATGCACTTGCTAAATCACGTAATGAATAAGCTGCTGATGCATTAGGGTAAGTATCTAATACTCCTACAAATATTCCTCCACCATCTGTGATAGTCCATCCGTATGTATTGATTAATGTGTTTCTTGCTGCTTCTGCTGCTCCACCTAATGTGTATTGTGAACTACCAAAATCAAATGTTACATTATTTTGTAAAGTTTGTCCTGCCCAACTAATTAATGTTGCATCATAATTAGCTACAGACATTGCGTTATTACTAAACCAAAATTGTTGTCCAGATGTCATACTTGTAGGTGTCCAATTAGCTAAACTAATATTTGTTTGTCCGTAAGCATTAAATTGATTAAAATTAGATGCGTTAGAAATATTCCAGTTTTCTAATCCACTATTAGTCATAATCATTGGATTAGCAAAAGTATTAAAACTTGTAACATTACTTACATCCCAACTCCCAATGTAAACATTTGCCATTAAATAACATCTGTTTAACATCCAGTTCATAGTAATAGCAGATGATACATTAAAATTATCCATGTCCGCAAGATCCCCACCATTATCAAAGTTACCATTAGATCTTAAAAAGTTTGTAAAGTTTGTAACATTACTAGTGTCCCAAGTTGATATTTTATTTCTCCACCTACCATAATGTGAGAAGCCAGACATGTTAGTTACATTACTCACATCCCAATTTTGTACGGTTGGGTTATAATGATAACCAAAATTACTACCAGACACAAGATAAACAAAAGAAGTAACATTTGATAGATTAGGCAAGTCAGTCGCAGTTAATGCCGTAAAACCAGAACAATTCCTAAACATATTATCCCAATCTTGCCAAACTATAGTACCCCAGTTTAAAACATCTCTTAGTTTTTCTCTATAAACATCATCAGTGAGGTTCTGCATGTTCATGTGAGGAAAATCACCTGTTATTTTAGTTATATGATCTCCTGCATCCGCATAAGTGTGAGATATATTAGCATCTGTATTGTAGCTCTCAACTGTACCATCACCCCAATCAATAACATAATCAAATGTTCCACTACCAACCCCTAATTGTACTTCTTCATTAGGTGTAGTAGTTTCCCACTTTAATGCAAATTCAGGTGATGCTACTTGTCCACCATCTGTTATTGTCCATCCATAAGTGTCTATAAGTGTTTGTCTTGCAGATGCTGCTTCGTATGAGTATTTTGAACCTCCAAAGTTAGCATTTGTTGGAGTAGGATTTTGACTTGCCCAGCTAATTAAAGTCGCATCATAATTTGCAGTGCTCATACCACTTGCATTTTGCATAAAATTAATTAAATTTGGTGTACTTGATATGTCCCAATTTGCCAAGCTTCTATCAAAAGAATCGGAATCTTCAAGCATTTTCTCTAAATTATTACTACCCAAAACCCAGTTTGAAATATCTGGGTTTACATTTGGACTATCTTGAAATATAAATCTTGCAGCAGAAAGAGAATTAGAAACATTTGAAGTATCCCAACTTGATACATCTAATGTAGTTAGGGCTGTCATTCCTCTAAATAAACTTTCCATTGCATTTACATTACTCACATCCCAGTTTGAAACATCTAAAGATTGTATATTACTACAAAAAGTAAAAGTTTGATACAGTGAAGTTATATTTGAAACATCCCAGTTTGAAGTATTTATTTGTGAAACGCTAGAACTCCTAAACATCGCCTGTAAACTTGTGCAATTTGTTAGATTAATAATATCAACAGCTGATACATCTGTTAAACTATTACACCCATAAAATGCACTATTCATACTAGTCCAAGCACAAGTACCCCAATTTTTAATATCAATTACCTTACTTTTATCACCACCACTACTAAATTGAACCCTACCAGTTGCAGCAGTAACAGCAACATCATAAGTACCAGCACTTGCATAAGTATGTGTTTGTGTGTTTGTAACACCACTATCCGAAGTTCCATCACCCCAATCTACATCATAAGTACCTATCCATGGTAAAGTGAATTCATTATCCGCAGAAGTACCAGCGTTATCAGTTTTTACTGATATCACAAAGCGTTCTTCTATTCCTGCCCCACCATTTTGTGGCTGACCTGCTCCTGATAATGTTAACATACTTTATACTGTTTGTTTATAAGTAAAGTTTAAAAATACTTTATCTGCTTCTATAGGTAGAGGTTCTTCTGGAATATCACCGCCTGGTATGAATGAAAGTATTGCACCAGTTATTCCAGCTTTAAATCGTGCACCATCATCACCTATTGTAAAAACAAAACCTGCACCTTGTGTATGTGTTGGTATAGGGAATAAAAATTTAGGTCCTTCTTTAGGTCCACCTGAACCGTTATATAAAGCTAAATAATACACTTGTCCTTCTGATAAACTTATTGCTGAGATGGTAGTAATAAAACTTTCGCCTTCTGAAACTTCAAAATCTTGTATTCCGAATAAACTTTGCATTGAAGTAATAGTAAAAGTTTTATTATTAATAGGTTCAATTGGTTCAGGTTCAACAGGTTTGTTTTTAGAAACAACTCTTGTTAATCCATCTAATGCTTTCCATATTCCCCATAAGAGATTTGTATCTGCGCCCCAGCCTATTTGTTTTCTTGGTATTGCCATTTTATTTTTTGTGTTTGTTATAAGGAGTCCTATACTACAAAAGTATAAATATTCCTAGAACTATTTAAGTTTTCTGTATTGTAAGAATAAAATTAAAATAACTAGATCTATTAATGTAATCTAACTAACTTAGTTAGAATATCTTAAACCCAACTTTTACGTTTAGGTTTACATTGTTTGTAAGCAAATTATAGCTAACACTTGTACCTAGTAATATCTTATTCTTTATTTGATAATCTATACCTATTGCATACCTATCAGGCATCTTATTGAAGTTGCTTTCTATAAATAGAAAAGCCCCACTCTTAGGTATCTTTTTTGTAATTGTAGTGATTGTAGTTTCTTTGGGATACGTAATGGTTCCCTGCACATCTAACACCTCACCAGTTGATAGGATATCAAGCTTAGCTAGTGCATCGTTACTCTTTAGTTGTGTTTTGTATCTGTTTGCTGAAATAGTTGTTTCACTAGGACTGTCTTTGTATATAATAGAGTCTTTACCTTTTACAGTTTTAACTCTTTCAACATATACCTTTGGTCCAGGAACTTTTTGGATCACTACTTGAGTTATTGTGTCCACAACAGTTTCATATACTGTCTCTGTTTTAGTTATGATTTTGGTATCATCACCTTCACATTGTCTAAGTAATGCATAGAGAGCTATAAAAATAACAAATATCCACAATATATCTACTCTCTTTTTCATATTTTAATTGTCTTTAATGTCAAATATTCTAAATTTTATAAGATATCTATTTGTAGAGGCTCCAATCATAAAGTTTAGATAGTAGTCTTTGAATATCTTTTTAGTAAAAGAATACCTAAAATACTTAGTTCCTTCTACCTCCCAAGTTACAGATTGAGTTCCAAGGTTATATTTGTTTCTCCATAACCTACATGATGCACCTCCTGTACTTATCTTACAGTTTTCATTCTCCCATGGACCTTGTTTAGGTACCACACTCTGTATATAATTCCAACATCCGTTTCTAAGTACGCTCCACCTATAAGCTAGTATAAACTTTTGGAGTTCGTTCATTTCCCAAAACCTATCATAGTCAGGAACCCACTTGCCTTGATCATCTCTTTTCTTAACTAACTCGTATAGTCCAAATGTAGCATTTAGATAATGTTCATCATCAGTTCCTTGCCAACCAGTTCCTTCTGTGTCAGCAGCAAACCAATACCATTTAGATCTAAACAAACCAAATCTAGTCTTCCAACTACTCCTTCTGTTTGGGTATACAAAGAATGGATACACAAATACTCCTGATATTATAATTAATAATACCACCTTTAATTGCCCTAATATAAATTTAATGTACATCATATATCTTTATGTTCTTTCGTCCCACCTTGCTGCATATCCTCTTATGTCAAAGTGTGTGAATGTATTATAACGACCTAGTCCACCGTTTTCCATTTTATCTTCTAGTATCAAAGCTTCAATTGTATCAGCCACCTCATCAGGAGTCATGTCAGATACAACTATATCTGCAGCTTTACCTAAACAATGTTGACTAGTACCACTTCTACCCATGTCTATCTCATACCAGGCAGGTCTGTAAGCAATGTTTATAATCACTGACTTACCTACATGGTCTCTCAACACTTGTAAGTTCTCAGCTAATCTTTGCAAGTTAGGCTCTAAGGTTGCACAATCATTATCATAAGAGGTCCACACATCTTCTTGCACTTCTTCAGTATAAAACCTAGACTCTATAAATTCATCTAGGGTAAAGTTTTTAGTTAAGTTCATAGTTATCTATTTGTTTTCTGAATAGTTATGTCCATCTCTCTAGCAAACTCATCACTAATTGTTGACATTAAAGTCATTAAAGGATTCCCTACAGGAAACATCTTTATAAAGTTTTTTATAGGTTGAGCTTGATCTCTAACTTCTTGTGGAGTTTTATCAGGATCTGAAATATCCATTCCTGTAGTTTGTTTCACAAAATGACCTAACACTCTTCCAACATCGTTAAAGAATCCTATTGCAGGTAATCCTCCATCTAACATACCAGTCATTTCACCTGGGTTATAGAAAAACAATATCTCACTAGTAAATTTATCTAAAGCCTTTTGAGTATATCTAAATAAGTTTTTAGTTGCTCTATCCTCATCATCATCAGGTGCAAGTGTACCAAATGCTATCATGGATGCTATCATCATTATTAAAATCTGAAGCTCTTTAACTTGTCTGTTTAAATTTACTCTAACTAACTCAATAAAGTCTTCTTTAGAAATATTTGGAACTTCACCAAAATCTTTTATATATTCTTCAGTGTATTTATCGTATAACTTATCTATAGCAATAACACCATTTTCATCCATTTTATTTATAGAGTTAATGTTACGTATTATTTTCATAGCATCTAATCCTAAAACACCCATAAATAGTTTAATCCTACCTATCTCATACTTTTCACCTGTAGTTTGACCATTCTCATCTACTTTTACATTAAAGTTGTCAGCATCTTTTCTGAATCCACCAAAACGTGTATCAACAAGTTTAGGTATCCACCCCTTAAAAACCATAAATGACTTTGTCCAAATGTTCATAGTAGCTCTATAGTCATCAAATTCAGTAAGACCCCCTGTAGCTGATCTTGATATACTTCTAGCTACATTAGTTACACGCATCAACTCTTCAGTATTATTTAAATCAAGACCTGGTATAACAAGTTTACCATCTTCTAATTTCTTTGTAGAGTCTATAGATCTATTTTTCTTAAGTTCTATAATCTCTTCTGATATTTTTACCTTAGCAGCTTTGTATGCAGCTGCTCTTTCAGCAGGTGTTCCTGAAGAATAACTAGCTTTGTATTTATCTCTAACAAAATCTCTAATGTTTACAATTCTCCCATCTACAACCATCATATTCTGTAGCAAAGAATTAAAAACTGCCTTCTCTAAAAGTTGTTCAGGTTTTCTAAAAAGAACAAATAGTATGTCACTAAAGTTTTCTCTTGTTAACTTTGACATCCCAGCTTCTTTTAATGTTTCATAACTAGGATCATCTTTAAGAGGCATAAACTTATCTAGAAGTTGAACAAACATCTCTCTATCATCCTCACTTCTAAATTTATTTCCTATAAGCATAGTTTCATTCTTCAATACCTCTCTAGCATCAAAGTATTTACCAGCTAAAGCAGATATTTGCAAGTTACCTCCAAAAAAGTTTACTGCTCCTGATAAAGGATTTAAACCTAAGGATTTCATTTGAACATATCTATTTAGAGCATCCATTGTTTTAGTAAGAGATCCTACAGTAGGTTCACCTTCTTCAAAGATATCTGTCTTTCTACCAAGCTTTTTACCAACTGCATTTACAAGATTTTTAGTTGCTTTAATTACTGGACCTCCATATGCAACATCACTATCATCTAAAACATATCGTTCATCATACATAACCTTTCTTTGGAACTGATCTATAATCTTAACATTATCATCATTTCCTGCTAAAACTTCTCCTTGTATAACTTGGTTAAACTTATTTGTTCTTAAATGATCTTTAAAAGACTGTGTAGTTTTTACTAACAACATTTGATCTTCTATTTCACTTAAGTATGTATACTTGTTTACATGCTGAACATAAAGTATCATGTTCTTAAATAAATCCATACTTACATCTGAATAATCATTAGGACCATTTTCTGTAACTGTAAAGTCTCTAGTGTAATACTTAGGTATAGATTGCTCTACCTCTCCTGTTAATGTATTTATTTTACCATATCCTACGTCATCTGCTCTAGAAGTTAGGTTTAAACTAAAGTTTTTAATAGCCTTTAAATTTGGACCATCCCAAGCTAAGCTTTCAGCCATACTTTTTCTAATAAATGGTAGGAATGTAGATTGTACTTTATTGTTTATATATCCTACATCTTGTGCTTTGAGGTTAACTTTTGTTATAAAGTTATATAGTGCAAATAAATCAGGATCTTTTGCCATTTCTTTATACTCTGTACTTAACCATTTTTCTTTTGGATGTCTTTTAATAATGTAATTATTCCATCCATTAAAATCCTGTCTAGTAATATCCCACTTTCTTTGCTCTTCTATAATTAACTTTTCTCTAAGTTCAAAAAGCTCATCACCTGGGTAACTTTGACCTATACGTGTTATTCTTTCTTTAAGTTTTGCTTTAGATTCTTTGATATAAGCTTGTGCATCTACATTATCTGCAATCCACTTTTTACTACGAGCTCCTTCTTCTGCATTCCTATCAACACTATCGTAAAACTCTTTTTTATATTTGTAAATTAATTTATTTACTAAGCCACCTTCATCATCTTTTTGGTAAAGTTTTAGAATTGTTTTTCTAATATCACCACCTTTTGCTTTTATTCTATCTTGAATCTTTCTTAGTTCATTTACCTGAGATATTGTGTCTCTCTCAGCTAAGTTGGTTGCTCTGTTTGCTACAGTATATAAGATATCAGTTGCCTTTAATCCTATAGTAGAAAGCCCTCTAAACCAGCTTGCTAACCCTTTTACAACTTTTTCTGGGTTCATTAAACCTGTAACAAGGTTACGTTCTCCAATAAACTTTTCTGCAAACTCACCAGAAATTAATTCAAGATCTGTTCTTAGCTCACTAATTTCTTGTTGTTTATTTTTAATATTCTGTAGAAATTCTTTTTGTTCCTTACCACCTATAGATTCATCTCCTGCTTTGTAGATCATATCACCTATATAGTTTGTGATTTCTGAGAACACTGCAGCAGATGCAAGGTATTCTCTTAATTCAGCAGAATATTCAGATAGCTCAAGGTTTGTTAAATCTTTATCATTAGCTGGTCTACCTTCATATGATGTCTTCCATTTAGCTGTTAAGTTATCACCTTGCTTCATCATCACTTCTATCGTGTCAATAAGTGGTCCAAGGTTTTGTTGTCCCTGTATAGATCTTACAGCTTTTTTTATAATATTTAATCTTTCACTTTTAAAAGCTCTATCGTCATCATCCTTTGCTTGCTTAGCTCCAATTTGTTCAGCAATAGCGTTAAGTTTTTTAATAAATATATCTAACTTTTTTACTCCTGTAGTTTCACTAGGTGCTGATACAGGTGTAAGTGTCAAAGGTTCAACTGATTTTGGATTTACAGATCCAATCTGTATACCCTTAATCTTTAATTTACTATTAAGATCTTGAAAGTTGTCCCTTTGTAAATCCATTATAACAGGAACAGCTCTATTCTTACCTATGCTTTTTATACCATAGTTATCTAAGAGTATCTCTCTATATCTGTTTAATTGAATACCATAAGCTCCTTGCTTGTACCAAGCAACATCTTCTGCACCCTGTGCAACACTCATAAATTTCCAATCAAAAATATGACCTGTACCATCTTCTTCTACAATAAGTAAATCAATTGTACCTGCCTCTTTTTGCTTCTTATCGTAAACTTGTACTTCAGAAAGGACCAATGGGTTCTTACCATCTTTAGAATATTCTGCTATTAAGTCTGTGTAATATTTTTCTAATTTAGTATATACTTGATTATCAATGTTATCTGTTATGTTAGGTCTTTCTCCAGGGGTAACTCTTCTTGTACCGTCAGAGTTGAAAAATCTATCATGTATCTCTTCAAAGTATAAATGATACTTTGTACCCAACACTCTCTTAACTTCATTATCTGCTTTTTCTGCTTCAGTAAATACTTTAGATCCAAACTTACTTCTATACCACTCTTTAACTCTATCAGTTACCCTTTTATTAATTCTTTCATATTTACCATTAACTAGCATCTCATAATAACTAGTAGCTTTTTCTTCATCTAACAATAAAGGATCTGCAACTTCATTAGTTTCTATCTTTCTAAGATTTGCTTTTGTTTCACTTAACTTGTTTAAGAATTCTTTTTGTGCATCTGTAGTTTGATAATACACTTCTGTATCACTTAATTCTAAAATGTTTCCTTCAAACTGACCTCCTATTACTCTTTCTGCAGTCTTAGAGAATATATCAATGTTGGCTGTTTGATACTCTCCTCTAAACCAGTCAAGTATAGCATTCCACATTCTTCTTACCAAAGATTGTTCTTCTTGTGTGTAAGCTTCTACATTACCTTCTACAATAATTTCTGCAATAAGTTTATCTACAGCCTCTTTTTTTATCTTACGAATGTCTGGTTTACCATTAGGTAGTTGGTAGGCTTTTAAATCTCTATACTCAGCAAGTGTATCTTTATATATCTTAAACCTATCTATCTTAGATATAAGCTCTGTAATAAGTTTAGGATCTCTTTGTTCAATAATAGCTGTTGCAATGTGTACCATCTCTTCTACAAGAGCTACATCTTCTTTACCTTCAGCTATAGCAATTACTCCAGCAGATAAATCAGCAACAGCATTTACAGTGGAAGCATCTACATCAGTATTGCCTTTAGCGTAGTCAACAAGTTCTTGCATGTTTACGCCCATCTTCTCAATAACTTCCTTTGTCTTAGCTATAACTTCTGGAGAGGCCTTAGTACTACTCTCTGTACCTTTTAGTTGAAAATTAGTTTGCCTTTTAGGATCATTTGAATACTTTTTTAAATTTAAAACAGACATTAAATAATGTCCATTTTTTTTATTTTTAAGAATATCCAACACTTGTTCTAATCTTCTCGTAAGATTAGCTGCTTTATTATCAATTGATTGTTCGTTTTTTAAACTTTTTAAAGTGCTAATTGTAGCACTATCAGATCCCTCTTCTATAAAACTTTCTATAAATTCATTTGTAAGTCTATCAAAAATATTTCTATTAGTAGGATTAGCTTTCTTACTCAATTCCCCTATAAAAAAGTTTTGTTTTGCATACGATAGTGAATTTTTTAACTTTTTACGAAAATGATTAGCAAGGTTATAAGGGCGTTCATCTTCAAATATATCAGACACTTCTTCTAAAAGATCACTTTCTGTAGTATTTAAAATATTTTCATAATACTCTGGACCTGCTTCTTCTAATTTAACCAAACGTTTTTGAAGGCGTATTGTATTAGCTTCTACCTCTTTAATATAGTCTTCAATATTTTTTATTTTTAATACAAGCATTGCAAACTGAATTGCTATATTGTCTGGATTTTTTCTAATTTTAGGAATAGACTCCTTGCTTTGTTTTATAGATTGTTTTAAATTATTTACTTTCTTTTGGTAAATTTGGTTTATAGTAGAACCACTATCTATTTGTTTTTGTAAATCAGCTTGTATTTCTTTTAAACCTTTTATGTCGTATTTATTATCTAGCAAACCTTTTTTTCTATTGTCAGAAAAAGCATTTTCATAGATATATAATCTAGAAATAGAATCTAATATTTCTTTAAAAGCGTCTTCCCCATCAGCAATATAATTAGAATATGTTCTAACATCGCTATTTAAAGAATTTGTATTAAAAGTGGTATTAACTAAAGACTCTGATGTAGAACTTAAATCAGAAACAGCATTAATAATATCTAAAGGAACTTTCCCATCATATTGATCCCAAAGGAAATATGCCATGTCTTCTCCTTTAGATTCTACTAAACTTTTCCACTCTTTTAAATTTGTATTTGGACACGTTGTTGCCATTAGCCTTTACATATTAGTTTGATTAATCTTCCTGTTACATCTTCTGGATAGCCCATTTCTAATAACATCTCACTAGTAATTTCACTAGGTTTATACTTTCCATTATCTGCTAATAAAAAAGTACCATCATTAAGCTTATTAAAGTATGTTTCTCCTGACTCTAGTACACTTGGAAATGCTTTACCAAGACTTCCATCCCATGCAGAACTAACTATAAGGTCACTTTTTTCATTTGCTTTCATAAGACCGTTATCAATAACAGACTTTTTAGCATTAGTATAAAACTCTTGAGCTCTATAAGAATCACCAAAAGCATTTATATGTTTGTATATATAATACTTATCTACAGTTCCCTTTTTCTTATTTTCACTGTTGTGAACAATTGGTAATCCTTCAGGATCTCTTACTATTTTAAAAAGTCCCTTTTTTACATAGTCATAGTTACCTGCTTTTCTCATTGCAGCAACTTCTGTTCTACTATAACTTAAATCAGTCCAAGAAAAAACCATTGTATCATCACCTGCTTTAAAGTTAGAAACATTCTGAGTAACTGTAAGAGGTATGTTTCCATTTTGAAATGCAGTGTTTACACTATCTGGACGAGCCCAAGCTGCGATTGATGGAAAAGATGCAGACTTAACATTGTTAGTTGCTTTTGGTGTTAGCATAAATAAGCTATCTGCTCTTACAATAGTATCATCTTGCCAATTATTTCTTTGAAACATATTTAGATCTGCAAAGCTTTGTAAGTTAGGAAGATTTTCTAACAAAGGTAAGGTATATTTATATATCTTATCTACATCTTCTTGTGGTAAATATGAAGTAAATGATATTGGACTACTACTTAACCCTGACTGTAAAACTGAAAGTTTAACAATGCCATCATATAGTTCAGACTGACCCATGTCTTCTAAGAATGTTCTAAGTTCACGGAATGAATAAATAATAGAGTTTACCTCATATGCTTGTGTACCAATCTTACCAAGTCTTAAGTTGTTAGGAACAGCACCTGCCTTTCTAGATGGTAAAACCTCTAGGTTACTTACAACTAAATTATTAATCATTGAGAAGTAAGGACTTCCTTTCTTAGATGTTTTAATTTTATTTATCAACTCTCCTACTTGCGCAGCTACACCATCATCATTTAAAAGAATCTTTTCTATCTGAGTATTTAAACCTTTTGTTTGCATTGCCCAGTCAAATAAATTATTTACAGCTTTTCTAGCAATACGTACAAATTCTTTATCTGGTCTTTCAGTGTAAGGAAGAAGAACTGTCTCTAAAACTGTTCTTACATTACCCCTATCAGATAGTAAAAAGTTTGATAGTGCATCTCTAGTGTTACCTTCCCCTTCGTCATTAGATAATATTCCAAGTCTTTGACCTAGCTTTCTTACAAAACCACTAGCTAACTTAGATTCAGCACCTGCAATCACTGATGATTTTGCTTTCCCATAAGCTACCTTTTTCTTAAATATTAAAAAAGGATCATTAAGCATTGCTGTGTCAAAGTTTGTACCCGCAGTAAATGTATAATATTGATTAGACATTCTAGAATACTTTAGAAACTCCATTAAGTATGCACCTTGTTGATTTGCTTCCTTTTCTGAAAAGTTAGTCTTGCCTAAATTCTCTTCTAGTGTCACTGCATCTTCAATAACAAAATCATTCTTAGTATTAGCATTGAAGTCTTTTACACCATACTTGCTAAGTAAATCCTCCATAATAGCATCATTGTATATCCACCTCTTACCTTTGTTCTCTAAAGTAAGTAAGTACTCTCTAATGATTGGTTGATTTATAAAAAAGATTATTTGATCTATAGGTACACCAATTGAATTTAAGAATAGTATGGTAGGAGCAGCTTGTGGTGTAGCACCCATTTCCATAATCCATGGACCTTTAGATATATCTACATACCCATCCATAAGTTGACTATTAATATTAGATATTAATTGTCCATCAGCATTGTATATTCCTGAAAGGGAAGCTTTACCATCTGACTTGTTATAGTTCTCAAACTTAACTTGACCATCTCCCAACCAGTACTGGTCTTCTAGTGTCATGTTTTCAATTTTATCTGTGTCAACAGTTATGATAGTTTTCTGATTTTGAGAGTGTCCTGTTTGGGCAACAGCAGCAATACCAATTGCTCTTTTACCTGAAACAAATGCTTGTCTCAATCTAAGCATAAATCTATTGTTTAACAAGTTGTCTACCTTAGTATAATTAAATGGTTCACCAAAAAGCTTATTAACTACACGCTTAGATAGATCTTGCAGTTGCTTTGCTGAGTTAGGTCTAATTAGATTTTCAAAGTTCTGAGGATGAGATACAATGTTTCTAGAAGAAGTTATGTATCCATTTTCTAGAGACTGTTTGTACAATCTATTAATGATTGTGTCTCTTACACCTATTTCGGATAGTTCGTTTATGAATGTCTCTAAAGAATCTTCTTGTTCAACAATACCTAACTGAGCTAACAAGTCTCCAAACCCTAGATCAGTTTCCTCATTGTTAATTAACCCCTGAACTTCCCAACTTTTTAATTGACCCAATGCATCTAATTGTTTTTTCTGTGAAGATGTGAGTAACTGACCACCATCAAACATTTTTGCAAATTCATTCTTAGCTTCAGAGCCTGTACCAAAGAAAGGAACTACTTCAAGTTTACCTTTTCTATAAAATACATTCTTTAAGTATATAGCAAGTTTATCAATATCAAAGTCACTCCCCACCTTCTCTACAATAGCAGATGGTACAACTACGTTATCTCCAAACTCCCTTGGTAATAACCTAGCCACTCTAATTACATCAATTGAGTTTTGAGCCTGTGTTGGTGTACGGAAAGCTAATCCTTCTAGTATTCCTTGATTTTCTTCTTTATTTAAATATTCTAGTAAGTCTTTATCGTTCATATCACTTTTGAACCATCGACCAACCATAATCTCCATAACTCTTTTACCATCTTCATCTACATAAAAATCAAGAGTGTCTGAAGTATATCCATTTAGTTTGTCATTATATTTAGTTTTAGTAGATTCAAAAAATGTAGAAGGTATCTGAGTTTTTAATCCTCCAGATATCTTAGGCTTAACTAACTCTTTATTTACAATAGAGTATAATATATTCCTAACTTGTTGATATACAGGAGTTGTTTCTAATGTAGTACCTTTGTCTAAGAAGTTAGTTAAAGCATCTGAAATGTTATCATTAACCTCTCTTTTAAACAACTCACTACGAAGAGTTTTTGTAGCTTCTGAGAAGTCTTCAATAACAAATCTACCATCATCAGTTTCAACTATTCCCAAACGTCTAAGAACTCTTTCATATGCATCTTCTGTAAGAGCATCTAGTATCTCAGTATTATTTTCAGATTCTTTAAATATATCTGACTGTTCAAGTCTTTCTTCATTAGTAAGTAAAGCCCACTGCTCTTCTCTAGGAGCATCGTTCTTACCTGTAAAATGTTTAAAATCTATAGGTACACCATTATCAAACATATCTAATGTAATAAGCTTAGTTGGTTGAGAACCTCTTGTAACTAAATCCTTTTCCTTAGATGGAACTTCTGATTGTATTCCCATTATAGAGAACGGTACCTTTATAGTTTCTGCATATGGTTCATTATTAAACTCACCTGTTTCTTTATTATATGTTTCGTGTGCTTTTTCTGGAGCTCCTACTTTTCTAGCAGATCTAAATATTATATAATCTACAGACTCTTTCTGCATTTTGTTATATAAATTAATTGCATTGTCAGCATTCATCTCTTTCATCACTCTGTACGAAAGTGGATAAAGAGAATACTTATCAAGTACAACATTATTAAAGCTTGACTTTCCTCCATCTTTAGCTAACCTAGATCCTGATACAATAGGTTTTTGATCAGGGTATGCAGACTTAACCATTTTAAATGTTTTGTCATTTAATAAAGCTTTCTCTTCTGGCGTAAGTTTTATACTCTTATCTTTCTTTTCGTAAGCTATATCATATCTATATTGCTTTTCCTCAGCATCGTTCCAGTTATCAGCTTGTATTCTCATAGCTCTGTATGCTGGAAAAGATATAATACCTGCACCATCTGTTTCTTCGTAAGCTTCGTATCCAGGTAAATCAATTGCACCTATAACATCTTCATGAGTAGCTGTATTAAAATAATCTTTCATTAAATTATAATAACCTATATCACCTTTCTCATATCCTTCGTTCCAAACTATATTTTGTTGAGCTTGAAATAAAGGAGAATTGTTTACAAGAACCTGACTTGGAGACAAGAAACTCTTAGTACGCTTAAGTTCATCTTTATATTGGTATGGGTCTGAATAAAGAAGTTTGTGCATTTCAATATTAGCAACCATATAGTTTATACCCACTGCAGTTAATTCTCTAGTAAGCTTATCAGCACTCATGTTTTTAGGAAATGCTACATTCTCTATATTATAATTATTTACTATATCCCCTGATACATCAATCATTTCAAATTTATCTAAGTAAGAATAGTTTTTACTTACCCAACCTTTAATATACTTAGTAATAGATTCATCTATCTTGTTTTTATAAAGCTCATAAACTTCTTCAGGTGTACCTTCTTGAGAAACTACTTTATTATGTAAAGTTTCACCTAGTATACCCTTAAAAAATCTTAAGTCTGTATTCTTTCTTTTATCAAATTCTGGAGTACCTTCTTCATATTTTAGTTCTGGTATATAACGATCTGCTCTAGAAAGATTTATCTCAGAAAGTAAGTACGGTTTAAATATGTTAGATATTACTCTTGCAAGACCCCTATCACTTAATTGAGAAGATTTTACAGCCTTACCCATATTAATCATGTGTTCAAGAGATGCATCTCCTGGAACTAAGTTCATGAATCTACCATCTAAGTTAAGATTTAATTCCTGTATATACCTTTCCTTATCAGTAAGTCTTGTACTAGCACTGTTTTTCTTTTTCTCGTATACAATACCACCAGCTATCCCTGGTTTTAATAACTCGTCTGTATTTGCTTTTTTAGTTCCGTCACTAGCAAACATTCTAGACATTAAGTTAGAACCTTGTGAGAACTCATCAGTAAGTAAGTATTCAAACTGAGTACCAGCAAGTTCACTTTTATTTTTAACGTTTTGTAATGCTACAAATAGTTTATCAATAGCATTAACCCCAAAGTAAGTTTGTACTTTTTCACCTGATACATTATTATATGTACTATCAAAATCTGGATTAGTTGCAGTAACTTGTAAAAATGCAAGCTGTCTTAATCTTCCACTAATGTCTAATGATCCTTGTGAAAAAGTAGTAACTGATTGTATTGAAGATACACTATCCTTAATACTTTGAACTACTTTTTTCAGATCTTCTTGCTTTCCAATTCTGTAAAGCTTTCTCATGTCAGTATCAGAAAAAGCAATACCTAATCTTAAAAGAAAGTTAGACATTGCTGTAGGTGTATTTAAAGCTATATTATTTAATTCTAATCTCTTAGGTGTGTATTTTCCATTAGCTGGATTATAATTAAAGAATCCACTATTAGACTTTCCTTTTGAAGAAATACCATTTAAGTAATCTGCTTTTACTTGCTCTGAAGCTGTAGAGTATGCTGCAGGCTGTACAGTAATACCATCTTCAAAAACATAAGTGTTTAATACTTCAGGAGCTTGTTTCTTTAAAGTTCTCCACATTGCAGTAATCATCCTAGACTTTTGTTTTGTAACATTATCAAAGGTAGGAGCTCCCTCATTAATTCCTTTACCCATTATACGAGCATACAAAGGAGCGTACGTTGCATTGTTTTTAGCTAACTCTTGTAACTTAACCATCATTTCATCTGGACTTTCAGAAGTATGCAAGTTTGCCATTAATGTTATAGCTGTTTTACTATACGGTTGTAAAACACTTCCATTAATACTACTTATTATTGGTTTTCCTGTTTCATTATTTCTTACCTGTAATGTAGATAATAAAAGCTTTAATGAAGCAGAAGCAGCTTTAAGGCTATCTATTTTAGATGCATCAAACTTATTACTTTCTCGTATTCTATCATTGTCCTCTAATTGATCTTGAGCACCTTGATCAAAAGAAATATTAAATGACTGAAGGTATTGTTTATGTCTTTCTATTAATACTGGCCAAGACTGTAATATATTCTTTTCTAATTTTTTATTCTTAGCTATTAGTACATTAAGATTAGATCGATCTTTATCAGTTAACTTAGATTCATTTGCTAGAATATATTTGTTTATAGCAACTTGTTTTTGTCGAGCTACTTGTATAACTCTAGTCTGAAGTTTTTTATAAGTTTCAACCTCAGTACCTACTAGTGCATCTAGATTAAATAAATTATTATCATCTTTTATCACATCAGTTACAAGCTGATATGTCATCTCTTGTATAGTATCGTAAATCTCTTTATCATTTAAAGGGATAACTCTAAATTCAGCATTTTCAGAATTAGGAGCGTATAACATATCGTTTATGTTACCATCTCCTATTTTATAACCTTTTAGTTCTGAGAACTTTTTAACTTCTGGACTTGCATAAAATCCTGTATTAATTCTATCAAACAACTCATTGGTGTAAGTATCTGAGTTTGAGCTTGTAAACCATTTTTCAATAAGATCTTTTAACTGCTTAAATACTTTTGCAAAAAATCCTTTAGGTTGTTTATTATTTTTAACGTAATCTCTAAACTCCTCAGCTAAGTGCTCTTTCATTTGTTGACCTGTAGCTTCAGAAAACTTAATCTCTTGTCCTGTAGGTCTATCTACAAATGTACCTTTACGTTGTTTGAAATCAGTTCTTAATTTATTAACTTCTTCAGCACTTAAGAATTGATTAAATACAGCTTCAAATGCTTCATGATAAAGTGTACCAACTTCTGCATTTTCATATACATAAATAGCATTTGATTTAAACATACCCCAAGCAAGTCTACCTCCACCAGCTTGTATAATATTCTTAACTCTATTAAGCTGTACAGTTGGCAAGTTCTTCTTCATCCAAGAAGCAACTTCTTTCCAGTTCTCCTCTTCAAATAAAGACATTTCTGCTTCAATCACTTCACGAAAATGTTCATCATTCATGTCAGATAAAGCATCTTCAATACTATCACTAAAGTTTAAACCTCCCTGTGAAGGAGTGTCTTCAGCTGGGTCTAAACTAGTTTGTTGATTTGATAAAAATCTTTCTACTAGTCCAAAATGACTAGTTATAAAGTCGTCTAATTCAAATATGTCTTCTTCAGTTAGTTTACTAATTTTAGTGTTACCATAGTATTTTTTTAAAGTAGACTGTGCTTTTTCTAATTCTTTATACTCTTTATTTATACCATCTAAAAAATCATTGACATTTAAACCTTTTATTGTTTCTCCTTTTTGTTTTGCTTCTTCTATTACTAAATTAAAAGCATCACGAATATTAGATTCAACTATAATATTTACTCTTTCTTGCAACGCTCCAACCTCACTAGTTTGTAGTGGAGACTCTGGTCCTTGTTGCATTGTTGCTAAATCCACAATAGTACTTCCTAAACTAGAAGTAGAATCTATAACTTTTCCTGTTTTTAAATTTGTTATTGTTCCACTGCCGATATTAAAATCAACTGAATATTTCGTACCATTGTAATTTACAGTTTCAACATTACTAGTTTGTTCTGCTGGTGCAGGTGTTACAGGTGCAACATCATCAAACAATCCTCTACCACCACCTTCAGCTTCTCCTTTTTCAACAGCTGCATCACTAATTTCAACAGAGAAAGCAAATTTTGCTTTTTCATATGCTAACTGTGCCTCAATTGCTGTAAAGATTAAACCCTTAAGATAATCTGATTTTTTCTTTTTTATTTCTTCAGGAACATTAGTGCTCTTAACTGGTATTGCATCAATTATTTCTTGATAGTTATCTTCAGGTTGATTGTATATTACTATCTGTTCTTTTGCAGGTACAACTCCTTTTTGCTGTCTCCACTTAAAACTTAGTATCTGACCATCAGCAAACACATATTGGTTCATAGTTTCACCATCTAACGTATAGAATTTACTTCCTTTAGATTGTGTAGGTGTTGAAGGTGTTGAAGGTGTAACTACAGCTTTACCTTCTTTCGTTATAGGTAAGTTTGTTGCTTGGTTAACCTTTTGTCTTTGTGCTGCAGGACTTGGTACAGTATAGTTTTCCTGACCTGTTTTACTAAAGAAGTAAATGTTTTCTCTACTTACTTCTCCCTCTTCCTTAACTTTCAGATTAGTGTGTAGAGGTAGCTCATAGCTCTCTCTAGTACTCCCATCAGGATTTGTATTAGATAATAAGTAAGTTTGATAGTTAGGCCAAATAACATCTTGTATCTCACCATCTTCTACCCCAACTATTTGTTGAAACTCAGCATCAAGATCATTAAGTATTTGATCATAAGCATTGACGTTATTATATGTATTTTCAAGAACAGATATAATCAAGTCTTTTTGCATCTCTAATTCAGATGGAGCAAAGTCAAATTTAGAGTCAGGACTTTTTCCTATTACTAACTGTAGTTTAGTAAACTCTAAGCCTCCACCAGCACCAGGATCAGTTCTTTGAAAAAATACACTATTTCTACCTGGTTCTTTTCTTTCACCATTGCTATCTAATGGCATTCCCCAATATGTTACACGCTTTAGAAAGTTTAATAAATCAATAGATGAATCACTTTCTACTCCTTCCCCCTGAGTTATATTTTTAGACAATTGAAGAATAGTTTCAAATATAACTGTAGCTTCTTTTCTTGTATGTTTTCTATTTCTAAGAGGTACATATGCATTAGGCATTCTTAAAAACACTCTACCTAGAGGTGAGTCATAAGATACAGTTCCCTCTGATACAGTTCCTTTAGACTTAGGAACAAATATTAATGGTTTTTTCTCTAATGACACTTCATCTATTAAACCTGCATCTTGTACAGATGTAACATCAGTATATACATTATTACCATTGCTATCTATACTATATTTAGGAGATCCAAAAGATGCTTCAATAACTTGAGGTATACCCAATGCTGATTGACCTAATACAGCTTGTCTAAACTTAGCATATTGTTCTGTGACCGATGTCTTCACTGCTTCATCAGTACCCTCTCTAAACATGCTACCTTTAGTGTTGGTAAGACCTGCTTCAGGCATTGCTTGGTATATAGCATTGTCTAACGAAGATTCACCCTCTGGTATAGGTTGTCCGTCTTCTCCAACTAGCTCACCATTCTCATTAACCATCACCATGATAATCATTGAGTCTTTAAATCTCTTAATTAGATCTGGATCACCATCTAGCATTCTTTCTACAACACCTGGTAATAACTGATCTTGGATAGCACTTGTTAAATAGATACCACGTATGTCGTCTCTATTTTCAAAAGAGTTTAGGTTTGCTCCAAACGTATTTGCTCTAGTCTGATGATCTTTACCTTCGTTTATAGGATTTGTTGCAACAGGAAGTATATCTGTTGATTTTAACTTAATAGGATTATAAGGACCTTCATACTCTCTAAGAGGTGTAGCTTTAATTCCTGTATCTAATATTTTGTCTAGAAGCTTTTGATCATTTATTATCTTTTGTTCTGCAGCTTTCTGAGCATTGTATTCATTCATGATAGATTGAAACCTATCTAGTATAATTTTTCTAGCTCTGTATTCATTTCTTAACTCAGTTATGTCTGACTCTAACTTTCTTACCTCAGATACAGTATTCTCAATATCTGCCTCATTAAGGTTTACATCTTTAGATATGTCATTGGTAAGTTGGAAATTAACTATTTCTTGTTTAAGTGCAGGCCAAGTTACATCTAAGTCTCTACCAGCTGCTACATCACTTAATAAATCATTTAAAGATTGTGCATAAGTATCATCTACTATGTACGTGCTCTTAATTGCTTTCTTAAATAAACTTGCTGCTTTTTTAGTAACTTGTCTTAAGGTGGTACCCATTTTCTTAGCAGCCTTGATAATGTTAGCTAAGTTTTTACCATTGTCAGCTAGTATCTTTACTTGACTCTTAAGTTCTTTTAAAAACTCACCACTGTCTTCAGGAGCATCAGATATCTCATTAGCGTATTGTTCAAAGTAAGAAATGTCATTTAGCACTTCTTCTCTTTCAGCTTCAGCTAACTTTATAGTTTTATTCAGATCCTTTCGCATCTGAGTTAATTTATTAATAGATCTTGTAAATGACTTAGTTGCTTTAGAAAAAGTAAGTTTAATCTTAGGACCATCAGGACCAGCCTTCTTCATTTTTCTAATGTTTGCTAAGTCTTCTTTAACTTTGGCTAAATCTTCTGAAGCTTTAGTTATTGTTTTTTCTAGTTCAGCAATGTTTTGTTTACCTTCTTCACCTAGTTGCGTAAGTACTTCAAGTCTAGCCTCTCTATTTTTAGCAAGTGTTTTTTTATTCTTTGCAATCTCTTGAGGACTAGTAAATTGTTGTTCAGAAGCTTTTTGATCTTTACTTTGAACACTTCCAACTCTTGTAATCCTAGGAAGATCATAACCTTCTTGTGGAACAAAGAATGAGTTGTCTAGTTGTTTTCTTTTTATGTTACTATTTGAAACTTTAGTTTTATATACAAAGTAAAGCTTACCATTATCATATTCAAGTCTACCCCTTACTCTTCCACCAAAGTTCTTACCACGGTTAAGTTCAAAGATTTCGTTTCTATGATTATAAAAGTAGTTAGCAGTTTTATTATTTCTTGTAGTGCTAACTTTACCAAGTTTAAGTTTATTAAATGTTCCCCTAGTTAAATTTCTTTCTTCTCCTGTTTTAGTGTTTACTATTTTTAAAGTACCATCTTCATTATATCCCTTAACTATAAGTGTACCTATCTTAAATATTTCATCTAAACCATCTTCATTATAGTCTACACTATTTCCAACAAAGTATTCTGTTTCCACCTCAACATCTACTACACCCTTTTCTGTCTGAACTTTAATAGTTTCTGGAGCAACATCAGGAGTATCCGTTTGTTCTTGTATTATAGGTTCTGAAAGATATTTGCTAGGGTTCTCCTTAATATCTTCGTATGTTTTTATGAATGTTTGACGTTGAGCTGCAGCATCAGCTAGATCATCTAAGTAAGAACCAAGTGTATCTTTTTTCTCACCTAATATATCTAATGATTTAATTTGCTCAACAGCTTTGTTGTATGCCTCAAAGTTTCCATCTACTACACTTTTAAGAACTTCTGATGTATTTATACCTGCAGCAGTTAACTTTCCTTCTAAGGTTATTATCCTTTGATCAAAGTCTTCTGTTTTAAGAGCAGTATATAACATCTTGTTCATTACAGAAGGTGGGTACTTTAATGTACCTTTTCCATCTTTATCTAATATAGGCTCATCATCTTCATCTACATTAAAAGCAGATCCATATCTAAGATTTAAAGATTGATAAAAAGAGTAAGCAGAGTTAGCAGTTTCTTCAAAACGTTGAAGTCTTGCTGCATATGCTTCTCTAGTATCTGTCTCATTAGCTTTACCTTCTTTTACTAATTGTTCAAAACCTGCATCTGTACTAGCAAGTGTCTTATATTCATCTATTTCAGACTTTACTAAATCAAATCTACCATACTTGATTCTAGGAGTTAAATAGTTTATAATATAATCAGCTTCTAGATTTTTACTTGTAAATATATCTCCAGCTTTAAGACTAGCCTCTCTTTCAGTTTGTAAAACTGTTCCTCTATTTACAGCTTCCTTAGTTTCTTCAGTGAAGTTACTAAGTTGAAACTTCATTTGTTTTAAAGCTTCTGGTAAATTAGAACTATTAAATTCATTAACTGCTTTATCTGTTTGTCTTGACAGTCTTTGGTTTTGTGTTTCGTAATTTTTATCAACTAATGATCTTACACTTGGTATACCGTTTATCATTATAGCACCAGACAAACCACCTATAAGAGCATTTTTAGCACCTTCGTTACTAAACATCCCTTGTGTAATACCTACACCAACAGATTCTATCCAGCTAGTAGCTTCACCATTGTAAGCTTTATCATAATAGTCTTCTGTAGCGGTACCTATTCCAAATTGACTTGATTCCTCAAGTGCTTCAGAGTAAGAAAATATATAAGGTTTCCTTACTGCATTTACAACTCTTCCTAATTTAGAAACTTGCTTTCTTGAAGCTCTACCAGCCTCATCAAAGATTATATCTTTTGTTTCTTTACCCAGTCCATTAAGTAATGTTTTTTCAGCACCATATGAGCTTGACATTATCTTTGGTAACTGAATGTAATTTGTTGCAGTTAACAACATCATGTTTGAAAGCATTGAAGCATTACCTGCAGAATCTGCTATTTTATTTATTTCAGCAAGATCTTCTCCATTAGGAACAACACCTTTTTCTTCTCTATATTTAGAAATTAGTTTCTGTCTGAAGTCATTCATGTTGTGTAAGCCTTCAAACCCTGCTTCACCTGTTGTAGACAAACCTGAAACTAATACTCGTTGACCTTTACTAAGAGTGTTATACCCACCTGCTATTTTTAAATATGAATCAGATAAAGTTTTTAGTTCTCCATATATACCAGCAGCTCCTTTACCTCCTGCTAACCCTGCTTCTGTTGCAGCAATTGCTTCAGCTGCTTTACCTGTAGAAAATAACTTAGATGCAAGTGGAATACCTTTTAAAATGTTAGTATAAACACCAGCACTTAAATATGTACCAGCTGCAAATCCCATATTTTTAACAACTCCATCCCACAAAAAATTACCTGTCATCCAATAGTCAGGAGAATACCAATCAGCATCTCTTGACACTGCTGTATAATAATTAGGTAATACGTCTTCTAGTTTTTTATTAAACTTATCCAATGCTCTATTGAAATCGTTATCATAAAATGAAGCCATTCTACCATCACTTATTGCTTGAAATGTACCATTAACTAATCCAACTGTATTCTGTAAAAATGTAGTACCTGTAAGAGCTAAGCCTTTTGAAACACCATTTACCATTTGAGCTCCCCAACCTTGCCCTTGAGCTGCAGCATCTTCATTATCCCAACCTGCATCAGGATTAAAGTAATCATATCTTTCTGAACCTACATATTGATCCCCTGTTCTAGTCATAGGACCAACACCTTCACCAGAAGAAGTAGACCTAACTTTATTCATTAATGCTTCAACAGAATTTACCTCTGGTTCAGAACTTCCAATTGGAGAAGCAGTAACAGTGTCAAATTGAAACTCTGGCATTCCAGTAGGAGCTTTGTATCCTCCAAACCTTTCCTCCATAAAACCTTCATCCAACATAGGCTTAGGAATGCTTGGTGCAGGAATGCTTGTTCCTGTTTGAGCTTTTGGTAATTTATCTTTTGCCATTATTGTGGAATGTTAAGTGGTTGATTCTGTAATAATTTTTTTTCTTCTAATGTCATATCTCTTCCTGTATAAAAACGAAAAAGAGCATCATCTGTCAATGAGTTCATAAAAGTTACCATTTCAGCTTTATTTAACCCTCTCCCACCTCCAAAGTCTATTTCAAAATTTGAAGTACGATTAGGAATCGTTGGGTTAAGTGGGTCAGTTCCTTGAAGTTTTGGATCTAAGTAGTCAAAGTTTATTTGTAGGTAAACCTCTGGATCATTGTTCCTAGGATTTCTTTTTGTTATTAAATTACCTGACACATTTCTTAAAAGTTTAATACTTGGAAAGTCCATTTGTTGTAGGTATGCATTTTGTGGAGTTGTAACTCTAGAAGATTTACCAAACTCGTCAGGAATTGCTGTTGTAAAGAAATCTTTTTGATTAATGCTAGGATTAGTAGAAAGAAGTTGAGGCATGTACTTGCTATCAAATGAAGCAACCTCAGGAGTTTTTTCTACTTTAATATCAAAAGACTTTGTAAGTATTCCATATTGTTCGTCTGTTAATGGTATTGGTATATTAAAACCTGCACCACTAATCCTAAGTTCTTGCACACCTGTATTTATAGATACATCATTTATTTTATCTTTTACAGCCATTATGTTTGCAGCTGTAGATTCATCTAGTCCTGGCCAACCACCTCTACCATTAGCAACAAGCTCGATTGTTCCTAATACAGACTGTAATTGATTTTTAACTTCTTTATCAGACATGTTAAGTGGTACAGCAACATTTTGGTCTAGTGGTGTAGCTTTTAATATTAACTCTGACTCTAATTTATCTCTTCTTGTATTAATTTCTTGAAGTTGTTTTCTAACACCTTTCATCATTTCAGAACCAAGAGTTCCATCACTTGCTCTCCAATCTTTATATAATTGAAATGCTTGATCATTATTTAATGTACGTCTTGCTAACTCGTCATCCCACCTTTTAACAAGACCGCCAACTACTACTTCCATTTTTGCAAAATCTTGAAAAGACTCTATTAAAACAGCTGTTTGTTCAGCATTAAATCCTCCAAAGGTTGCATTTTGATATTCTAGAGGAATTATATTAGATAAATCTATAGGTAGCTGTTTATCAACCTCATCTGAAATTGTTTTATTTTTAAATAAAGAACTATCAGCTCTACGTTGTGCATTTATGTAACCTTGTACATCTCCTACTGAAGAAGGTGATATTGTAGCAAACCCATTAGTTTTAGCTGTATTTAACAATCTATCAAACTCAGTAAGTCCTCTTTCTTCTGATTCATAATCACCTTCATTAAATATCCCATCATTGTTTACATCTACAAATCTTAATTGGTCATCCCAACCCATTAACTCTGCAACTCTTCTTCTTTCTGAGGTAGCTAAATTTACTAAGTTAGTTCTCTCTGTAGTGTCATCTTTAATTATACTATCAGGAGTTATGTTCTCTCCAGGAATAGGAAAAGAATCTCCAGTTGGAGATGTTTTAAGCAAGTCAACCTCTTCTCGTTTAAGACCTTGCATTATTCGATTATTTTTTACTTGCTCGTTATGTTTTGCTAAAGCTAAAGCTCTATTGTCTTTTTGCATTTGAACAGTAAAATAAGGACTTACTTTTGAAGTTGTATCAACATCTCTACTAGAAAATGATTGAGATATATTCTCCATCCATTTTATTGTATAAAATTCTGATTTTGAACCAGCTACATTACCTTCTTCAAAACCTTTAGAAACAGAATCATACTCTCTTTTATTTGCTGTAATTAATGCATCTTGCCTCGTTAGCTGTTGTTCAATTTGTAACTTTTGTGCAGGTGTTTGTACATTTTCTAATAAGTTTACAAGCTCAGATCTTTTTTCATTTAAAAATGTAAATCTTTTTTTGTAACCACTATTTATTTGATTAATGTAATCCTCAGTAGTAGTATTAGAATACTTATATTCTCCATCTAATGATAGTTGTCTCCATGCTTGAGGGCTTAGACCAGCTTTGAGAGCTGTTTGTATTTTTTCTGGTGAAAGTTCCTTTATGACTTCTTTAGTCATTACATCTATGTACTTTTTTGTCACAGGATCAAACATTATCTCATTTGAAGTTACGTCTTGAGCAAGAGCTTTTATTATCTTTTGCGCATCTTCTTGAACATTTACATACGGAGAAACATTATTACTATACCTAGAACCATCAGTGTTAAACCACCTACTTACATTTTGTTTAAATTTTGCATCATTAGAAGGTGCCCACTTTCCTTCTAGTTGAAGTTTTTCAACAGCTTCTACATCCTTTTTATACTTAGCAGTATCCGAAACAGCACCTATAACCTTAGGATCTTTTGATATTTGATTAGTCATTCCATTTACAGAGTTAACTAAAGCAAAGTTAGAGAAGTCACCTCCTGCTACATTGGTTAATTGACTACCTAATGCATTAAGTTTTGACTGTAAGTATTGTTTATCTTCAGGTTTAGCGATTTCAAGTCCAGCAATATTATCAATACTTTGCTGTATCTTCTCTACTCCTTTGTCATAACGCTCCTGTTTGTATTGTCCAACCTTTGCCATAGCTTCCACAGGAAGTTGTTGTACATAGGGGTTGAACTTAATATTAGCTGGGTCTTTATATGATGCCATAATTTAACAAATGTAATGGGATTATACTCCTTATCCAAACTAGACTAACTAGTTTTGGTAAAGTTTTATAATCGATTTTATTATAAATTTCTTATTGCTCTTAGAATATTACTATTCTTATTATTTTTTGTAACCTTCTTTCCGTACTTACCGCTTTCTGGAATTTCTTCTAGCTCTTCTACTTCTTTTTCTTTTTCTATTTCTTTTTTAAATGGATTGTTTTGAGAAAACCAACTTAATAAAGAGGCAGCATTGTTAACTCCTTGATTCCCACCTGTAATTCCTTGTACCATACTTAACGGACTAACACCTGTCATACCTTGACCTGTATTAAATTGAGTAGGATTTACAACATTTAATCTTTGATTTTTATCATATTTAAAAGTTGGATACATGTTAGCATATACTTTATTCATAACGTTTTCTAACTTGTTTTTAGAGTACTTGTCACTAATAGAGTTTAGTATATCTATATTTTGTGTACGTGTATTAGCTGCAGCCTGAGCTTGTCTATCTGCTTGCTGATCATAAATACCCAAGTTCTTTAAATTAGCATCATTTAATGTAGCTTGATTTCCTGAATAAACATTATCTTTCATTGCTTGATTCTGTCTAAACTCTTCAGCATTAATTTTATTCAACGCATCATAAGTTGGAGCTTGTGCTAAAGCAAGTGCTGCAGGATTATTTTGCAATGTAGCATTTCTTTGCATTGCTCTAGATTGTGACGTTACATCATTTCTCATATCTTGAAGAGAAATGTCATAAGGAACTCTTAGCTGAGGTTGAAAACCTTGAGCTTGTACAGGTTGTACCTGATTAGTAGCCATTGCATAATATTCTCCAAGAAGTTGATTCTTGTCAAGAGGTAGGTCTTCTGGTGAATTATTAAAATTAGCACCAGGACCTATGTTTCCTTCAGGAGCAACAGTTGTTGTTTCAGTAGTAGTATTGGTATCACCAAGCATTACTTTTTCATCTGTGTAGTTTGTTACTTCCTCAGCTTCCTTAGCAGGTGTAAATACAGCATCTCTAGTTTCTTGCCCAAATATTCCATCAACCTTAACAGGGTCAATACCTGCCTCTTTAGCTCTTTTATTAAATTCTTTCTGAAATTTTAATATAGCTGAAGATACTTTCTTACCCTTGTATGTTACCATTTTATTAGGATCAGTTTTACTCCAATCAAACCAAGGATTGTTTTCTTTCAAAGTATCATAATCTTCTTGTGTAACACCTCCAGCAAATGATGTCTTTGGATCAATCGATTGACCTTCAGGCGTATACCCTAATGAGCTACCTGACATTTCCACAGCCTCTGTTGTATTTGTTTCAGGGTTTCTTCTTATATAAATATTTGAATTGTTAGGATCTACCTTATAATTTGCTGCCTCTAACTCTTCTTTAGTCATGTCAGTTAAAGGAATTTGTTTTTTATTAAAATCATTTACACTTGGAGGATTGGTACTTTCACTACCAGTAGTTTGAACACCATCTTCACCCATCTTTAATCTTGCTCCATACTTAGCATTTTCTATCCTCATAGGATCTTCAACCAATTTTCTTTTATTTATAAACTCATTTGCTTTTATTCCATAGTCATCAAATGTTTCATTCATAGCTTCTTGTAAATCAGCTAATATACTCTTCTTCTCAGCAATGTTTTTTAATTTCATATCTGCACCTTTTAATACTACATCCGCAGTTCTTCTTTCTAACTGTCCAAAAACCGTGTCATCTGACTCTAATCCTAAGTCAGCAACCTTTGCTTGTGTTCTGTTAATACTAGCTTCGTCTTTATTTAAAACGTTAGTAACATAGTTTTTATACTTTTTACCTTTTGCTCGTTCATCTCCTATTTCTGAAATGTATTCTTCTGGAATCTTCATATCTCCATATACAACTAAGCTATCATCTATTTCTTGTGCTGGTTCATTCTCCACCTCTACACTTGCGTTAGATGTTATATCTCCACCCATAGACATCTTTTTAGCATCATCGCCATAAGCAACACCTATTCCTGTTTGTCCTGTACTAGGATCACGATAGTCATGAGAGTTACCTTTAAATTGAATACTCTCGCCACCAGCATAAGGATTGTAAGAAACTGTTTCAGCTTTCCCACCCCATAGTGTTTTAAGATTTCCTCCCATTTTCATTGTGTCTAATGCAGAAGGATTAGGTGAAATATAATCACCTCTCATGTTACCTCCACTTCTGTAAGAAGGTACATTTCCTCCATCACGCACATGTGAAGAATATCCTGCCTGAATAGCAGGAGCTATAGCACCATATGACATTTCTTTAGTATTTTTTGCAGTAACCTCATTTTCTAATCTTTGTCTTCTATCATTTCTATCAAGCAAATCTCCAGCAGCAGATCCAAGGAAACCACCTACAGCAGAACCTAAAGGACCAAAGGCACTACCAATAGTACCACCAATTTTACCACCAATCTTACTTCCAGCATCATCATTTACACCAACCATTCCAGCAAGTTGAGATCCTGCTGCACCATACATTCCTCCACCATATGAAGCATTTCCAGCATCAAATGAGGTAAATCCTTGTTCAGCTTGTTTTAAATAACCACCTTGACCAAATGATTTTTGTTGATTAGGATTAACAAGAGGCATGTATTTACCATTAAACATTCCACCATCTTGAGCTTTATACGTTCCACCATGTTTAGCTAATGCATTTGTACCAACACCATATACTGGAAAGAACTCTTCTCCTGTGTTTGTAAAGTCTTCAGGACGTACGTATGACCTATCTACTTTTTCTGGTGTTGTTTTAGATGCTTGTAAAGCAATGTCAGACACTTGTCTAGCTTGCTTTGCAGAACCTAATGCTTCTTTTTGAGCTTTTATTTCATCTGAAATTTCTAAAGCATCACTTACAATAGGAACTCCCCAGTTTTGAACTGCGTCAGAATTCATAACATCCCCAAACTTACTCATCATATCACCAGCTTTAGCTTTTGGTGGGTTATGTCCCCATCCTTTTTTCTTTAGAGCTAAGTGTTCTTTTAATGTTTTAGCTTGTTTACTCTTTCCTGTTTTTGGATTATACATCATGTGGGCCTTAAACTTCTTAGTTGTTCCACCGTTCTTTTGTACTATTCCAGTCATCTCTAGATCACCTGTCACAGCATCTGATATAGTTGGAGTACCATCACCACTAGTTGCACCTTTCATATTTATATTACTAAACTGACCAGCTATTCCAGATAACTTATCCATAAACCCTGGTTCTTCTTGTTCCCCTGATTGGTAACTAGCCATCTGAGCATTGTACATAGCATCATCTTTAAGCTCTTGAGTACTTCTACCACCCATTAACTTAGCAGCACTATCATCCATGTACTCCTGATCAATACGAATAGGT
>Ga0206682_10000443_pt1 | contig 45137 bp, 48 predicted proteins | sample M240m12015metaG_FD_155444 | JGI IMG/M metagenome (GOLD analysis project Ga0206682, IMG submission 155444) | Ammonia-oxidizing marine archaeal communities from Monterey Bay, California, United States - M2 40m 12015 | ecosystem: Environmental > Aquatic > Marine > Intertidal zone | place: USA... | reverse complement strand
TGTTCTTAGATATTGCGAAAAAATATAAAAATTTGATTTGTTGTATTCTTCTGTTCTCTATTAGAAGAATACAACAAACCAACCAATAAGAGAAAAAAAACATCTTAAATACCTTAAACAACTACCAGAGCAACCAGAGCAACCAGAGTAACCAGAGCAACCAGAGCAACCAGAGCAACCAAGGCAAGTAGTTCTTCGCGTTAGATATGAGTCTGTCTCGCACAACCACTGCCCGCGGCTCAGCCACACCTGGAGACACCATGATGACCCAGATGAGGATGTACAAGGACAAGTGGATTCGGGATTACCCATCTAACCTGACGCAGACGGGTATGTTCCGAAAGTGGGTCCCCAAGGAACCAGTGGACTTCACTGGTGCATATCATAGCATTGGATTTGATCAGATTTTCACTTCGGATAAGGTCTGTCTCAAGATGATGGGTTCCTACAACTCCAACATGCTTTATCGCGACTCGCTTGGCGAGTGTAAGATCCCAATCTATAGCGATGATGAGTTCACCGCCCAACATCCTATGGGCGCCCCTGGAATTCATCTTGGTGACAAGCATGGGTCCAAGGCATCTCATCTGATGATTGTTCGGCATACAGAAGATGGACCAATCACCTTCAACGAGATGCTCCCTTCAACCCCCGATGAGACGACTGATCTGAAGAAGCGCTTGGATCTGCTTGATGTTGCTATCAAGAACATCAAAGACAATGTGCTTATCTCTGAATGTGGTCCAAAGGTTATGAGTCGGGCAACTCGAGGATGGGCAAAGGATGGTGAACCAGACCAACCACTTGGGGATGTGTCAACAATGACTATTCGGGATTATATGGTAAACGTTATCACTAAGATGCCAGAAGATATTCGCAGTGGCCGACCTGGATACATCCTTGAAGATACTTCGGGAGTGGATGTCTCTAAGGATCCAGTCTCTGTTCGGAGTCTTATCGACACACTTTACGATGCCGAAAACATGAAGACATTCAAGGCAATTCAGCCTCCAACCGAGAATAGTCAGTTTCTGTCTCACATTCACTGCTTCCAGCTTCCAGATGACGTTGTTCCAGAATGTATGCAAAAGACGTATTTTGACTGCGAACTTATCTACAAGAACAAGCTACTACTCCAGACTGAAGATGATGAAAAGGTTGAAGAAGAGGTTGAAGAAGATGAACCACTAAGTCGTCAACTTAGCGCCCCCCCACCAGTTGAAGATAGTGAAGCAGTTCTTACACGACAAAGGAGCCCCGCCCCTCCAGTAGAGTGTTAGATTCTTAGTATGATTAGATAGTTAGATAGTTAGTTAGATAGATTATTTTTTATTCGCTAATTATTATATTACATTAGATATACGATGATATATTTTTTATTTGATCTCGATGATACACTTATCATTCATGATCATGGGAGGCATCTAAATTATGAAATGATACAACCGGATTATAGATTAAACAATTTATTAAGTAAAATACGTGGAGAATCTCATATTTATACAAATGGGACAGCTGGTCATGCTGTAGAATGTATTGAAAGAATGAATATCAAACATAATTTTACTAAAATTTACTCGAGAGATACATTGCCTTTTATGAAACCAGATTTTAGATCTTTTAAAGTTGTTCAGGGTGATGTTCAGAGAAATTATGATGATAAGTTTTTATTTTTTGATGATCAATTAGATAATCTTAAGATCGCGAAAAGTTTAGGATGGTTTACTTTTTGGATCCATCCTGATTATATGACAGCAGGAGATTATCCATTCGTAACAATGGCATTTCCAAATATTTATGAATGCTTAACTTACTTAGAAAATAAATATTAATAGATCGTATAAATGACAACAATAGATAATTCCAGATATCTTACAATTCTGAATAGTGATAAAACAGATCCACCTCCTATTATACGGGTTTTAGCGGGTGAGAATAATCAAAATGATTTTATAGAACGAAAACAAATACTTTTTAAAGGTATTGAAAAGATTTTACAAAATGAGGAAAATAGATTAATAAAAAATGATACTATAAAAAATTCTAATTGAAATATATAATGAATAATAAAATTATCAATGAGACTGCTGATGAGACTGCTGATGAGACTGCTGATGAGACTGCCAATAAATCAATGAAAGAATCAAAAGATCAACACACTTGTACAATCTGTATTAAAGAAGATTTAAATAAAGATGAAATATATTATACAAATTGTGGTCATGAATTTTGTAAACCATGTTTAGATGATTGGTTTAAGAGAGGTAATCAATCTTGTCCCCTTTGTCGTTCGGAAATAAATTACTACAAACATAACGATGAGAAATATAAATTAATTATTCATAGAGTAGAAAGAAATGAACACGAACAAGAACGCGAAAACCAACTACATCATATAAATTTAAATGGTTTGATTAATCGTAATTTAGCCGTAAGAAATATAGTAAAATCAAATATCCGATTAAGATTTTATGGAATTTCTATGACATCCTTGTTTTTGTATATGTTAAACAATTATCTTTATGAATTACAGAATATAAATAATCTAAATAATGAATTAATAATATGTAACATAAATAATACACATTTACAAGATAGTTTAAATACTTGTGAATCAAATAATCATTTTCTAGGTAGTGGATATTATGTTAATATGTTTAATGGTGAATTATCCAGAAGATGTTTTTATCCTTTAAAATTTTATAATATTTGTTTTAAATAAATAAATTTAATTTTTTATATTCTATATTATAAAATGAATTTAAGTGTTGAGCATGTTTTAATGATTGTTTTAGTTGCTTTTGCTTTACACTACCTTATGGGTAATTGTGGGTGTCGCGTGGAAGGAATCTCTAATCGCAAAGAGGGGGATTGTTGTAATATGGATGAGTGCGGAGATGGATTAGAGTGTAACCTCACGGCAATGACATCAAGGTGTATGTGGGACCCAGGAAGAGATTGGTATGGAGTATGCCAGAAAAATACACATTGGTTTGCGGATGCAGTCGATTATACGGTACTCCCAAAAATTCGTGACAAAGCGGAGGGGAAATGTTGTAATATGGGTGAGTGCGGAGATGGATTAGAGTGTAACGCCACAGCAATGACATCAAGGTGTATGTGGGAACCAGGAAGAGATTGGTATGGAGTATGCCAGAAAAATACACATTGGTTTGCGGATGCTGGGGGGGGCATGCCTGTCGTTACAGACTGAATTTAATTACGTAAATCAAGGAATTATTATTGTCAAATATCCTTTAAAATTTTATAATATTTGTTTTAAATAAATGAACTCTATCATATTTTTAACCGTAATTTTAGCGATTTATTATTATATCTACAATAATCATTATGATCGTTTTGAAGATAAATATCACTATTATTTTTATGGAATCGTAGCAGTGTATTTGATAATCTTATATATTTATTACTTCGAGTATGGATTATTTTATAGCTTGTTAAAAAATATATACGATGTGAATAATACTCCTTTATATTCGTTTAATTCCATGAATTCAAATGCTGAATTATTTCAATCACAATATCCAAATTTTAATATTAAACAGACACTTTTACAAAAGCAAAATGGTCGATGTTATGCATGTAGTAATTTTATAATGAATGATGATTTACATCATACTAAATTAAAATATAAAACAGATTTGAGGAATGGTGGTCAAAATACGATTGAAAATATAGGTTTAGTGTGTCATCAATGTTTTGGATTTACATAAGATTAAAAATTTTAAATAAAATATATTATAATATTAATATGTATTCTCAATCACAAAGTGGTGGAGATGGCGAGAAAAAACCATCGGATATTTTAAATAAATTAACGGTTCAAAGTGTATTATCTGGGGTTGGAATTAAATCTTCTAATATGGATGATATACTCGAAGGTTCTTTGGTAGATGTGGAAAATAGAATATCAATGATAAAAACACGTTTAGATCAAAATGATATGATAGTTCAAGGTAAAAAAGCACAACTTTCAGCGAAGATGAATGAATTTAATAGCAATTTAAAATCACAGAATGATTTATATAATTTCGGTGGTGGTGATAGTGAAAATAATTTATTTTCTCAATTAAAAGTTTACAGAGGGTCGCTGCTCTCAGATAAAAGACAATCATTACAAAGTGGGATTTTATCAAATGTTATGGGGATAGATGATTTATCAACCGAGGATTCAAAAGATACATTTTTAAAGAAATTAAATGAGACAAGGATTTTTAAGGAAACAGATAGAGAATTGACATATCTATCCATGGTAAAAGATATTCAAACTAGGCGTATAGGTGGTGAAAGAGGACCCGATATTTCAATGGTAAATAGTGATTTAAAAGAAATACAAAGAAAATATATTTCTCAACTTCAAGGTTTATTTAATTCAGTTGGTGCCGATAAACCTTATTATACAGGCATGAAAGAGTATGGTATTAATGGATATCAGAGTAACCGAGGTGAAGGATATCTTCAATTGCCTGTTATTATGAATAGTGCTAGATACAAAACTGCGAATGTAACAACTTATTTACATCATGGAAATGAAAATAATTCATATATTGGAATTAATTATGATTTAGTTGGTTCGGGTGGTGTAAGAAATGCTGAAAGTTTGCAACTAACAGATATTCGTGCGGCAACGGGTATTAATGATATTCCAGCTGATAAAACCCAAATAATAAGAACAAGGGGATCAAATATGGCGTTATTTGTAGAGACTGAAGAAGATAGTGGAGATAATCAAGGTTCTTCCGATTTTAAGTTAACTTCACCGGTTAATTTAACGGATAATGAAATCAATAATGTCCAGAAAGATTTAATGATACAACAACAAACCATGTATAATGGTGTTGAAAGCCCACCTAATGTTATTAGAGGAACCAGTAGAATAGTTAGAACAATTGTCCGAGGTAACGGCACATACATTGAAGCGACTGATCCACGCAAGTGTTTGGCTGGATTAATTCCTTTTGATGACTCCTTATTCTTGAATTTAATGGATGAAAAACAAGGTGGTATGATTCAAAATATTAATACATCATCGGGTGTTACAGACACCCCTATAAAGTGGAGGGGTGAAGAAATTACTATACAGAGGGGGAAATCTAATAGTTTGTATAGTAAAAAAGAAGAACTTAAATCAGTAAATGAAATATTTCCAAAATTAAAAAAGGGTTTAACTGATACATCTGATTATAATATGATAAATGTATTGGAAATAAAGAAAATATGCGAAGAATTCTCAAAAGAAGTATTAAAGTGTAATGAAAATGGTCAAGGAGATGGATGGGATGGATTGGGTTGGTTATTCACCCCCTCTACTAATGATGAAATTACTGGCGGAGATTTCAACCCTGAATATAGAGATAATGGTGCGAATCGTCATCTTATGAAAGCTAATTCACAAAATATACGTGTAGTTTATAAACAAGTTCGTAATAATGGTGGATTGCAATTAAGAATAGTAAATGATTCAGTGATGAGTAATGATGGTGGTGAAAATAACGCAGCGTTAGGGGAAGATGTTTATGTAGATGATCCAGATACTTATAACAGTCCAGATAATTATGATAATATTAGAGGTGCGTATAATAATGGAGAGAATTTAACAAATAATAATGATTTAATGTCTGTCGAAGATTGGTATGGAAATCCTCTAAGTGGAAATTCTCGCAGAGAAAGGTTGAATATTGCTGAATTAACAAGGAGGAGATGTATTTTATTTTTGTTTCATTTCTTAGAAAAAGCATTTAACGCCACATGGTATTGTTACAGAGGAGGTGAGACTGGAAACTACAAAGTCGTTTTAGATCCGAAAGAAGTTTATAAAAAATTATCTGATTGGGACTCCGTTCAAAAGTGGTGGTCTTATACAAAAAATTCAACACAATGTGTGAATGGTGTTGGCGCGGTATGTACCTATAGAGGAGAAAATGGAAGTGAACTTTTACCAGAAAGACTAACACCTGCTGAATGTTTATTATGTTTTGCCAGACACTTATTTATAGGAAGGGGTAAAGCAAGTGATGATGGATTGGGTTGTCGAAACGCGTGGGAGAGTGACTCAATGTTATGGGATGCGATTGAAAAGTTATTGCCTAAATTATATCGCTGTGCTATAGTAATTAAAAATAGAGAAACTATTAAAAATTTTTATGTTAAACTCAATGCCCTTAAACAGACAAGTCCCCTTTTAAGTGAAGCAAAGAAAGTAGGAAAAGATAAAATATCGAGATCTTCCGCAACAGAAAGCAAATTATTAAATGAATACCCACAGGATATGTATAGAGATTTATTGATACGTATGTATGATATTGATGCTAATGAAAGTGAAAAAAAATATTGTTGTTGTAAGAATGAGTGGACTGAATTTTCGGGTGGAAATATTGGTTCTGTAGTGCCATGTGATGTATGTGCTGTGGCACACTATTTCTTTGACATGCCTGAAGCAGTTTCTTCATATGATTATCGATTATATAATGATGAAGATTATACTGAAAGTAGTAGATTGAATTCAAATGTGCCAGTGGATTTTAAAGGTGTTAGTATTCCAGGAAGAGAACTAACAAATAGTGCGAAACATGCTGTAAGGGAATGGCATAATTATGTTTTATCTACGAATGAAGCAGGGATTATCCTTAATGAAAGCGGTAACGAATTAAAGGGTCTAAGTGAGCCATTTAATTCACAAGAACAAATGAGAATAGCAAAAGCAAATTCAGTATTAAACTTTGATACCAAACAAAACAGTATAAATTACGGTTCCTATGTTGTGAATGATCCAAACTACGCGAAAAAAGAAGCTCAATATAAATTAAAATGGCCTAAAGTATTTATAAGATTTGAACAAGATCCTGCTACAGAACGCGGTATTTTTACATTAGGAAATCGCGAAAAAACGGATCCAATTACTACTAGTGCTAGAAAATCTCATATACAAAAACATTGTAAAGAAGGAACACCACCTTATCCTATCAAGCATCTTAATTTCAAATCGTATCTTATAGACCATGGCCCGTTATTCTTTGATATGAAACGTATTCATGGTCAGGCAAAGAATATCTTGGTAAACTATATTTCGGGATGGGAAGCGAGAAAAGAAAGATATGATATATCTAAAAAAGATAAAGTGGAAAAACAAGATGCGAGGAAAGATGTTTTAGATTCATCAAAACCAAAAGGTGATATAGAATCGAATTCAGATGCCAGTTTAACTGAAGTAGAAGAGACTGTGATTACATCAGAAGAAATGCCCGGAGATAAAATTGAAGATATTTTACCAGAAGGAGAAAAAGATATTGAAGAACCTGTTCCAACATCTTTAGAAGATGCTAAGACTAAACAAGTTGTTGAATTATCGGATTATAAAGAATTAGAAGATGAATATAATAGAGTAAAACAGGAGATAGTGAGAAGGAATTCTTTATTAGAGGATATGGTTAGTGCTTATCGAGAAAAAAAGATGATAAACACAAATGATAGAACAGCGCAGAGATTAATGGAAGAATCAGATAATAAAAGAATTATGAGAATGAAATATAAAATTAAAGAATTAGAGAGAAAACAACAAAAACAACTTAACTTTTTAAGAGTTGCTATGTCAAATATGCAAGAAAAATTTGAAATTTATAAAAAACAGGAGGAAGAAATTAATCAATTTAAGGAAAATGAAAGAAGATCTAAATTGGAATCCGAAATGAATCGTTTAGTCGCAAATCAAAAAGAAAAAGATTCTAATCACATGAAGGATTTACATATTCGAAATTTAAAGAAAAAACAGAGTGAATATATGGGATTATCTGAAGAGACACTATACGGTGATTATGATATTATGAGATTGAATTCTAAAATGTCTTCTCGTTCTCTTCCACCGATATATTCTGAAGTAAAGAAAGCGAAAAAACCTAAAAAGAGAACACAAAGCAAGAAAAGAGCAAATAAAAGAAATTCACAAAAAAAGAAAAAAACACCTAAGAAATAATTAAAAACATCCAAATTTTCTCTTTTTATCTTTATCAGGGGATAATTCTGACCACTCCCGAATTGTATAATTATCACTCATTGAAAGATTACATCTAGCACAGATTGGTTTTAAATTATTTATATCTAATGTACCTCCTTTACTTTCGGGTGTATCATGACCAACATGAAAATCAAATACTGTCATATTATTCATACACCATTTAACATAGCATTTATTTTCATATTTTTTACCAACAGTAGTTAGCCAACATTGTTCTCTAACTGCTTTCGGAATATTTTGTTTACGTGTCATATTAATTATATGTAGTGATATTTATTTAAATGTTATTTATGAAGTTTATATGATAAAAACTTACTACTATGCAACAGATTGTGAGTATAACACGATGTATTTATATTCCTACGTTTGATGAAAAGACAGATGAATATATAGATGTTTCACCTTATAAAAAATATGAAAGAAATCCTATTCAGTATGAATGCCGTTGTAGAGCAGGTAGTATAATGACAAATACAACAACATTTAAGCAGCATGTGAAATCTAAAACCCATAAGGATTTCATTAAAAATTATAAAAAATATTTTGCTGAATTAGATTCAGCAAAAGATACTATTAAAGAATTAAGAATTGAAAATGAATTTTTAACAAGAAATAATATTAAATTACAAAAAAAAATATATGAATTAGAAAATGAAGAATTCCATGATGTTGAATAAAACTATAGATAAATTGTTTAAATTTAAATTTTATTTTCTGATAATTACTTAATTATGTCTAATTTCTTTTTAGATTCAGTTAAAAAAGATACAAGTTTAACTTCATTAAATGAAAGAAATGATTTAACTCGTTTAGCATATAGTAATAAGAGTAATGATATCCCCTTAAGAAATAATTCAATGACAGATAGATTTAAACCCGATACATTTATTAATAATAAAGAGAGTTTCGAACAAAACAATTCTCGTATAAATTCATTAAATGATGAAATTAGAGAATTAAAAAATAAATTAAAATTAGTTTATGAAAAGGATGAAAAAATTCAGAGTCTTAAAAATGAATTATCTCAATTAGAATTAAGATTAAAAGAATCGGAGAGACATCAAAATGAAAATAATCGATTAAGATTAGACAATGATTCATTAAAACGAGAATTAGACATGCTAAAGATAACTGGTTTAGAAACTGATAAATTAAAATCTGAAAATGAATTGCTCAAAAGAAAATTATTAGAACTAACTAAAGAAGATAATAAAAATAAAAATACAGATGAAGTGGAAGAAATACAAGATACAGAAGTAATACAAGATATGGAAATAATAGAAGAAATAGAAACAGATGGATATTCTAAAGAAACTGTATCTATAGACGTTCCGAAATTGAAAAATATATTATACAACAGATTGAAATCTTATCATGAGAATCATATTGAAAAATTAATTTCACAATATGGTTTAGATGAAAAAAAAGAGATTGAAAAAGAAACGATGGAAAAAATACTTTTAGAAGCTATTCATGTTTAAATTATTGGTTGTTCTTAAGTGTTATAAATAATTCACTAAATCCAAATGTCAATGACATCATGAATAAGAGAGCATACATTTTATCTCTCGTTCCATTTATTTGATATAAGACTGTTACAACATATGATATAAATAGTAAGGTAACCATTCCACCGTATTTGGATATACGACAAGCAAAACTTTTTTGATTACCCCTTGTATCATCTTCTGTTTTTGTTTTATATGAACATTCTTGTAAAAATAATGATTCTATCACAAAATTGAAAAATAATAATACAAACATCATCACATATACTGGGATATTACTATTTCCTACTCCAAAAGTGTTTCCAAAAATGGCTATATCACCACCCGTACTATAGTTTACAAACAGTATAAATAATAATATCAGAACTATAGATGAAGTAATAAATCTAAATATATATTTGTTATTTTCTTTTGAATTTCCATAATTAAAATTTCCAGTTATGAATCTTTTAAATAATAAATCAGATGTCATGTAATTTGGATTACTGTCATCATTCCCATATAATGAAAGCAAAACGGGGGCTTCATTTATAAATACAAAGATCAATGGTATTAATATTATAATTATATATTTGTATTTGTCATCTAAAAAATTCAATATCGGGGTTTGGGCATCAATCTTGTATAATAAGATAATCATTAACATCAAAATTGCAAACAAATATAAAATAACGAATAATATTCTTGATATTGTGGAATCATCTATATTTTTACCAGAATTAAACATTAAATTACCACTAAATGTATCTTTCCAATCACAGGTCGTTTTGTTTTTACTAGTATCTACTAACTGTTGTATTATTGTAGATCCAAACCATGTAACCGATATCATAAAAACCATTATTTTCATCTTATATTCCAACATGGATGTAGAAATTATAACTGCGAATAAAATAAAAAGATTACCCAATTCCCACCAATTTAATCCTTTACCTAAATTTTTGATCAATATTAAACCCGTTATGATAACCGCTAAAATAGGAGTTATTATATTATGAACTTCAATGGGGACCATAGTTATATAATATGGGACTATAAAAAATAAAATGAAAAAAAAGGTCTCGCCGGTATTTGCTAATTAAATAGACCGGATCATTGGCAAATTATAGCAAGGTTTAAAGTGCTAACCATTACACCACGAGACCAAAATGAATAAGGAGATGAATCCATTCACCTTCAGAGTCGAACTGAAGAACTATCATTTTTGAATGATCGCTTTACCACTTAAGCTAGTGAATATATGATAGCGGTGGGATTCGAACCCACGAAGCATGATGCAAGAGAACTTGAGTCTCTCCCCTTTGACCGCTCGGGAACGCTACCTTTGACTTATGAAGTCTTTATCTAAGTCGGATTACCTAGGAAATTACCCTATGTGGGACTCGAACCCACAACCCCCAGATTAGAAGTCTGATGCGCTATCCAGTTGCGCCAATAGGGCTTAAATTGCTCCATCATATGGAGACTTATGCTCCACCATGGAGACTTTTGCTAGAGGTGGGATTTGAACCCACGAAGCGTGACGCAAGCGATCTTAAGTCGCTCCCCTTTGACCGAACTCGGGAACCCTAGCTTACTTTGACGATAAGATACTTTTCCTACCGAGTTTATTTAAGGTAACTACACCTTCTCCTCCAGTTGGGCTCGAACCAACGACCTACCGGTTAACAGCCGGGTGCTCTGCCTGCTGAGCTATAGAGGAAAATCTCAACAACCGGGTTCGAACCAGTGACCTAAGGAACTACAGTCCTCCGCTCTTCCAACTGAGCTATGTTGAGATAGTATCACGAGGGGGATTTGAACCCCCGACCACTCGGTTAAAAGCCGAGCGCTCTAGACCAGGCTGAGCTACCGTGACAGTGTGGTTATATCATAATTGTGCCCTCCATATAATTTTACCTTATTTCGTATGACGATAAAACTTAATAAATTATTAGTAAAATAATAAATCAGTTATACCGAACTGCTTAAGACCAGTTAATCTAAGTATCACGAGGGGGATTTGAACCCCCGACCACTCGGTTAAAAGCCGAGCGCTCTAGACCAGGCTGAGCTACCGTGACTAAATGTCATTTAATGACTGACAAGTCATTGTTCCATGAGGGACTCGAACCCACGACTTCGAGCTCATAAGACTCGCGCTCTAACCAACTGAGCTAAAGGAACTCCGAATTTAAATTAAACAAATTTGAGAATGAATGTTATTCTCGACTACAATCTATACTAATGTCTTATCTTTAAATATATTTCATCAAACGCACCGAACATATTTTATTCTTAAAAGAAAAAAAAATTGAATAAATTTGATTTCAAGGATTTTCTTTCCTAATACATTACAAACAAAAGTCAACTGAAATATCAAGGGTATATCATCAACAAGAAAGAGTCAATAAGAGTCATCAACAAGAGTCATCAGTAAGAGTCATCAGCAAGAGTCATCCACAAGAGTCGTCAGCAAGAGTCAGTATGGCATCTCTCTCATATGAGCTTAACGGTCGCAATGGATCCGTTGTCGCATCAAGCGACATCGGTCTCATCATCGGTAAGGGGGCTTCAGGGTTGAAGAGAGTTATCTCTGGTGCATGGACGATGTACGAACGTCTACAGAGTTCTGAGAGGAGAGTAGATGAAGAAAAGCCAAAGCTAAGGATTGTTCTCAAGGATCACGAAGCGGGCATCCAGGTAGAAATCTTTTCAGAGTCGGAAACGATGCAGAAGTTGGCTCAGAAGTCTCTTGATCGTAGCGTCGAGTTCGTCCTGAAGAAGCGCGATTCAATGAATGCTCTTAAGACAGAGTTCTTCTTGATAGATTTCCCGGAAAGGCTCATGGGGAAACTAATCGGTCGCAGTGGAGCTGGACTAAAGAGACTACAAAATGACATAATCTATCAGAACAAGAAGGTCATGATCAACCAAGATGATGTTGAAACTGCCAAGACAGCTAGAATCCGCGTAGATTCACTTGATGCGGAACCAGACGAAGAAGGTAAGAGTGGGAACATCGTTGACAAGGGGTCACAGAGGAATACCACCTTCCTAGGATGGTCTCCCGCACTTCACGACGATTATGAGCATCACATCAAGTTGACTCTGTCTTTCAAGCGGGGTGTTACTCCATTCAAGGATAGAGATCTATATATTCAGCGGTTCAGTGAAGTTGTTATGAATCGCATTGATCAGATCAAGCAGGAGGATGAAGACCAAATGGACGAAATTAATGAATGTCTGGGTTTTGAATAATAATATAATTTACAACTGTCCTATACCAAAAAAATCATTTATACCATTAGTTAGACCAGTATTCATTATTATTTTTTTACCCATCATCATCATTCCATCTGCGGTGAAGATATTTTCTGTGAAACTATCTGAACAATATCTATTGTCTTTTCCACATGTACATTTAATATTTCCATAATTATCAATGCCATCATAAACACCCTCTGGGAAGCATGGGTCCGCTTCATTAAATTCTCTGCTTTTCATATTATCTCTGTATACACATCCAATACATTTTTGAATGCATCTTCCGGTAATAGGACATTTCGCATAACCATCTGGACACTTCCCGTCTTGAAGTTGTAATGAACCCAAGCCAGTATCTGTTGCGAATATATTTCCTCTATCAGAGTAATTTGCATAGCCTTCCTTTGTATTAATATCCCCTGGTGGTGATGATGGTATATTTAAATTTTTTATGGTCGGTTTTATAATTGGTTTCATATTTTCATGATTTGATTTGAGTTTAGGTATAATTATATTTTTTTTATCTTCATAATTATCTATATTGTAATTATTTACATTATAACTGGCAAACCCCCTCTGAATAGATATATCATTCATTCTCGCGGTTTCTTTAACATCTTCGGGCATAACCTGTTTCATGGGGTCTTCTTCGCAATTAAATCGATAGGGTGAATTTTCATCTCCTACACATTTTCTTAACATGTCCGAGGCTGGTTTAAATTCCCCATCTAAATAAAAACATCTCAACTGTTCTTCCATTGATGTCATAGTATAATTAATATAAATAATATAAAAAATTTGATTTATTTATTTTAATTAAATAATAAATATATGGAAGATACTATCCAATCAAATACATGCGAAATAATTAAAATTGACAAAAAGACAATTAATGATATTAAAAATCTGAAAAAACAATTTCTTGCTAAAAAGGAAAAAATAAAAAACGAAATAATTAATGATCTTCAAAATATGAAGAAATAATATAAATTTGATTTACGATTATGTTTTTTTTGTTAGACACAATAAACTCTTTACTGAAATAAATCGGTAACTCACAAAGAAAAACAGAGTTCAGAAGCAAGTTCGGCAGCAAGTTCAGCAGCAAGACAACTCCAAGAACATGGAGGCACAGTACACCTGGCTATCTCTTGGTAACTCATCTGAATCACATGCCATCGTGGAGATCATGGGAGCTCTTATCAGCGATCCATCTGTCTTTCAAGATGAGATTCGAGAAAAGATTTGGCCGGGTGTTACATTGTGTATTGGTGGAGAACTGAAGAGTTCTGGTGAAGGGAAACCGGCGTCAAACTTTCGTTATGAGAAAGACCAAACTCTCAATTCCAACGTCGTCACCAATCTCACCTATCTCTTTGATTGGCACAAGAAGATGAACGATTCAAAACCCATCTTTATCACAACAATCCCTCGCTCAATGCGAGATTATTCGTGGTTTATTAGAGAGGATGGGATGATGATCCGTAAGGACCAGAAGTGGAGGAGACGCGCAGAAGACCCTGGCGATCCAATTAGTTATCATGGATTTCCAGGTGGAGAAGCCGCATTGGATCAGGATGATGATATATTCATGCGGTTCCTTTCCGCGAACTGTATTGATATGGAACAGATGGTAAAAATCCGAGAGTGCTGTAAAGGCGCCAGATATCACACCTATCTCGCAGACATGTTATCATTCTTGTATCAACTGAAGTGCAATGAGAAGGATTTCGCATCAACCTTCAAACCAGAATACAGAGTTATACAGGTGGGTAATGACGGAACAAAAGATCAACTATTTTTCAATCATTCCATGAGTTCTTCTGGATACGTATTTATGTGTCCGAAGTGGGAATCTGTTTCCGAGATTTACCAAGATTTATATGAAGCAGTGTCGCTTGAAGAAAATGATACGAAGGCAAAAATTAGGGGGCATCTTAAAGAAAATGATATTCAGCGTTGGACCGACTTTTCGGCGAATGACACAGATGACGCATTCACTATCCTGATGATGATTCACGCGTTCAATGGCATAACAGGTGAAAGGTATGAACATGGTTGCTCTGAAGGTGTATACTACAAACCAACTGAAGAAGAAAAAGTCATCCTTGATAAACTACATGAATCACTTGAAGATTGGCGTTCTCAGCTTTAGTTGTAAGTAATTAATAGTAAGTAATTAATAGCAAGTAATTATCCATTAAAAAATTATATAATTATTTTTTTGTGATAATGTTAATCTGGTTTAATCTTCCTCTTCACTATCTACAATAAGATAAGTATCTTCTAAAATAAAGATTCACTTTTTCCTAGATTTCATGTTTGGAATATCAATGAAATCTATATTTTCTGAACAGGGTTTTATAAATTCTTCATCATTTAGTTTTTCTTTAATAGATAACTTATTTTGAAATATTATATCATTAACTTTATCTATTAACGGATTGTGTGAATCTAATTCATATGATTCATTTGATTTCATGTTAAATAAGTAAAACTTTCTAGGTTCATCAAAATCGTCTTTATATAACCAAGCATAAAATATTAATTGTATCTTATGTGAAATATTTAATGATGCGGATGACTGTCAGCCTCGGGGATTAATTCACAATGCCTGGGTGGATCATTCCCCCCTGCATCTCCAGAACATCGATATTTACCCCCCATCCCCAAAAATTTCCCACCACAACCGGGTGAATCACTACCACAAGGACAATTCAATACATTACCATCTTCTTCATAATTACATTCGTTTTGACAATATTGCCCAATATAATATTTAGCCTTTTCTACATATCCTAGAGGATTTACATTACCATCTTCCGTACCGGGACACCAACATTGACCGGTGGTGCCAATTTCGTATCCATGATTATTACATATGTTATCGATCATATTTCTTGGTGCTATACATATAGCTTCCTTATTAGTATCTTTTTCGCACCGGAGGTGATAATCATCTGAGGAGTTTGAATATTTACATTTACGACCAGTATTTATTTTATCATCATATTCAAAAAAATCACTACATCTAGCTTTAGATCCATTCGAAATTGTTATATCCGTGCATTTATCGGTTAAACCGGCTTTAATAGGGCATAATGATACGGTGGTGGCGGGGGGTGGTGAAGGCGATGGTGATGGTGGAGATGGTGATGGTGTAGACGGTGGTGGTGGTGAAGGCGATGGTGATGGTGGAGATGGTGATGGTGTAGACGGTGGTGGTGGTGAAGGCGATGGTGATGGTGATGGTGAAGAGCCATCACAGAAAAAAAATGTGTTTGGCATTCCGTCGGCTAAACAATCATCTTTACTACTAATGGCAGCACACACATTCGGACTAGCACTCGTATCTAAACATAAGTACTTATCACCACAATTACGATCATTTTTTTGACATTCTTCAAGAGTCATAATCCGATCATTATTCGTCACCCCTTCCACCATGAACACTCTGTTTACCAGAAGATAAAGAGCGAGCCCGATTACAAACGCAAAAATCAAAGTTTCTAAATCAATATTCATTTATACTTAAATATATATTTTTTAAGAAAATATTTAAAATATATTTAAAAGAATTAATAAAAAATATTTAAAAGATTGATATCATAATATGAATATATAATATATAATATGGTGGCAATTGGAATTGATCTTGGAACAACTTACTCATGTGTTGGATGGTGGAAGGATAATCGATGTGAAATTATAGCGAATGATCAAGGTAATCGCACAACCCCTTCTTATGTATCATTCACTGAAACAGAAAGGTTAATTGGAGATGGAGCTAAGAATCAAGCATCCATGAACCCTGAAAATACAATCTTTGATTCGAAGCGATTAATTGGACGGAAGTTTGATGATCCAGCGGTTCAGAATGATATCAAGAATTTCCCATTCAATGTAGTATCCGAAGATAATAAGCCTAAGATTCAAGCAACATACAAAAATGAATTAAAAACATTTCAACCAGAAGAGATTTCATCTATGATCTTAACCAAGATGAAGGAAGTCGCCGAAGCATATATCGGAGAAAAGGTAACCGATGCTGTTATTACTGTTCCGGCATATTTTAATGATTCCCAGAGGCAGGCTACAAAAGACGCTGGCAATATTTCTGGACTAAATGTTTTACGCATTATTAATGAACCAACTGCGGCGGCAATCGCATATGGTCTTGATAAGAAAGAAGAAGAAAAGAATGTATTAATCTTTGATCTTGGTGGTGGAACATTTGACGTATCTTTACTAAGCATTGATGATGGTATCTTTGAAGTGAAAGCGACTGCTGGAGACACACATCTAGGTGGCGAAGATTTTGATAATATCCTTATGAAGTATTTTATTGATGAGTTTAAGCGCAAGAACAAGATTGATATTAGTGGGAATAAGCGTTCCTTAAGGAGACTTAAGACAGCTTGTGAAAGAGCAAAGCGTACACTATCCTCAGCAGCAACCGCTTCAGTTGAATTAGAATCCCTTTGTGAAGGAATTGATTTTTTTACGAGTATCAGCAAAGCAAGATTTGAGAGTTTATGTATGAATTTATTTCAAAAATGTATCAATCCAGTATCACGAGTCCTTCAAGATGCTGGAATTTCTAAGTCTAATGTTCATGAAGTTGTTCTTGTCGGTGGTTCTACTCGTATTCCCAAGGTTCAAGAGCTACTCAGTCAATTTTTTAATGGGAAAGAACTGAATAAAGGAATTAATCCAGATGAAGCAGTTGCATATGGGGCAGCTGTTCAGGCAGCAATTTTATCTGGTGGAACTTCTGGAAATGATTCGGCAGACCAGATTCTATTACTTGATGTTGCTCCCCTATCACTTGGAATTGAAACAGCGGGTGGTGTCATGACAAAGCTTATTGAGAGAAATACTACAATTCCGACAAAGAAGTCTCAAACATTCAGTACATTTGAAGATAATCAAGATTCTGTTATGATTCAAGTTTTCGAAGGTGAAAGGGCGATGACAAAGGATAACAATGAATTAGGTAATTTTAAGTTAGAAGGTATTCCACCAGCTAGAAGAGGGGTTCCGCAGATTGAGGTTTCATTTGATGTTGATGCGAATGGTATCATGAATATTGAAGCGAAGGATAAGGGTTCTGGTAATGTTCAGAATCTTACAATCAAGAATGATAAGGGTAGATTATCACAAGAGGATATTGAAAGAATGGTTCAAGAGGGTGAGAAGTTTAAGGAAGAAGATCAACTGAATCGTGATAAGATTGAATCAAAGAATAAATTAGATTCTCTTGTTTATCAAACAAGATCTACAATTGAAAATGATCAAATAAAGAGTAAACTAGAAGAATCAGATCTTAAGACTGTAAGTGATACATTGTCTGAAACAGAACTGTGGCTAGAAGAAGAAAGAACAAAGGATGAATATGATAACAAGATGAACGAAGTTAATAGTGTATTAAATCCTATCATGATGAAGGTTTACAGTGAGGGTGGTGGAGATAGTGTACCCGAAAGTTTTTCTCAAGGCGGTGGAGTTGATTCTAAACCTACAATTGATGAAATTGATTAAATAAAATATGTATATTATTATAATGAAAGATATAAGTTGTATTATCGGTATTACTTTTTTAGTCTCTGGATTATCTATGTCTATACTTAAGAGAGATACTACTATTTTTTCTAATTTTTACAATCTATTAGATAACGAACAAAAGGGTATTTATGATAAAATAGTACATGAAAGAATTTCAATTTATTTTGCTGGCATGTTGTTTGGCATAGCATTGGGTGCTTACTATTATTACAAGTATCCGAGTGATAGTTACAGAGTTTGTAAATTTTTAGCTATTATTTACCTTATTAAATTAGGTTTTTATTATGTATATCCTAAAAGACCTTTGATGTTGTATTCATTAAAAAATCAAAAGCAAGTTGAAGCATGGGCAAATATTTATACAGAAATGAAATCTAGATGGATTAAAAGTATAATGATTGGCTTTGTGGGTTATTTGCTAATCGGTTTAAATTATTAACGGTTTGAACTTAACTTGTATGTATATTTTTCATAAGTTTCAATACTTTTTGCTAAAGAGAGCAAACCTAAAATAAGAATAGGATAAATACCATATTCAGATTTTGAATCCCCTGTGAAACAATAATAAATTGCGACTAAAAAAGCAAGAAATGAAACACCCGAAGATATCATATATAAATCACTTTCTTCTCCCATTTATATAAATAATATATATTTTTTTAACGCTTATTATATTTATCCTTGTAGAATTTCATTATATTATCACCAAGATTTTCTGAAACATGAAATCTTAAATAAGGATTAAATTCCTTTACATATTTCTCTATCTTCAATGTTTGTTCCTTTGATGGTTCACTTAAAATAGTTGATTTACAATCTCTACTTTCATATTGCAGGTGATATGGTATCATATGAAATCCTAAAGATCCCTTCTTAAATGGAACCCTTGTATAATTCCGAATAATTAACTTCGACATTTCCACTAATAATGCATAGATGATTATTTTTAAATAATTATATTAAAGAAAAGAATATATTTCCCTGTAATATATAGTATGGAACAAAATATAAATAATTCTTTACTAATCCCCCCTATTATAAGAATAAATAATAATATATTTTCAATATTTAATTCTAATATTGGAAATAATTTCACCAATGCAAGCATGAATCCAGAATCAAATAATGGTGTATCAGAAGAATTTAAAAATAATCTAGAAGAGGTCATAGTAGACGAAGAATTTATTTCAAAAGAAAAACAATGTAGTATTTGTCTAGAAGAATTCAAATTAGGAGAAAAATATATAAAATTACCATGTCAAACTGAGAAAGAAGATGAAAAACATATCTTTCATAGTGGTAATGATACATGCTCGGGTATAAAACCTTGGCTAGAAAGAAATAATACCTGTCCAATGTGTAGAACCGAATTCCCAAAGGATGAAAATCCTATTAATCCACTCGTTGAAACTATAACGATTACAGTTCCACCAATTAATAACATGACAAATATGAATATCTTTAGTGATATATTTAATGATATAAATGAAGATATTAATGGAGATATTAATGAAGATAACAATGAAGAAAATATACCTAATCCAAACGAGTTAGAAAATAGAATTTCAGATATAATCACAAATTATATCAATGAAATTGAAACATCAAATGAACAAAGAGATATTCAAATCGCAATAGAACAATCTCTACAAATCAATAATGATTAAATTTTTTATTTATATATATATATGGATTTTAATTTTGATAAAATATTTAATTATATTTTGGCTTTCATGAGCGGTATAATTTTATATATTCTTTGTGAAAAAATATTCAATATAGAAGGATTTATAAAAAAAACACGTTACAAGTTTACCGGCTTACGCCTCAAAAGAGCTGTAGGAGAATATATTGTTAATAAAGCTGATGCTATAGATCAATATGGCGACATATCTACATGGGATGTAAGTTCGATTACGGATATGAGTAATATGTTCAGTGACGCGTATGCATTTAATGGAGATATAAGTAATTGGGATGTAAGTTCGGTTACGGATATGAGTAATATGTTCAGGTCGGCGGATGCATTTAATCAAGATATAAGTAATTGGAATGTGAGTTCGGTTACGGATATGAGTAATATGTTCAGTTACGCGTATGCATTTAATCAAGATATAAGTAATTGGGATGTGAGTTCGGTTAAGAATATGGCGATGATGTTCAAGGGCGCGGAATCATTTAATCAAGATATAAGTGGTTGGGATGTGAGTTCGGTTACGATCATGGAGAGTATGTTCAAGGGCGTGGAATCATTTAATCAAGATATAAGTAATTGGGATGTGAGTTCGGTTACGATCATGGAGAGTATGTTCAAGGGCGTGGAATCATTTAATCAAGATATAAGTAATTGGGATGTGAGTTCGGTTACGACCATGGAGAGTATGTTCAAGAAAGTGGAATCATTTAATCAAGATATAAGTAATTGGGATGTGAGTTCGGTTACGACCATGGAGAGTATGTTCGAGGGCGCGCACTCATTTAATGGAGATATAAGTAATTGGGATGTGAGTTCGGTTAATACTATGGCGAGTATGTTCTATGAAGCGCACTCATTTAATGGAGATATAAGTAATTGGGATGTGAGTTCGGTTAATACTATGGAGAGTATGTTCTATGAAGCGCACTCATTTAATGGAGATATAAGTAATTGGGATGTGAGTTCGGTTAATACTATGGAGAATATGTTCTGTGAAGCGCACTCATTTAATGGAGATATAAGTAATTGGGATGTGAGTTCGGTTAATACTATGGAGAGTATGTTCTATGAAGCGCACTCATTTAATCGTGATTTAAGTAGTTGGGGCGGAAAATTGGGTAAGGTTAATATGAGGAGTATGTTCAGTTGGGCGGAATCATTTAATCAAGATCTAAGTAATTGGGATGTGAGTTCGGTTACGAATATGAGTGGGATGTTCGAGGATGCATATGCATTTAATGGAGATATAAGTAATTGGGATGTGAGTTCGGTTGAGAATATGTATCATATGTTCGAGGGCGCGGAATCATTTAATGGAGATATCAGTTGTTGGATTGTGAACGATACTTCTGAATCGAAAGACCTTTCTGACTCTAGGGAATTTAATACGGAATGTTGGTCGAGATTTCGCGAACCCAGTAAAGATTGTGAAACAAAATGTAGCAATACATCACCATCACCATCACCATCACCATCACCATCACCATCAACACCGTCACCATCAGGGCCTCCACCCCCTGCGGAGAATATTAATATATGTCGTGGTAAAGATTCTAGCTGCAATAATGAAATGTTTTGTCTTGATAACTCAGCCACACCCCCAGTGTGCAATGATGTTGGTATGAAGAATTATAGACTAGGCTATTATGAAGATGCCAAAAATGAATGTATCGCTACACCTGTATTTGAGTGGTGTGCCCCTCCCCCTGAATAAAATCAATAATGATTAAGTTTAATATTTATAATATAAATCACATACTCATATAAATGAGTATTAAAAATATTGATGCTGCCCCCGATTACATTATGAAATTTATTCATGGTAATATGGAACAATTATGTAATATTTATGATGAAGGCATGTTTAATACTCCTGGATTAGAAAAAGGTATCATGTTTTTTCAATCTTCACAAAAAGATAATAAAATGGATGTACAGTTCATGAATGATGAAATGATGGAAAATATTTTGGATAAAGATAATATTCAAGATATAAAAAATAACGCAGATAAAGATAAAAAAATATTCTTTATTCAAGATTTGGATTTAGAATGCTTTTTTTTACTTCAAATATAATAGTTTATATCCTATTTAACTATAAAAATTCTTATTTTCTTCTTTCACTACTTCAAAATTCTTCGGATCATTTTTATCTACAATTTCAATGAATTCATCGAGGAGACCCATGATATTTTCGCATCCCCTATTATAAAAAAAGAACTCTTGTAACATTGCTGGTGTATATTTCTTATGAGATACTTCCTTATAAAATTCCTTAAACCTCTGTTTCTGATTCGGTAAAAATGTTTGAAACATTTTTTCTGTTTGTTGTTTATCGGCATAATCTAATTTAATTTTATTATCAATCCTACAAGAGCGTATCATCGCAAAATCAAGTACTTCAGGCTTATTTGCTGTTAAAAATAACATTGTTCCCTCAACACATGTGAAACCGTCCAAGCAATTCAAAAATGCCTGAAGTGTAATCCCATTTTGATCATCACCTTCTTTTCTTTCACCATCAAAAAGTGTATCTATATCTTCAATCACAATTATTCTTTCTTTTTCTTCATTATCACTAATATAAGAAAATGCATCAATTAGATTTGTATCTAACATATCCTTACTAATCGGCAAAATATATAGATCACAATCTAGATCAGAAGCAATTGATTTAATAAGACTTGTCTTACCTGTTCCAGGAGGGCCATGAATTAATTGAACACTCTTATATGGAATACCAAATGATAAATAAATATCTCTGGTTTCATCAGAAAAAAATTTCTGCGTTTTAGTGACTAAATTATCTAGGACATTTTCTTTTAGATAAATAGTTGATAATGGTCTTTTTGGCGACTTAGAAAGTAATGTCCAATAATCCTTCTTGTAATAATATACATTCATTGTTTCTTTAGTATTCATCCTAACTTTCTTTTTTTCATTTGTACACCAATCCATTGCTTCGTCAGCAAAATCGGTTAAAATCTTTTTTGAATTCGCACTTAGTTCTAACTTCGTAACAATCTCCTCATCAGAACTACAATCGTGTTGGGACAGAATCTTATAAGGAACATTATTATTATCAAGTACAGTATTGAATTTAACATGGATAGGGTTATCCTTATAAATAATTGTCATATCACATTCATTGGGTTGATGAATTTTTAAATCTACTGGTTTTTCCTTCCTGCGAAATCGGAATTCATTAAAATGATAAATCTTTTCAACACTGTAATTAAATGAATTAATATCATCGCCATATTTAACACAAATGTATCTTAATACTTCATCATGAAATGGCCAATTATTTAACATAATCATTTTTTGTTTGTATTTTTTAGTGAATCGTTGGTTATATAAATAATATCCTAAACCTAAGCCTAGGCCACTCATTAGTGATAAACCTGTTAACTTTTCTTTAGTATTCATATCGTCTTTAAACTTTATTCTTGTATTAACTTTAAATTAATTTAAAATTTGATTTAAAATATTATTTATATACTAATAATAAAGATGGATAGTAACAGTACAATCAGCAAAATCAATCGCAGTCGCTATAACTTAAAACAATATTTAAGTAGTGAATGGAATACAGATACTATTAAAGATTATAGTGATACGGAAATTGAAAAGCTATACAGAACAAGTAAACCTACTAGTTCCGATATATATTTCGGAAATGCTTCAGCATGTAATTTCACTCTATATCACAAACAGGTGCCTAATCACAGATTACATGTGATTTATTACAATTTTCCCGAATTAGGATCTTATGCAGTCAAGATTACAAAAACATGCAGCGATAAACTTAATGCCCTTTACAAAGAGGGCGATATTCAACCAGAAGATAGTTTGATTGTTATACTCTACAATAAAGTACCAGAAAACTTACAATCTTCGATTGAAGGTTTGTATAAATTAGGACAAGAAGAATTAAAAATGAATGGTTTAAGTGAAGATATTCAGAAAGAGAATGATAGTTTAGGTGAAAACAGATATAATCAATCTCATTTTAGAAATATTCATATTCATCACTTAGATGGTCTGTCAATTGATATTACAAAGCATGTGAATGTTCCAGAACATGTTGCTATTCGCGATAAACCTACTATAGATAGTATTCTTGAACGTTGTAATTGTCGGATTGATCAGTTACCTATTATACTAAGAACTGATGCGATGGCAAAACGTATCAGATTAGCTCCCGGAGATATATGTAAAATAACTAGAGTCACACCTTCAGCGGGTGATGTTGTCTACTATAGAGTATGTAAATGATAAGTTTCTTTACAAAGTAGAATCAGCTATAATCTGATCATAAACATTTCTTGGGACAATTCTTACTTCTGAACCCTTCTTGCACCCAGGGTCTAATTGTTGAGTATAACCAGCTGTGATAAATAATACACCGATTATAAATAATAGTAGACTTAGTTTCATAATATAAATACCTTATATTTTTTTATCTCCCAATTTCAACCATACTGACACTATCATTTCGTTGATTTAATGATGGTATTAACTGTTCTATTTCAGAAATACCTTGTGGTAATGTGCTAAACTGAGCCAATCTGAATTTACTATCATGTGCTTCATGATCCAATACTTCCATATGGGGAAGTCTATTTCCAACTGGATTATCTTGTCTTGGTAAGTATAATACATTACAAGATGTAGGATAATCTTTGTTTAATTGATACATTCTTATGTAACCATACATAAAAACACATAAGATAAAAATACTAAATAGTGTTATTAAAGATTCCATATTAAATTACATTATAAAAATTTATTGATCATTTTCTAACTTTTGTTTCATCCAAGGATCGTCGCTTTCTAAAGAATCCTTAATATCATTAGAAACTTCAGAACCCTTCTTCACTTCAACGGGTTCTTCAACCGGTTCTTCAGAAACTGACCCCTTGATATCTTCTGAAATAGTATCATCAATTGGATATTCTTCAGAAGTATCCTTATTTTCAAGTTCTTTCTTTGCTTCCGCTTTAGCCTTGAGAACCTCTTCTTGAGCGGCCTTAATCTTATCGCGCTTTTGTTCCTCGTAAAAAATGTCCCTGTTTATATTATTCGCCTGATATTTCTCCATCATATTATTTAATTGACTATTTTGAAAAATCTCACTCTCAACCTTATCAGCATTAGGATCCCATGGCAACCAATAACCTACCTGACCTACAAAAGTATGAAAAGCGCTGTCTCTCACAGAGAGTTTCTTAGCTCTATCTTCAGCTGCTTCTCTTGTATCGTATACACCTCTTACCTTAAGACCTCTAATAGATGTCTGAAAATCATTTTGTTCATCAAAATCTCTTTGAAGCTTATCTTCATATTTATATGCAAAATCCTGATACTTACTATAGACTTCATCAAACTTTAAATTTTTTTCTTTACAATATGATTGTAAAAATTTCACACACTTAAATGCCTCCTTACTCTGAATCAAAGATTCAGGGGATATAAAAGAAAGACATACATAGTTTTGACCAGGAATAGCCTCATCAACTTCAAGGTAATCGGGTTTCTTAGAATCGGTTACACTTTCACTCATTTTATAATTATAATACAATGAATATTTTTTTAAATGATTTTAAACCAAATTAATTTAATTTAAACCAAATTAATTTATTAGTTTATAGTAAATATGATAAATATAAGAAATTTAATTAAATATATTATTTTGTTTGTTGTTACAGCAACTGCGACAAAGGTTATTCCTACTTGTGGTGTTTTGAAAGAGCATGCCATTTATGTTGGATTAATTTCAGCGTCAACTTTTGCTCTTATTGATATTTGTTCACCGAATCTCATAATTGAAAAAGACAAGCATTAATCATGTAGATTTATATGGAAACCTCTATTTATAGATTGTATTCCATTATATTTAGTATATAATTCATAAATAATTAACATGATTATAGTAGCACCTAAAATCGATACAAATTCTAAATAAGGATTCATCCTAATACTTAAACTATGAAAACTATACTTATTTATTAGACCCACTATTAAGAATGATAAAGCAAGAGATATACCATTTTCAATTATTTCACTTTCTGTAACATCGAGCGTAGTGTGTTTGTATATGAAAATTTGTATATCATCTTCAATTATAAATTTTAAAATTATTCTTATAATAAAGAACATTACCAAAAGTGTACCACTAATAAAATTATTATTCATATAAAATACTTTAGAAATTATTTATAAACTTGGTATATACTCCCACTTCAAATCTTTACACATTTTTTCCCATATTATATCTTGTTGATGTAGTTTTTCGCGACTTTTCAATAACGGAAAATACTCTAATAAATGATCAAAACCCAATAATTCACAAAATTTATGAAGAACATAACTATATGATAAAAAATTTTTACGGTTCGGAGGGCAATTGTTCATAAAAGGGATTTGTATTTCTTTAAAAAGAGATCTTAACACCTCTTCCGTTTTTCTATCTAACATGGGTGCTCTTTTGTTTGTTAAAACCGATATTATATGAGGTATATGTTCATAATATTTATTGTAATTTAGTTTTTTTAATATTAATCTTACATCTTTATATTTCAATTTAGAAATATCAATATATGAAGTTTTATTTAGTTCGGAAATTATATCGTGATAAATATTTTCCGGAAGTTCTGTTTTTTCCTTCGCTTGAAACTGAGCAAGCCATTCATTGAAATGATTAATGCGCTTATATGAAAAATATGATACCTCGCGTGGTGGATCTGAATATGAGCTCTTTTCAGTTACAATTATTATATCAGATAAAGCACCACAATGGGAACAACAAAGTTCCGATTTTACTTCACATATATTTGTCTGAGAACCACATAGTTTACACTTATCATACTCTATATTTGAAAATTTCATGTTTTGAATATTATCATCTATGTTACACATATATTCATTCATGGCATCTTTCTTTTTTAATGATTCTTTAGATTCATCTATCTCGCATTCTTCTGTCTTAAAAAAAGATAATATCCCACTATTCTCTTTTTGATTATTAATATTTACTTCTTTATCACCAGAATAATATTTATCTAAAATAATTCCGTTATCAAGATAATATTCATTTATTTCTTTCCTTGATAAATTATTTATGATTTCATTATGTATATCATCGATCATTTTTCGTTTATCTGTATGACATTTTTTAAGAGGCTTGTCTTTCAAAGATGACATTCCTATTTTATCATATGTTTTAATTTTCTTTTAAATACTAATAGATTTAAAGTATTATTTATTATTTATTAATATTATGGAAAACAATTCTTTGGAAGAATTTAAAACAAAAGTTAAACAATGGTTAACAATTGATGAAGAAATTAATAAACATGAATCAAAAATTAAAGAATTAAAAAAACACAAAAAGAAAGTATTAGAACCAGAGATTACATCTTTTATGGTAAATCACAATATAACTAATTTAAACACTGAGAATGGATTAATTAAATGTAACGAGAGAAGGACTAAAAAAGGCCTTAATAAAAATAACATTCGGGAAAATCTTGGACAGGTATTAAATGACGAATCACAGATAGAACAAGCATTACAATTAATTATGAATAATAGAGAAGTTGTTGTTAAACATGTATTAACAAAACCTAAGGTGAAGGGTAAATCGATTGATACTTAGTAAAATATTTTATATATTTTCTCTATCTTTCCAAAATTGGTATTATTTGTAAGTTTTAATTTATAATCTTCATCGTTGTATTTTTTTACAGAATCAATTATATAAATCATAAACTCAAAATTCGGTATGGTTTTCACATTTGTTAAAACCATACATTTACTAATATATTTATTCATAGTAATGTTTTTACATTTCATATTTATGTAGTAATTAATATTTGCTAAAGATAAAATCGATAAGTATTTTATTGATAATTCTTTATCATATTTGACTATATTATATTCTATAATATCAGAATTTACAAAATTATTATAAATTTTATAATATTTGCTCAAATTATTATTTACCGTTTGTTCCAAATTTTCTAATAAATTATATGCCAGTATTATTTCATCCCCATGACATATTCTAAATAATTCACTGATTGCATATTTATTGTTAATTAAATCATTTGTAATGGTTTCAATTGGATCCCAATTATCTTTATTATTTATAGTCTCCTCACACATAGATTTAAAATCATTAAAATTATAACCCGAAAAATAAATTTTCTTATCTAAATCATCTAAACTATATTTATATTGGTTATCCTTTGCTATCCTTAGACACGATTTGTAATATTCATTATATGAATATTTTATTTCATGATAACTTATATATTTTTTTATCTTCATAAGTTCTTTATTTTTTAAGAAACTATTATTACATGTAAAAATTATATATGTATTATAGTATTTTCTTTCTTTTATAAATTCAATAAATATTTTAAAGAATGTTCTATCATATTTATGAAATATATGAATATCATCAATTAATAAACATCTATTTTCTTTCTTTTCACTAAACATCATTGTAACATTATGTTTTTTTATGATATCTAATAAGTAATCTTTTGATTTAATAGTTTTCAACATACTACTGTCTATTTTTGTCACCACCATGTTATCAGATAAATTCACAGATAGATAGGATTTCCCTGTCCCGGACCCCCCATGAATTAATAGTGGTTTACTCTTGCTTAAAAGAGTATTCATAAAAAACTATAAAGTGATTTGTTTAAATAAAGTTATACTAAATTAGATATATCATATGTGAAATCTTTTTTATTGTGATAAACTGGTAAGTCTAAGGGTATAGGTAATTTAGATAGTTTATCTACATAACCTTTATGTTGTTGTACATTTGAAGAGATATTATCAACGGCATAATCAATGACTTTTTTATTTAATCGCCTAATCTCATCAACTACGTTTGAAACACTCGTTTGAAAATTCGCAAATTGCAACATGATTGACCTCATTATTATATACAGTTCGTTATCTGACTGACGGGCTATAATTTCCCCTGTATTTTTATTTACTTTATAGCGAATCGTATCCTGTATTGCTTTAGCATTCATATCAGAGAAAAAAATACCATTAATAGAATTATCTTCCAAAATACCCTTAATTGAAGTTTCTACATTGTCTTTTTTTATAACTAAAGATGTTTCTGGTGGTAGAGGATTATCTCTTGTGATATTTATATTTTTCACTAAACCATTATTTTTCTCTTCTAACATGGTATCCAGTGTTGCACTCTGATTATCTGCTACAAAAGCCTTTAATTGAAAACGACCGGCCATTCCATCATCTCTTTGTATAGCTTTCTGATACATGCTACTGTTAGGATCTTGGAAAGTATAATCACTTCTTTTAGGGAATCCATCATCCACATCACCTGGTATTACTACACCGGAACCAGAAACGCCTCTAATTAATAAATCATAATCATAATAAGAATCACCACCAGTTGAATTTACTACTTCATCATCAATATCTAAACCAACTGTATCATCATAAGCACCTTTTCTTGGACCAGCATTAGAGAAATACAATGACATCTATTATATTTAATCTATATAATTTTTTATTCTTTATTTAATTCAATGCTTTTAATAATTCATCGCACTCGTAAATCCAAATTTCTTCAATTTTCATTTTATATAGAATATCATACCTCTCTTGTAAATTGTTTATCTTATTATTTACCCTTTCAATCTCCTCTTCCGTAAACAGATGTAACGACATCTTAATTAGGTAATCATAATTACTTGTATCTATACTATCTATAGATTCTATCACTCTACCAGAATTCACTTGGATATATTCGGATTTTAATAAGTCTTGAATAATATCAGACTTCTTTCTCCTATATACTACTATCTTATCATCTATTACATCTTGAATGAATCTCATCTTACTCTTTAAGATCATTAATTCATTATTATATTCAGATAACTCATGCGCCTTCCTTTTCTCATATAGATTATATCTTTCATTGTAAAATTCTTCATAAATTTCACCTAAATTGTTATACTTCTTTATCTGACCCTTATTGTTGTAAAGATGAATATTCTTTAAAGATAATCCCTTACTTGTTGTTAACTTGAAGAATTTCTCTATACCATCTATGTTTTCATCATCATCCCATTGTAGTGAATTTAAGAATCCTTTTTCAAATGTAATAAGGAAATCTATATCGACATCAGAGCTATTATTTTTATAATCTAAGATAGTCTTCTTAGGTTTACTCTTCTTATTATCCGGAGATTTAGTTTTCTGTTCAGGTAGTAATGAATCCAGAAACTTCTTGTAATCATCCGTCCATTTTCCAATAGGCAACTCTGTAATACGAATACTTGTATCATTGATTACTTCATAAATACCCTTGCTGATAAAATTCTTATTGTCTATCTTAACTATCTTACCTTTGAAACCATTACATGAAGGTGTTAGACTTAAATAAGATTTTTTCATTATCTTTCTTTTCATATTCTTTATCACATCCCGAATATTATACTTTGGAACTGTCGTACTAAAACCTGTACCAATACCATTCATTCCATTCACTAAAACCATCGGGATAATAGGAACATAATATTTCGGTTCAACTAAGATACCATCGTCATCATTATATTCCAGCAATGGGAAATCAGAATGAGGATATATTAAATTCACAATCTTATTTAATTCTGTATGAATATACCTAGGACTTGCTGAATCATGTCCGCCCATAATACGCGTGCCAAACTGACCATTTGGCATTAGTAAATTCATATTATTTGAACCAACGAAATTTTGAGCCATACCAATGATAGCCCCTTGCAAAGAAGCTTCACCATGATGATATGCTGCATTCTCACTAACATAACCCGCTAATTGAGCTACGCGGATCTCATTTACTAGATTACGCTTAAAACACGAGTATAAAATCTTTCGCTGACTTGGTTTTAAACCATCATATACAGAGCCAATACTTCTTAATGTATCACTATTTGAAAAGTGAATTAATTCTTTATTAATGAAATCCTGAATTGGAACATCCTTTTCCATGTGATCAAGGATAAGATTTTCATCAAATTGATATAACCATTTCTTTCTCATGTCACTTTCATCTTTACTAAATGCCAGAGACATAGATTTATCAGTGTCCGGAGTAAAGATATAATTATTTAGCTTAATATCACTAAAATATTCTCTTGCTTCTACTGCTGAAGAAGTTCCTAATCCCTTATAATATTTCACCTTCCATAAATGAGAATTATTTGTAGATTTTATCCAATCATTATATTCAGTCAATGTGTAAAATGATTTTACATTTTTCTTATGTGTAACCTTTACAATAGGTGTAATCATGCTCGTAATATAACCTAATTCTAGCAGAGAAGGCCACATGTGATGAAATAGATTCATAACAAGACCCTTTATATGAGATCCATCATGATCTTGATCTGTCATAATCATGACTTTACCGTATCTTAATGATTTAATATCCTTATAAAGTTTCCCTGTTTCTAATCCAAGAATCTTTTTCAAGTTTGTTATTTCAGCATTATTCATGACTTGTTGCATTGAAGCATCGCGAACATTCATAACCTTACCCTTCAGAGGAAAGACGCCATATATATCTCTTCCTACAACCGATAAACCAGAGATAGCCATGGATTTAGCTGAATCACCCTCAGTTAAGATTAAAACACATTTATCTGATTTCTTTGTTCCCGCCCAATTAGCATCGTCTAGTTTTGGAATATCTCTAATCTTATTACGCTTTTGTCCATCAGTTTTCTTATTCTGTTTATTCATTTTAAATTCTGTAAATGATAAAACTCTATCTGTAATATCGGTCTTATCAAGAATATTCTTTAGAAACTTATCACTTAATTGTGGTTTTGAACCAAATTTAGATGCTGTCGTAATAAGTCTTTCTTTTGTCTGACTATCAAATGATGGATTTACAATCAAACAATCGATAAAGATTGATAAATAATTCTTAATATGAGTTTCATTCACATCCTTCTTACATTTCTTAGATATAAGCTTCTTAAGTCCACTAGTTATTTGCTTACTAATCATATCTACATGTTTCCCACCCTTTGGTGTACAAATACCATTGACGAATGATACTTGTTCAAATTTATCTGTAGTTGACACACAAACACCTATCTTCCAAGGAATATCATTATGCGTTTGTTCATCATATACTATTGGTTCTTCATCTAAATACATCTTACTATAGTCTAAGAAACTCTTAATTGAAAGTTTCTTCTTATTCAAATAAACTGAAACACTCTTATCAGTGATTCCAGCAATATCGTAAACACGACGCATCATTAAGTTTATCATATCATCTGAATATTCTGTAATACCAAATCTTTCAAAATCTGTTGTCCATGTAATCTTTGTATATGGTTTTCCAGTATAATCGCTGATTTTCGGTTTCTTAATAACCTTCATGTTTCCGGCAAACTGTTGCGTATATTTCTTACCTCTCACTCTATCAACTGTTTCCAACTTAAAAGACTTTGAAAAGATATTAGTTAACTTCGCACCATATCCATTTTTACCACCCACTACTTTTTGTTCATCCTTGTTGTAATTAGTTGATGTGAGTAATTCACCAAAGATAAGTTGTGGAATATAAATCGGTTTCCCATTTTTCTTTTCCTTAGGATGTTCCGCCACATCAATTCCATCACCAGTGTTCATGATACTAACTTCACCCTTTTCTTTGTTAATCTCTACTTTAATATCTGTTACAAGTGAAACACTTTTATCCTTTTCTTGCAAACCTTGTAAGCGTGTTACTTGATCTTTCGCATTCACTAAAATTTCATTATAGATATTTAATACTGCCGGAATGAATTCAACTTCTCTTGTAGTAATCTTATTGTTATCTGGGTCGTAAATAGATAGAGTTTCGCAAATTAAATCACAACCACCAACATAAGTATCTGGTGTATTATAAATGTGATTTTGAAGGTTTTCTTTCTTGTATTTCTCTTCTAGACTCGTCATGATATATTTAAACTTGTAATTATAAGTTTAAATAAAAAAATCAAATTTTATAAAAATATTAATTTACTGTCTTTTCAATCGTTTCATCTATTACATTTATAGCGGTATCCTTTGCGACTTTAGAAGATTCTTCTTTTAATAACTCCCTTACATTACCGACTGTTGTTGCAACTTCACCATCTATTTTTTTATCAGTTAATGATTTCATTAATTGATCTAACTGACCCATTTTACTATTCATTATGCTATCTATTTCATTCATTTTAGTATCAACTTCTGCCATTCCTTCTTCTATATCTCTTTTAGGTTTATCAGGTATTTGTTTTTTTAGTTCATCTGGTAGATTTTTCATGAGCTCTGCTTGAAAATCAAACTTCTTTCCTTTCTTATTTTTATTAACATCACCTTTCCCAGAATATTCTTTTTCAACTTGTTTTCTCTTAATATTTTCAATGCTCTTTGAAAATGCTTTGTATGCTTCTTGATGTGATTCATCGTCTTCATATTTACCAGAAAGCTGGAAATACTGCCATCCTTCAGTTTTTAATTGTTCAGTAGTTAAAGCATATTCAAAGTAATTCTTGTCTAAACTGAATAATTGTAAAAATCCATTACTAGCTGTCACCATTAAAGATATTGTCCACGAAGCCCAATAAGTCCATTGATCAAAATTCTTGGGTAACTTTGCTGGATCCATCTGACCCAATGATAAAATAGCAGGTAAAAGTATTGAACCAGTTGTTACTATAAATCTAAACGTATCATAATATTTTTTTGTTTTTAGTTTCCTTTGCTCATACTGAACAACCTCCGATAAAAATCTACTCTTTAAAATACCTCTATCCGTTTCTGATTCTAGCTCCAATGTATCTATAATCTTATTCACTTGATTTGCGTAACTATCATCATAATTTAAACTATTTGAATTATCATTCATATTAAATATAATTTATAAAAATTATATTATTAATTTATTTTTCATGTGTTATGTTTATATTTGATAACTTCGAATATAAGTAAATATCTCTTAATAACTTATTACTCTTTCCCGAAACCTTGACACCTTTCTTTTCCAATTCTTTCTTTATTTCATTTGATTTTTTATTTCTTATCTCTTTTAATTTTCTCTGTATTTCTTTGTAATCTTTATCATTAAAAGTGCTATTTTTAATACTTACTCTTCTGTTTCTCCCTCTTGTTTTACTTCTTTTATTTGTCCTACTTATTGATCTTCTGATATTTTTATGAGATTTTTTGACTTCTTGTTTCTTTTTAAATAATTGATTTTGTTCTTCATTTTCGGGGGGTGATATTATCTCTGTTTTATTGGGACCCTGCAATTCGTCGGTTAAATTTTCATTTTGAGTGGGCATCTGAATGATATTTGATTTTTCTTTTGATTTCATATCAAATATATCATTTTCTATTTTTAATAGATCTCTCGGATTATTATCTATTTTTTTTATTTTTTTTGGTGAAACACGCCTCCTTGTAACATGGAAAACTTTTTTATCCTTACTCTTCTTAACATCTTTTTTTTCACCTAAAAACTCTTTATATTTATCTAAACTTCGCTTTTTATTTTCATTTGGTTTATCATTTTTTGGCGATTTAGTAATTATACTCTTTGTTTTAATCTCCATTAGATAATATATATTTAGATATTTATTTTAAAATATTTCATTAAAATATCTTACCATAGGTTGATATTTCATTAAAATATCTTACCATAATCACTCTTTTCACCTCTAGCCTTTTGTTGATGAAGTTTTATTTCACACATTAATCTATTCTTACATAACTCATCATCCTGAAAGATACTTAGTAAGATATTTCTAACTGTTCCATCTCCTGGATATTCACCTTTCTTATCTTTATAAAGAGTTTTTAATGATTCGAATATAAATGCTTGTATATGAGATTTTCTATCATCATACAAACTATGAATTACTTTTTCTATTTCACCATCTGGTATAGTTATTATATTATTATCAGTTAGATATTTTTCGTAATTTGTTTTCACATAAAAATGTATCAAATCTCGGATAGTATTCTGAAGACTCATTATAATTTAAAGATACTATATTATTTTTAAATAAACTTAAGTTTAATTTAGTTAATATTAAATAATTAGTATTAATAAATGATAAATTTTGTAAAATATTTTTATCGATATACTTCACTTATATATACGTTATATAGTTATATTACTAGCAAAGAGGATGAAAAAATAATAATATTAGATAAATTAATAGAAAAAATAAAATGCTGTGGGTCAGTTGCTATTAAATTTTGCCAATGGTCTATCCCTAAACTAGAAGTAATGCATCTTAAAAGGGATGATATTCATAATAACATTAAACCATTATGGCTTAATAAATTCGAACAGTTTTATGAAAATTGTGAAACACATGATATGAAATATACCTTTGATACATACAAAAAAATATTTAATCAAGATATAACTTCCGATTATGAAATACTGGATATAATTGGTTCTGGTAGTATCGGTCAGGTTTATCTTTTAACAGATAAACCTCTAACCGAGTTTACTGATCCTAAGAAGTATATTATGAAAATAGTACATCCAGATGTCAGAAATGAAATTTATTATTTTAGAATCTATTACAATATAATCAAACAAATACCCTTCATCAAAAACACAATCAATAGGAATTTCCCATTTGATATTAATGGATTTATAGATAGTTTCGATGAACAGAGTAATTTTATTAATGAAAGTAATAATCTGATATCATTTCACGAATATTACCTTGATAATGATTCAATTATCATACCTAGATTGATTAAATGTTCAAAAGATATAATTATAATGAGTTATGAAGAAGGGGTTTCTTTTGATGATATACGATGTGATAAATATAATAAATATAAAATAGCCCTTTTATTAACTTCATTTATAAGAAACAATCAGAGGATAACAAATTTAAATCATGGGGATTTACATAAAGGAAATTGGAAAGTAAAAGTAGATGAAGGAGATTATAAACTTGTAGTTTATGATTTTGGATTTTCATGGAGAACACCCATAACAAAGAAACGAGGTATAGAAGAAATTGTTGAAGTTTTTGAAAAATCAGACACTAATAATGTAGACATTGACAAAATGGTGTCTGTATTTGAATTATTAATCAAAAATGGCGAAAACAAAACAGAATCAGTTAAACAATATTTACGCGATAATATTAGTAATATAAGACCATGGATTTTAGATCCTCACAGGTTTTTTAATATAATAGTAGATATGTGTATAACTTATAAATTAGAGATTGATCCTGTTTTGATTCAATGTATAATCATTGTAATACAATGTGAAAAAATATTTAGTGAATATAATTTTACTTCAACGGTGGAAAATACTATTGAATCTACTGAAGTTTATCGCAAAAAATATTTAGATTTTTTAGCTTATTATAAAACCAATAATATCTTTCAAGATTATTCAAAATTAATCATGCAAAAACTAAATGATGAGCAAACAGAAATAAATAGTATTTTTGATTGTGATAAAATGCCAGATAGTATTAAGCTTTTAGCATTGAAAAATGTATAAATTTGATTTTAAATTACCTAAAGTTTTAATACAGTATATATTTAACATGATGGATGATTCATCTACTGAGAGAATCATCGACCAATATTTCAAACAAAATAATATCTTAGTAAATCACCATATTGAGTCGTATAATGAACTAATTGATAATATAATACCAAAAATATTATCACAGTATTTTCCATTAAACATAACCGTCAACAATGATCAGATTAGTAGCATAGAACTCGAAATTGTAAATATCAATATAAATAAACCATATTATACCGAAAATAATGGATGTAGTCAAATAATGTCACCCCACATTGCTAGAAAGAGAAACTACACATATTCTATATCTTTACATCTTGATATTAATATTACTTATAATATCAAGGAAAATGATACAATTATCATGTTACCTTCTAAATTAATTACAGATGTTTTACTTTGCAAAATACCTATCGTTGTGAAGAGTAAATATTGTGTTTATAAAGATAATTTACTCACTGAATGTAAGTATGATACGGGTGGTTATACTATTATTAACGGCAATGAAAAAGTTGTTATCACGCAAGAAAAAGTTGTCCCAAATATAATTCAAATTTATAAAAATAATAAGGTCGCATCAAAATACAGATTCACATGTGAAGTTAAATCTTGTAATCCAAATACATTTGGATTAACACGAAGTATTTCTATTAAAATTACAAATAAAGAATCTATTTATGATAATAATATTCTAGTTCAATTCCCTCATTTAAGAAGTGACATACCCATTGTGATTTTATTTAGATTACTTGGTTGTTTAACTGATAAAGAAATTATATACAATATTATTGATAATAATGGCTCCGAAACAGATAAAACAATCGTTAAAATATTACAAAAGTCAATTAGAGATTATTCTGAATACAAAACCGAAAATGATGCTTTAGAGTATACTATACATCATATTAATCATAATAATAACAATTTTTCCAATGAAGTTAAATATGATTATTGTAAAAATATAGTTAAAAAAGATATCTTACCTCATTTAGATAATAATATATCAAAAATTCAATATATTGGTCTCATGATTAATAAGTTATTAAAATGTTATCTGGGTATTGAAGATTGTAGTAACCGAGACAGTTACAACAATAAGCGCATTGAGACAACTGGTGTTCTAATGGGTAACTTAATCAATCAATGCGTTTCAAGGATTACAAAGGATATAAAAACATCTGTTAAGAAAGAATTATCACTGGGATTACTAAATACAAATAATGATTATACAAATATTATCAATGATGTTAATATCTCTAAAATGATAAAATCAAATTATATTGAAACTGTATTGAAAAGTGCACTAGCAACAGGGAATTGGGGTATGAAAAATAATATTAACAAACAAGGTGTTTCTCAAGTATTGAATCGGCTAACATTCATGAGCACACTTTCTCATATGCGTAGATTAAGTACTCCAGTAGATAATACTGGTAAGTTAATCGCACCAAGAAAATTACAAAATTCACAATGGGGGTATATTTGTCCCACAGAAACACCCGAAGGCCAATCAGTTGGTGTAGTTAAGAATTTATCAATGACGTGCGAGATAACTAATGATATACCAAAAGAACATTATATTTCATATATAGAAGATTACATCATCAACCTGAGTAATATAGATATTTATAAGGTAAACAAGAGTTTACTAACTAAGGTATTTATTAACGGGGAATGGATTGGATACACTGAAAGCACTTCTGAATTAATTCAGACAGTAAAAGTTTTAAGAAATAAATGTATAATACATTCTTATATATCTGTAACATATTCAAACATTGATAACTCAATTTATATATTTTCGGATAGAGGTCGTTGTATTAGACCATTGTTCAAAAATAATATTCGCAATATTGACCAAAAAGATATAAAATGGGGTAACTGGGAATCTATCTTATTAAACAATGATTTTATTGAATATATTGATATTCATGAAGTTAATAATACTCTTATAGGTAATTCTTTTAAAGACATTGATAAAAATTACTCTCATTATGAAATGAATCCAACATTAATCTTAGGAAGTATCGCTAATACTATTCCTTTCTTAAATCATAATCAAGCTCCAAGAAACACATATCAGTCTGCCATGGGGAAACAAGCGATAGGAGTTCATTGCACTAATTATAATGAAAGATTTGATACATTCGCCCATATATTACATTATTCACAGAAACCTATGATTAACACAAAGATAATGAAATATCTTAATTTTAATAGTCTTCCAAATGGAAATAATATAATTGTAGCAATTGCTACATACAGTGGATATAATCAAGAAGATAGTGTTATCATTAATCAATCAGCCATAGACAGAGGATTATTCTCGTCAACATTTTATAGAACATACAAAGATGAAGAACAAAAAAATCAACTGACTGGAGATGAGGATAAATTTTGTAAACCAGAGGTAAGAAAACTATTATATCCCAAACCAGCGAACTATGATAAACTAAGTAGCAGAGGTCTCGTTGATGAAAATACTCATATATCTCCAAATGATATCATTATTGGCAAAGTTATCCCTATTAAAAATAAAGAATATAATTACAGAGATTGTAGCACAACACCTCGCGTAAATGAAAACGGAATCATAGATAAAAATTATGTAGATATTAATAGCGATGGATATAGATTTTGTAATGTCCGAATCAGGCAAATTAAAGTTCCTCAAATCGGAGATAAATTTTCAAGTAGGCATGGGCAAAAAGGAACAGTTGGAATGACTTACAGACAAGAAGACATGCCTCGTACCAAAGATGGTATTGTTCCAGACATCATCATGAATCCACATGCTGTTCCTAGCAGAATGACTATTGCTCAACTATTAGAATGTATTTTGGGTAAAACATGTTCTGAATTAGGTTATCAAGGGGATGGAACTGGATTTAATAATACTGATGTTAATGATATTATTAACAAGTTAGAATCTTGTGGTTACGAAGGGATGGGTAATGAAGTATTATACAATGGATTTACTGGTGATCAATTAAAAACATCTATCTTTATTGGTCCTACATATTATCAACGTCTGAAACATATGTCAGCAGATAAAGTTCATAGCAGAGCAAGTGGACCGATTGTATCTATGACAAGACAACCTGCCGAAGGTAGAATGGCACACGGTGGTCTTCGTTTCGGAGAAATGGAAAGGGATTGTATGATTGCTCATGGAGCATCTTCATTCCTTAAAGAAAGATTAATGGATGTTTCAGATAAATATAGTGTTTATGTATGTAATGATTGTAACATGATATCAACCGGTAACAGCAAAGAGGGGATTTATGAATGTAAAAAATGTAATAACTATGGAGATTTTACAAAAGTTTATATCCCATACGCTTGCAAGCTTCTCATTCAAGAATTAATGACAATGAGCATTGGTCCTCGAATCTTAACAAACTAAATTTGATTTTAAATATACAATAAATTAACAAACGCTCATAATTATGGATACTCATAAAGAATTACCCAAACAAACTGAGATAAAAGAAACAAAGAAAACCGAGAAAAAATCTAAATCAGAAAGATGCCATCACCTCCAATGTAAAAAGAAACTCAAAATGATGAGTTTCACATGTAAATGCGGTCTAAACTTCTGTGTAGCTCATCAGAATCCACACAGTCATAACTGCCCTTATGACTACAAATCGGAAAAATGTAAAATCATTAAGGAAAACAATCCTAAACTAGGTAGTAAATTAACTAAAATATAAATTAATTTTGAAACATTATTTTTTATTTAAATATTATGGTTATCTCATTTAATATGAATCATAAGAAACGTTTAAAAGAAATAAAACAATCCAATAAAAGAAAAATATTAAAAAATAAATTATCAAAGAAAATTAAACTCCATAAAAAACGTATAGAAACTGATTTATCTTATTTTACGAATTGCCTTCCAATTGATATTCAGAAGCGTATATATATATTAGCATGGAAGTTATCGTGGAGGGAATATGTTCCAATAACTGCGAAAATTCCTTCTTGGCATAATCACATGAATTATGTTCAAAAGAAATTATGGGAAGCACAATTACATAATATTCATTTTTTACATTTACCATTCAATACTCTTCCCGAAAATAAAAAATGGATCATGGGTTGTCAATGTGAATTTTGTAAAAATGATAATGAAATATGTGTTGTTGAAAAACATATCCATTATTTAATACAATATAGAAATTCATATTATTTTTCGGATAATTTTATGCCATATTCCACAAGTAGTTATTGGAACGAATATTTAGTTCCCATTGGTATTGACGGTATAAATTTTCGATTTATGAAAGTTTTTGATCCTCTCTGTGGTTCTTACAAAGAAAATTACACGAGTAAAAGATTAAGAGAAGGGGGTAAGTTTGAATTTAGTTATCCTACAATGTAAAAATTTGATTATGATAGTTTTTGTTCTTTTAAAAAACACTAAGTATCTTACTTATAATTTTATATAAAAACAAATAGTATTAAACTTAATTACTAAAAATATATATATATATATATTATAAATGCTTGATTTTGATTTTAGTGTTGAACATGTTTTAATGTTTATGATTGCAATATTTTTATTATATCACCTTGTAAATAATTGTGGTTGTATGAAAGATGGTTTTTGTATTGGAACAAATTGTAAACAAAAACATTGTCAAGAATGTAGTTCATTTTGGCCTTTTGGAAAACATTGTGGTAAAAATTTAGAATGTCGTATAATAGAAAATCTTGGCCAGTGTCCAGGCAAGGTAGGTTCTTATTGTGTAACAGATACTTAACTTTCTAATCATCTTCGTATTGCTTCATCAATTTCTCTATCAGAAAAACCATCTCTAATATTATCAACAATAATATTAGGCAAGAATAATTGGTAGATTTTAATTATTTAAGAATGGTTATCCTACAATGTAAAAATTTGATTATGATCGTATTTTTCTTTTAATAAAACATAACGAGTATCTTGCTATGGGGGGTATTACTCTCCTATCGAGAGAACAAGAGAAGAAGAAGGTCTTTATCCAGTTAGGGAAACGATTCGGTTTGCCCAAAGAATTAATTATTTATCTCTATCAGGTTTTGATGAATAGCATCAAACATGATATGAATTTGGAAATAAATTTTCGCAAAAACATTCTTTCTTCGCATCTATGTGGTCCATCATCCTTGTCTTGCGATATGGATGAACTATTTACTCTGAATAACCCATTTCAGTTTAGATATCCACTTGGTAGAGGCAACGAATGGTTGATTCAATCCGATAAGGCAAGAAGAGAAGATATTTTCTATCACGGTTGCTATAACCAACTAAGACCACGAGATATTATTAGTCAGCAGATTAAAATTTATGGAGATTATCATTTCCTATTGAGACCGAGAATTATTCGTTGTAGAGAATATTATGAATCACTCGAAGATATGGATCGTGTTAGATTTATTAATCAAGTTGGTATAGATTTATTTGATCACTATTGGGACCATCTTGAGGATAATGCTTATAATCTTATTTGCCAAGGGTATACATATGAAGAAACATGGTTGGACTTCGTAGATGAAGAATAAATCCTCTTCCCTTATCATCATAAATTTTTTTCCTTTGTTCATAAATTTGATTTTATGAATAATCTATCACATTAGATTACAAATCACATTGACTGATACTCGGTCAACTTCGCATTTATAACTTCGTTCAGTGGTCAGCGGTCAGCGGTCAGCGGTCAGAGTTCAGCATGGCATGGGGTTCAACTACGGCAGAAGCGTGGTCCGCAACGGACCTGGATTCATGGAGTGCGACCACTCAGAGGGGTGTCCAGAAGACAGATGAGTTCCTAGACGAGTTGGAACTTGACGAGTCCCTCGCTCTCGCAAAAGAGAACGGTCACCAAGAAGGCAACTTGAATGCGGGTCTCGCCGTGCGCTTCGGCCACACCGCTCAAGAAATAAATCGCACTAACCCATTCTGGAAGATGACGGATGAAGAAATCATCAGAGACGACCCCACCACCATCTACTTCAACTCCTCCACATTTGTCCGTGATGAAAACGACAAGGATACCAGAGAAAATACGGACTTCATTGAGCGCGGAGATAGACCTCTCTGTTCGGTGGCGAAGATTGTTCAGGCGTCAATCGGCAAAAAATCAATCTGGCCGATTGTCGCGCACATCAACGACAAGTTTAAAGTTACCGCGATGGACCTCATCATGGAGGAGATACTAGAGACACTCGAAGCAGGAAAGGCTTATCACTTCAACAATTGTTCCTCCCTTAAACTGCGTTCTTCGCGTAGCTCCATAGACTCCGTCATGTCTTCCTACGTCCTTTTCAGGTATATTGTGGGTCTTCCACCGCTCACATTCCCTCCACCACCAAAACCACATACTCCAGGAGAGAATCGCATCAAACTAGCTGAGGCGGAAATGAAAGACAAATCTAAACCTAACCTAGTTAGACAAGCACCCCGCAGTGTATACTGCTCATAAAATTGAAACCAACAAAAAAAATGTAAAATTAGTTAGAATAAAGACAAAAAAAATTTTTTATTTAAAAATAATTTCATATTTTTTTATTAAGGAAATGTTTCTACTTCAAGATATTAAACTGGATTTTAGTGATGTATTAATTAAACCCCAAAATACAAATTTATCATCTAGGTCTCAAGTAAACTTAGAAAGAGAATTTAGTTTTAAGCATACGGATCAAGTATGGAAAGGTGTTCCTCTTATAGCATCTAATATGGATACAGTAGGTACACCAGAAATGTATCATTCATTAAAACAACATAATATTCTAACTTGTTTTCATAAATTTTTAGAAGATTATCCAGAAAATGATAGAAATAAATATATTGTTTCAATTGGTATCAGAGATGAAGATTATAAGAAACTAGAAGAATTATATGAAACATTTCCAGAAAAATGTAATATTGTATGTGTTGATGTAGCAAATGGTTACATGGATTCATTGGTAACCTTTTGTCAAAGAGTTAGAGAATTAATACCTTATTGTATTCTGATAGCGGGTAACGTTGTAACAGGCGAAAGAACAAAAGAACTAATAGTAGACGGAAAAGTTGACATAGTAAAGGTAGGTATTGGAAATGGTTCAGTTTGCACAACACGCATACAAACCGGAGTTGGAATGCCACAATTATCTGCTTTAATTGAATGTAGTGAAGCAGCTCATGATGTTGGTGGTTATATCATTTGTGATGGTGGAATTACCTGTCCAGGTGATGCGAGTAAAGCATTTGGAGCTGGTTCAGATTTTGTAATGATGGGTTCTATGTTGGCTGGACATGAAGAATCAGGTGGAGAAATCATTCAAGAAGGTGATAAACTATATAAAATTTTTTATGGAATGAGTTCACAAGAAGCAATGAATAAACATTATGGTGGTGTAAATGATTATAGATCAAGTGAAGGCAAGTGTGTTAAGATTGAATATAAAGGACCCGTAATTAATACAATAAAAAATCTGTTAGGTGGTATCCGTTCAACCTGTACGTATGTAAATGCTCAATCTATAGAAGATTTACCCAATAATACCGTATTTTACAGAGTTAATAATCAAGTGAATACTATCTATAACTAGTTAATGTTAAAAGTATCCTTAAAAAGCATCCTCATCTGGATCTCCTCTATCTAAATCTATAATATCGTCTTCTACACTATTTGTTAGTATCGTAGGTATAAATCTTTCTTTGAGGACCAGGGGTACTTCACTATCTGGGATATCGACATCCTTATAGGCTTCAAATATAATCTCAGATTGTTTTAATCCAACCTTATCTATCTCTTTGAAAAGGAATTGTAGTTTCAATGCTCTTCCAATCCATTCTTCTCTGCTATTAATTAATAAACTACATTTGAGAATCAAATATTTATTATCGTCATTTATTTTATCTAGCTCTTCTTGATTTCGTTTCATTTCCTGAATATTTTCATCATTAAAATCAATTAAATATTGACATTCTTCTTCTATCTTACGAATTTCTTTTTGATATGTTTGATGAATTGTTTTTATCTCTTCCCTTAGAGTATTTATTTCATGTTTATCTTCACTACACTCTTCTTCACAATAATATTCTTCATAATCCACTTGATATTCACTTATCAAGTTTTTGCGAATATCCCTCAACCATGGGTAATTTTGTATAGAAATATCCATATTTTTCTCTTATTATGAATGATATAAGAAATATCAAATTTATATCATACTCATAATATGTTTTTTTTCGTAAATTTAATATTTAATACTATCAATATAATATGTCAGACGAAGAAAAAGAAGAATATGTTGATACAGGAATTGGTCAAAAAAATGTGGATAAATTAATACCTGATAGAAATATCACAGGGGACAATGAATTAATCATTAAAGATAATTTCAAAACAGAAAACAAGGATGATATCCATGTAAATGAGGTCACGTTACAAGAAATAAAAAAAGAATTTCAAGATTCAATCAATAAGAACTCATCCGATATCAATGAAT
>Ga0206682_10000442_pt1 | contig 45187 bp, 34 predicted proteins | sample M240m12015metaG_FD_155444 | JGI IMG/M metagenome (GOLD analysis project Ga0206682, IMG submission 155444) | Ammonia-oxidizing marine archaeal communities from Monterey Bay, California, United States - M2 40m 12015 | ecosystem: Environmental > Aquatic > Marine > Intertidal zone | place: USA... | reverse complement strand
GAGTAGACAAGTACCCACCATAATAGTATGCCAACAGTTGAAGCTATGACATCGGCTATAGTAATATTAATCATCCTTTTTCTTTTAGTTTTTTTCTTTTTAAAATTTCATTTGATAGTTTATACCCAACCCAAACAATAGAGAGTACCGTTAAGCAAAGCGTAGCGTATTCATTGACATGAGAGATCATAGTATTAGTAACTATCATAGTAAAGGCAAATACACCAGCAGCTTGGTCGGATTTTAGCATTATGAGAAATCTTTAATGTTAAACAGCGTGTATGAGAACTTGTCTCCCCAGCCTAACTTGTTTTGCTTATGACAGATATACATAAACTTATCAAAGTCTTTAGGGTCCTGTATCACCTGGCACCCAGCTGAGTATTTACCAATTGCTTTTATTGCGGACCAGCGACTAGCTCGGTGGATGTTAGTCTTGAAATTTCCAGTTAATTTTTTAGACAAGTTGATATCATATTGATCATTCTTGTCTCCGTCCCTCACATACTTCATATTTGAGTTTTGTTCTAGTGCCTCGTATGGGTACAAGCCAGTACGACCGTGAACCCCGATTTTGTATGCAAGTGGGTGTCTACCCTCAAGCATTATTAAAGTTCCATTCTTGTTTAATGGATTTCTCAGCCAATGAATGCCTGGGTCAGTTGTGGCTTTATATAGGTCTATATGAAACGTACATAAGTCATCCTCATAAGCTATACCAACCCAGTCATTGAACGTATCTCGTTCTCCACCTAAGTCTCTGATTCCGAATATGTTAAGGTTAAAAACACCTTTAGAAAATAGATAATTTTTCTTTTTGTATAACTTCTTAATTTTATCGTAACTCAAATCCATATTGCAAAAATAAATTGGACTTGAGTAATACCTTATTGTAAGAATAATTTACCAATAAAGGTTAACGATTAAAAGTATTAGAAGCTTTTGCTGGAGTAGATTTTTGATCTTTAGGCATAGTTCTTTTTATTACTTCCATAACCTCCGCAGTAAATGGTACTCCTCCTACTTTAAGTAATGAGTTAGCTGAGTTTATAGCAGTATTCGCATACTCTTGATTTAATAGTGAAAGACCAGGAGCAGTTACAGTTTCTAATGTAGTTGCATACGCTGAAAATCCATCCTTGTAGGCACTACCACTGAACGCATACCTTTTTAAGTTTTTACCTAATTGACTAGGAATTTCTTCAGGTTCAGCTTTTTTATCCCATACTGTTTTTGCAGCTAGTCTTGAAACTCCTGATGCAATACCATATTTTAAAGCATTTGCCTTACCTATAGGACTTGACAATAAAATCAATTCGACTAATCCATTTATTGTAGCCCAAGTAAATCTCTCTTCAAGAGTATATTTCTCTTCATCATCTCCTAATAATGCATCTAGTATACTATCAAATAACATATGACTCAATACTACACCAGACATTACATAAGCCATCTGTCCAGCATATAATGCAGCAATAGTTCGTGCAGCTTGAGCTTTAGTCATATAGCCTTGTGGTTCACCGTAAGGCTTTAAAACACTCCAAGATTCACCAATTAGTGCTTTTTGTCCTTTTCTAAATCCAGTAAACCAACTTAAAATACCATTCCAATTATTACTAGCTACAAATTTACCTGAAGGATCAGCACTTCCTGTAGTGAGATATAATGAACTTCCTTGAAATAATTTTTTAATAACTACATCAGCAGACCTCATAGCCTCTGTAATAGCATCCTCATGAACCTTAGATAAGTTATCAGAATCTAGAATACTATCTTGCCATTTCATTTGTGTTACCTCTTCAAATTTTTCTTTGAATCTAGCTCTCCACATAGGTAAGCCAATTAATTTATCTGAGAATCCAATAGTCTTACCAGCAAGCTTAGAGATTTTAGAACCAAGCATTTTCTGAAAATATTCCTTAAATATACCAGCATTAGGATCAAGGTTTTCCAGTGCCATACCACTTTCATTTTGGACTTCACCAGCAAAATTTGGGTCTAACAATCTTGATGCCTGAGATGTATAAAACATCCTTGCTAATTTAGCTGCTACCTCTGATGATATGCTATCCCCTTTTAGTGCTTTGATATAAACAGGCCAGTTAGATAAAGCTGTAAATGCATTAGCTAATCCTTCTTTTGCTGGTCTAAGTAAAGATGACAAAAGCGAAGTTTTAATATTCGCAGTTGTTTTAGAGAACAGTCTACCTTCTGCTGATTGTTTTGCACTTTCAAATTGAGCCTGCATCTTACCTTGTATAATATCTTGTACTGCTGATATTGCTACATCTCCATTACGATTTAATCTACCTCTAAGCATAGTTAAAGTAGAGTATGCATCTAAGTAAGGCTCGGATAAATAATAATCTTTATGTACATCTTGGTGAGCAAATCTGCTAGTCCCAAAAGAATCCCAATCAATTTTATCGCTTTTATATCTACCCTCATTCCAGGGCTTTCTACTTATTGATGTTTTTGATTTAACCGTTAAAGAATCAAAGAACCCTGTCAGGTCAAGTTCTTCTGCTTTTTTTCCACTCTTTCTTACTCTTATTGGAGTATAAGCATTAAAAATATCTACACCTTCTTTTCTTCTGTATTTTGAATTATGTAGGACTAGAGATTGATTATTCTCCGCTTCTTTAGCTAGGAAACTTACATATTCTTGTGCATTGGCTCTCTCTATAAAAGAATTAACTTTTGCGATGTTTAAACTATCATCCTCATTGCCAAATATTTTCCATAACTCCTTTGCGGTCATATCCTGATATTGATCACTACCTTCATTAAAGTCTCCTTTCAAATTTGGTATTGCGTTAATTAATAAGGATAACTTAGGTGCTTTATCGGACATAGGATTACCTACGTTTTGCTCTTCTATTTGGAGCATTTTAATAAGTATATTAATCTGCGGCCTAGTAAGAGTAACTCCATCTTTCTTGGTCTTCCTGTTTATTTTTAGATACAAATTATTTCGAGTATTTTCTTGAATATTTAATCGCTCTTGAAATGAAGCTAGGATTGCATCAAAATCATTCATAAATTCTTCAAAGGCTGAAGATTTCATTCTTCCTAACTTAGCAATACCAACATTCTCAGCAAGATCCTTTGCTATTTTGCTTTTTACTACATCAGTATCTTGCTCATCTCGGATTGCATCTCTAATAATTCTTTCAAAACTTGGAATTATTTTTTCCAAATCATCCATAATAGCTGTAATGCCATTGTTATCAAAGTCATTAGCTAGACTAAGAACTTTTCTTTCTCCATTAATTTTACGGTGCTGACCTTGTGCTACTGGAGGTAACCAATTAGCGTGTCTAATACTTCTTACAGAGTTGATTAAATATTTTATTTCGTAATTTTCAAAGTTTACTAAGTCTCTAAGACTCTTAACACTTAAAATAGTTTTGGCATAATCTCTTTCTCTTTCACTTATAATATTTGGAATAGAAGATTCTCCTGTAGCTTTTATTTCACCTTGAAGAGTACTAAATAAATTATTTCTATTATACTCATATCTACCCCTTTTAATAGCATACTTATAATGCTCTTGTTTTTGATTCAATAATTCTACATCAGATTCATCAAGGTTTTCTCGTAAGTAATCTTCAACAAATTCATTTGCAGTAACCCCTTGCAATTCAGACATGAAAAATTCCTCAAATCCTTCAGCAGCTTTTTCCCATATTCTTTGACGATCTCTTACTGGTAAAGAATCCTTAATTTCCTCCTCAAGATCACTAGTTAATTCCTCCTCATTAATAGTATTAATAATCTTTAGTATTTGTTCCTTGTTCTCCTCTAATAACTTTACATGAGAATCATTAAAATCAAAACCAGTTTTATTATCATCTGTAATTAAATCATCTATAAACTCCTCTACTGATTTACCTTCTAGATCACCTATGTAAGGTGCAATAATACCAGCGAAATGATCAAGGTTTGCAGCTTCATTTTCTTTGTAGAAATCATTATTAAAATCATTTATTGCTACAATTTCTTTAAAGGTAATCGTACCTCTTTTTAGCTTTCTTGCTAATACATTAAGTAAGTCACTGTACTTATCAAATAGTTCATCACTCATTAATTGTGGCTTGATATATTCTAGATCTGTAAGAAATCCAACCTTATTCCATAACTCTCCAAGCTTACCTTTTTTATAGAATTTTTTAACTGTATCTATATTCTGAAATACTTTTTTAAGTCTATCTATTTTTACTACCGAAGCTAAGAAATCATTTAATGTTCCAATTTCTTCAGCAAAAGCATTCATATTTGTTTTTAACGCTTCACGTTGTGCCTCCTTAGTCTTGTATCCGTTCTCTTGTAGTTTTCTATTTACCTTCTTTGTAGAATCAATAAGTCTCTTAATGATTGATCTGTATTGATTTACTGTTATCTCATCAACTCCTTCTCCTTTTAAAGATTTAAATACTACATCTTCAGATAGTATCTTCTCGTTGTCTAAAATAAAATCTCTGACTTTGGCTATTGAAGGGGTTTTTGGAATTGATTTCTGAAATCTTAATCTACTATCATCTCTGTTCCAATCTCCATTATTCTCAGCAGCGTGTTTTGCTTGGTTAGCATTCCATACTATATATGATTCATGCTCTATGTCATTCTCATCTTTAATGTAAATGCCATCGTATCCTATTTCATCAAGATGACCATAGAACTGACCATTGTAATCTGTAACTATTTCCCATACAGGAACCTTGTCATCTAAATCTCCTTCGAATCTTCCTTTAGGATTAAATTCAGTTTCTCCAGAAATTGACTTAACGTAATTAATAAACTTTCTTCTTGTAGAAGTTAATCCTAAAACTCTAAGATCAAGAGGAGATTCAATTCTTAAATAGGCTGGTACAATCGTCTCAGTACCTTCATTCATTGCTGCTATCGCATCTTCAGAATACATCTGAGCAACATATTTATCCTTAGTAAAGAATATACCATTCTCACTATCAAACTCCTCAAAGTCTTCCTTTGTGCCGTGGTACATTAAAGATGGAGTACCGTTAGGCTCTACTATCTTACTATCTCCAAACCATCGTTTAAACTGTTTAGAGTTAGTTGATGGGGATTTTTGGAATTTTACGCCAGACCGCTCTCCTCGTTCATTTCGTCTATCGGAAGTCCCGACTGTGCTCTGTCCATCTCGTAAGCTTCCTCCTCTGTTAGACTCATTCCCAGTATCTTTTCCAGATCGCTCTTGAACGGCTCCACTTCTAGCCCAGGTTGGTAGTTTGAATCCTCCTGAGTATTTAACAATTCTTTTTCTTGCTTCATCAATATCTATTTTATCTGCTGTATAATCTAACCAAATTTTATTTATTTCATTAACATTTTTGGCTTTATTTTTAAATGTTTTCGTGAAAATGCTTCTAATATTTTCCCATGTAATACTCTGTACTTGTCTTGGTAATAAGTTATTTTCTTTACCAGCTAACTTATAACCCTCTTGAAAAGCATAGTATATACCCTTGATTCCATTAGGGGCAGAGCTTTTTATCCTAATACTACTCCCTGTTTTATTAGTACCAAAGTTGTGGCTAACCTCTTCTGAGTTTCCTGAAACTGCTTTTAATAAAGCAGCAGCAACTGCATGAGTATCCATAGTAACATCACCATCCTCAGACATTGGATCTATAATATTATTATAGAAGTTCCTGATTTTATGCATCTCACCAAGCGACTCGGTTATATTTTTAGCAGAACCATTAAGATATATTGAAACAGCTTTACCTATTTCAGTATAACTTCCCCAAGCTACAGGTGAATTTTTGCCATTGGTATTTTTAGCAACACCCATGACTGTTCCATCAGGGTTTAAAACATTATAATCCTTTGTTGTGTTAACCTCATTAAATGTTCTGATGAAATATTTTTTATATTCATTAGGGACTTCACTTAGTTTAGAACCTATTAAAGATGATAAGCGATCTACTAATATAGTATTTGCTTCAACTTTTTCGTTGTACTTCCCTTCTAGTTCTACAACTTTTGCTTTATTGGCTTTTGTTCTACTCTTTCTATATTTAGCTTTTGCTTTATCTACCTTTTTGTAAGCTTCTTTCTCTCCAGTTTTATTTATATTTATTTGATAATCTATTTCCGATTGACCTAGTGTTGGATTTTTTTGAAAAGCAATTAATACTAATTCGGCTAACCTAACATTTTGATACCAATCCTTTTGAGGAGATAAGGAGGCTATAATACCTGCGACTTGTTCAGGTGTGGATTTGTATTGTTTTGCATATTCATGAGCTATGACATTAGCCCCATCATACCAAAGAGTTGCGAAATCTCTATTTTCAGGATCAAAATTGTCAATTAGAAACTTTAAGTTATCAGCAATTTCTCTAGAAAATAAGTCATATACTTTTTGAGCATCAGCTATTGTTTCTATTTTAAAATCTACAAGTTTCTTTATTATATCATATTGAGATATTGCTATAGCATTCTCCAAAAACACTTTAGGAGCATTGTCTCTTACATACTCAAGAGATAGATCTGGGGCTTCCTCCCTAACTTTTATACTGTCTTTTTTGTAAACTTTTAGACCCTTAGATATTTTCTTACCAGAACGTACCTGTCTTCTAATCTTAGTTACTTTTGGATTGCTACTTTTTTGAGTAACCCTTACACCATCAGCAACCTTTGTTATTTTAATAGCCATCTTACCAAAGCTTGCATCCTTAGTGACTTCGGCATTAGGACCTAGTAATTCTTTAGCGTAGTCTACTAACTCATTCTTGTCAAAACCCTTTTGATAAACATCTATTACTTCACCATCTTTAACTCCTTTGACTAGTATACTTTTTTCTTCTGGACCTTCTTTAAAATATTTTGTAGTAGCTATATCCCCACTCCAAGGTCTTGAACTAATAAGAGCTACACCCCCTTCATTGAGGCTATCAAAAATATCTTTTATAATAAAGTCTCTCATTCCTTTCGGAACAACATTTACAACATTAAGAGATACCACAGAGTCATATTTCTTATCAATATCTTCTGAGTTTTTATAATCTGCAGGTTTAGATCCTTGCCATTTTCTTGTATTAGGCTCATATGAATCAACATCAATACCTAATACTTCAGACATTGCATCTGTTCCCAAACCAAGTCCAGCTCCATAATCTAGAACACTTTTAGGTTTTTCATTCTCAGAAAGATTTTTAGCTGCTTTCTCATAACTTTTTACTGTATTTGCTCTTTGAGTTGTGTCTGAGTTTTCTTGTAGTTCCTCTATTTCAGCTAATTGTTCTTTTGTGTACTCTATTAATTTACTTTGGTTTTGATTCTTCTGACCCTTAATTTTACCATCACTCTTTGCCTTATTGCTAACAACAATCTTTCTACCTCTTCGGAATGCATCACTAAGTTTACGAGAAAGCTGTACATAAGTCTCATCTCCTTTGATTACTACATCTCTATTAAATCCTACCTTTTGTAAAAGATTATCAAAGAAATCTTTAACCTTAGTTCTAACAGATCCTTGATTATCAAAGTCAGCCTGTGCTGCTCTAGCCATTCCTTCAACAACTGCCTCTAAAGCTTTATCTTTTTGTCCGTATGGCTCAATAAATTCAAGGAGGCTATTATCTTTTGTAATAGCATCTGATGCCATCTTATTAACCTGATCTTGATTGTTGACCATATATGATTCTAATACAGGATGTATTACCTCATGAATCTCTGTAGTCTCATTTATCTTATCCTTGTTGTATACAACAGTTTGAGTTTTAGGATTAAAGTAGGCATTAGATGTTTTTGCATCTTCAACTTCTTCTGGATCAAGTGTTTCGCTACCTTCCACAATAGCATTAAACCCTTTTTCATCAACTACTACATATTTAGTAGTCGCACCATCGCTACTTGTAATGCCTTTTGTAGCTTTAATAGCACCTGAAAGAATCCCTATATCTTCAGTATTTTCATCAATGAATGTTCCACCATTATTTTCTACCAGTTCAATCTGAGCTTGTTGTCTTTCATCTGTTGTATTTTCAATAACATTTTCCTCAATAGAACCCTCAACAGGACTTCGTAAATCATCTATTACATCTCTTTCCTCTTGCTGATCCGTAGATTCTTCGGCTGTAAGTCCAGCTTCTGCATCAACTTGCTCAACATTGGGTTTTGTTCCTTCATCCACTGGAGGTATTCCTGTGGGGTCTGTAGTTGTTTGTTCATCTTCTAGTTGTTCTTCTATATTTACTTTTTCTTTTACATCTACTTCTACCTTTGGAGGTACAGCATCTTGATTTAAAATTGTTGATGGATATGTGAAAGTTCTATCTCCGACTTTCTCTGTTACAAAACCAACCTTTGCTCTTGTTTTATTTGGTATGGTTCTCCAGTCAATTAATCCCTCTTGAGTGAACTGCTGAATAGCACCGAGGTCATTTTCCTCAATCATAGCCTCTATATCGCTACTATTAAATTTGACACCTTGAGACGATAATCCTCCAATTGGTCCTCCAATCAAAGCACCAGCAGTTCCTTCTTTTAATATTTGATCCCAGTTAAGTGAATTGAATGCTTGTCCTATAGTTTTGTCTACAGCTAATTCTGTTCCTATTTGTTGAACAACAGACTGAGCACCTTCCGTAAGTCCTTCTACAGCACTTGCTGACAATATATCTTGACCCACTGCTAGGGCTTTTTTTGCTCCAGCTTTACCACCTTTCTGTATTCCTTTTTTTAGTTGCTGTTTTACATATCCATTAAGTGGAGTTTTTAAAACATTTGCCATTTTACCAAGACCAATAAGATCAAGACTAGCACCAATAGATGCGGATAAAGCACTATTAGCCTGTCCATCATCGCCTTCCTCAATTTGCTTAATCATCATTGCAGGCGTAACCTTATCTCTATCAACTCCATTCTCTTTAGCAGCAATAGCTTCAAGAGTAGTCATATAAGTATCTCCGTATATTTGAGCAAAACTTCCAAGAAAAGGGACTACTGATGCACCAAGTCTAGGTATCTGACTCCCAACTAAATCAGAAAATCCTAAAGGAGTAAACATATCAGAAGTCTTATTGGTAGGTAATTGATATTCTGCTGACTCTTCTCTTTTTGCTTGAACTCCTTCTACGCTATCTTCGATTTCTGCTTGTAACTCTATATATTTTTTTTGAGCATCCTCAAGTGATATTTTAGATTCTTGATTCATGCCAACACCAAGGTCTGGTCTGTTTTGCCCTATTTGTACGATAAAATCTCTACCCTCAGATTTAGCTTGTTCTATTTGCTTTCTAAGTAGTACTGATTCATCTCTTTTAGGGTTTAAATAAAAAGTAGCTTCTAACTCTGATGCAAGTGAATTTGTTACCGTATTATAGGCTGCATCTACTATTCTTTGTCCAAGTCCAGCAACCCCCTGACCTTCGTAAAAAGATGGAGATTGTGATCTAGCTTTAGCTTTCTTTTCATAAGCTTCAAAAAAGCCTAGTTCACCATCAGTGTTTTCTTCCCCAACACCAGTTTCCTCTGTAGAGTCCGTAACATTTTCTGCCAACGGTGAGGCAAAAGGTTCGTCTGGATTTTTTTTTTCAGGAAGAGAAACCCCAGATAGGTTTAGCATATCTTCTAGCTCACCCTGAAACCCATTAGCCTGAATACTTTTTAAAACATCTTGCTGAAATTCCGCATTGTTTTGAAGTAAACCAAGAGCTTCTTCCTCACTGCCTTGAAATCCGTTAGTAGATACTAATTGATAGACATCTTTTATAAATTGTTCATTCTGAGGCATATCTTAATTATTTTTACTGTATTTACCAAATGTTCCACTTCCTGGATTTGATTCTCTATCTTCTGTTAATGGAGTATCTAATTGTCCAAAAGGGTTTTCTCTTAAACCTCTCACTTGATTAGTAGGTTGTGATAAAATTGCTTGTTGTATTAATTCTTGATCCCTTCTATTTATAAGATTATAATTTCTTTTATTGTCTTTATAATCAAAGAATACGGCAGGTTGACTTCCAGAATCTTTCCAGATTTTTAAGTAATAATTATATATGTTATCAAGAAATTCAGATGTCTCCTCTTTTCTATTTTTAATTTGATCAAAAGTGGGTACTTTTTGTTGAGCATTTTTGTTGTTCCATAATGGCTTCCCATCAGGACCTGATGGAGGATTAGTTCTATCCCTATTCAGCATAAATTCTATAAAGTCTCCAGCGGTATTTATATACCTAGCATCATTAATTCCATCTGTACTTTTTAAAAGATTTAATTGCCGTTGTCCAGATCCTTTAGCAATTAAACTAATCATATTAATAAGTTTATCCCTAGCAACCTCATCATTCTCTAAGTCTGTTTTACTTTTATTTGTGAGAGATTCAGTGTATGCAATTCTAGATTTTTTACCCTCCATATCTAGTTCGGATTGAGACCTTGTTGTTGCGGTAGCAATAGACTTATTTTTTATATTAGTGATTGCATCTGCCTTTACCTTATCAATAAGTCCATCGCTATAGCTTTGATCATATCCTCTTTGAGAGATGAATTTCTGAACATACTCTTCTATTAATGAATCATTAGTAATAAAATTTCCATCAGCATCTTGAATTGCAAGCTCTCCACGAGTTGAAGTTGTAGTTTGCATTTCATTACCATCAACTATACTAAAGCTTGTACTTTTATTTGTTACTTGATCTTTAATAATCATATCTGATATTTCTGATGCAACATCATGATGTTTTAAAGCAATAGTCTTTTTTTGCTCGTTAACTTCTTCAGGTGTTTGAGATAATGTTTTAGGATCAGAAAAATAAGTGGATATGTCGGCTAGATAATTAGTTCTATCCTGTTGAGTCATATACTTATTGTTTTTTACAAAATCTTTTGCTTCAGTAAAATTTAATTTTAAATTCCTAGAATTAGCTGCTAGATTTTTAAGCTTTCGCATATCTCTTGCGTAATTAAAATCCTCTGAATTCATATCTCCCAACTGAAGCCTTACACCATTCTTACCTTTCTTCTTGTAGATGTTATTGGCAAGTTGTTGCTGAGTTTTAGCTATCTGACCACTAACATTTTCCTTATGCATATCATCAACCTCATTAATGACAGCATCAAAATCAGACATCAATTGCCTAGCTTGATTTATGCTTTGCTGTCTACCAGCTAAGAAAGTATTGGATATGTTTTGAATACCCTTAACCATAGAGTCAGAGGCGGCCTTATTATTATTGGCAATCTGATTACTGTAGTCTATTGTTTTAAAGATTGGTTCTGCCATTGTTTTTATATTAATCCAGCAATTGCTTTATCAGCTTTAATCTGTTCATCTTGCATAGCATATTGCATCCCAACATTTCCTAAAGCATTCAAGGAATCTCCTAAACCATTCACCATCATGTTAGCATTTGCTTGACCTATGGCTGCATTTTGAGCGATATTACCTGCTGCGAAATTCAGGTTAGTGTTTAGTAAATTTGCTTGGCTACTCTGCTCAAACCCAAACGACTGGTTGAATCTATCAAGATCGTTTTGATACATTGCTGCTTCTCTTCTAGCTCTCTCGTTTATATTAAACATTGAATTCTCTTTAATGGCATTTTGGAAAGCAGTGGTTTTATTGTCTATTCTATTTACTCTCTCTTGTGCTTCCCTACCTCCAAGCTCTCTTGCGTTAGCATACTCCCCTGCTTGAATTCTTCCAATAGCACCCATAAGATCACTGCCAGTTCTAGAAGCTTGTTGTGCTCTAAATATTTGATCAGCACTATTTTGTCTTATATCATCTCTTCTAACCTCAGACCCTGCTGCTCTACCTTGAGATGCTAACAAATCATTTTGAACAGAACTTAGATAAGGCTGTAATGCATCTTGGTTATTAGTAAGATTTAACTCAGGTCTATCCCCAAGTAGATTCCGCATATCTTGCTGATAAGCACCATAATCTTGTCGATACTGTTCTTGAGCAGCTTTCTGATCTGCTTGTGCTTGTCTTTGAGTAGCTAGTAATGCCTCGTTCTTTTTTTTATTTTGATATCCTGTTATCAATGATCCAGCTAGACCAACACCTGCTGCTATAAGTGGTAATGCCATATTTATTAATTTAATTGTTACAAAGATACGAATATATCATATTATTTACTACTTAATGACCCATTGAACCCCAACTTCCAATCATAACACTTTCAACTACATCTGGAATACTATTGTCCTTCATTTCTAATTGAATTTCTATTATTGTTCCAACCATTTCTAGTCCATTAAACGCACTACCATCTGGCAATACATCGGCACTTGAAACCCCATTTTCATAGTAGAAGTTTAAGTCAGTAAGCTCACAAGACTGTCCATTCTCTGTAGTTACAGTAGCTTTTAATACATTCCTTTTAACAAAGTTTGTTACCGTATTTGCTGGTGGGTTTGCTACTTGTGCGGTAGCGAAAGTGTGTATGAATTGCCCTTCCTCGTTTAATGCTGAATCGCTATTAGTAAATGAATTTGCTGGTACACTAATTACTTGTATACCTGTTTTGCTTGGTGTGAACGTGGCACTATAATTTGAGCCACTACCAGTGAAGTTTGATATAACCCCTCCATTCACTTCTATATCTCCAGCTACAAAATCTGATGTAATCGCACTTGTAGTAAATGTAATTGGTATACTCGCACTACTTGTAGATCCAAATTTAGGTATGCTACTTGTTATAGCCACCGTAGGTTTAACTCCTGTCTTTGTGAAAGTAAATACTGATCCTGTATTAAAATTATTAGCAGCATCTGTAAACACATCTGCGTATACGTTTATGTTACATTCTCCGTTAATTAATGGAGTGAATGTAGCTGTATATACGGTGCTACTTGTTGCGGAAAAATTACTTAGAGTACCATTAGAAACAACTATATCTTCTTCCTCAAAATTGATTGTTGCCTCGCTCGTAGTGAATGTTAATCCTATTTCACCACCTCCAAAACTTCCATTATGGCTAACCTGAGATGAGGTAATCGCAACCGTTGGTTTTGTGCCATCGTAAGTGTAGCTAAATTGAGAGGCTGCTAGGTTGTTATTCGTACCATCGGTGAATGTACCTGCTGCTACGTCAATAGTTTTAGTACCGTTATTGCTAGGTGTGAAAGTCACCGTATAATTCTTACCGCTTCCTGTAAACCCACTTAATGCTCCTCCTGATACAGTAATATCCCCAACCACAAAATTGGTTACAACCTCACTTACTGTAAATATCAACACTATTGTTTCAAGATTAGATAGCCCCCCTGAGACAACATCGTTAGATGTTATATTAATCGTTGGTGAGGTATTATCTGAGGTAAAGGTTATTCCAGTGTTAGTAACCGCTACCGCTGTATTACCTGCTAAATCAGTAACATTATAAGCTATACTATAGATTGTCCCTGAAACTAAGGATGGGTTGTTAAATAACACCGCTGGTCCATGAGCTCCAGTTGTAAGTTCACTTGCGACAAGATTAACAGTATAAGGACTCGAACTATCTGCCGTACCCCCAGTACGAGTAAATGTAACGGTACCACTAGCACATTGCTCACTAAGTGTGTATCCTATGTTTTTATTTAAAACTGTTGAACTAGATGCTGGAGATACGTTTGATATAACAGGAGCCGTAGTATCTACAACTATCGCACTTGTGGTATTAAGATTACTTCCAATAGTAAAATTAGTCATACTACCAGCCGTATTGCTAAGTATGTCATTAGTACCTAACGATATTGTTTTAACCGCTAAATCAGAACTAGTATCTCCAGCTTGAACAGTATAAGTTCCAGAGGCTGAACTAGCTCCACTAATAGAAGTTATCGTTACCGTTCTATCTGTAGATCCAGTTTCTAATGTAATTACCATCTCACTTGATCCTCCTCCAGTATCCGAAAGAGTTACAGAATCACTAAAATTAACGGTGATATTTATGGCATCTCCAAGATTGTAATAACCATCGTTAGTCGTACTTGTTACCGATGTTATTGTTGGAAGCACATTATTAAATGTAACTCCTGTTTGTGTTACTGTGCTAGATGTGTTCCCAGATAAATCCACACCTGAAAATACAATAGAATATATAGCATTATTAACAAGGGTTGGTGAATTTGTCAATGTTGCTAAACTTCTCGTTCCAGCATTTAATTCAGTTCCTGTAAGAGATACTACTACGTTTGAGGCAGCACTTCCACCAGTTCTGTTAAATGTTACTGTACCACTAGATAATGCCTCAGAAAGCGTGTATTGTACTGCTGAAGTATTTACACTGGTGTTCCCACTAGGTGCTATACTACTCCAAGCTGGATTGGTTTTATCCATCGTTACACTACCATTACTTATAGTCGTATGAGCACTCGCTTGTGTTCCAGCCGTACTAGTTGCCGTAATTGAAATTGCCACAACTCCTTCAGTATCTGAATTATTTACTGTATAGGTTGCTGTCCAAGAGGTGTTACCTCCTGTTACCGTTACGCTATTCGTAATTGCTTGTCCTCCACTTGTGAATGCTACGGTTGGACTATTAATGTTGATGTCACTAACAAAGGTCAACGTGATTATATCTCCAACTTTAGCCCTTGTATTTGCTAGAGTATTATTAGTCGTTAGTGATGTATTGCTTATTACTGGGGCAACGGCATGGGTATAGGTAAATGTATTACTCGCTGTATTATTGTTACCCCAAGCGGTATCCGTATAAGCATTTGCTCCTACATTAATACTCTTTGATCCTGATCCTGATGGGGTAAAAGTTGCTGTGTAAACCGTATTAGATGTAGATGAAAAACTGCTTAACGACCCTCCGCTAACGGTTATATCATTAACTGTGAAATTTGCTGTGGCTAGACTAGAGGTGAATGTCAACGCTATTGTACTCGCTCCGTTAGTTCCTCCACTAGAAAATGTAGAGGTAATTGCCATCGTTGGAGCAACAGTTAAGCCAGTGTCTCTAGTAATTTTTTGATCAGTAGTACTTCCAGCCGACCCCACTTCAGAGATTAATAAATCCCCATTTGCGTAAACATAAAGATCAGTTATAGAAGAATAACCACTACTCATCAATGCTCCACTATTAGCTCCACTTGCCCATTTAACAACCCTAGCACCACTTGCCTCTAAGACAGTTATTGAACCATCAGAGTTTGATTTGACAGTTAATGGACTTGCTTGATTTAAGTTACTTCCGCTTCCGTTACCTCCAGCTATTACAGTCGGGCTTTGATTAAATGTGTTTGTGGCTGTTTTTGTGAACTTAAGTACCCTATGATTACCTTGATCAGCAACAATTAGGTTTCCACTAGAGTCAACGGTAACATCCATAGGAGAGGATAATCCACTTGCAATTTGAGTACCAGCACTACCCGAAGAAGTCCAGTACATTATCCTTCCTTGTACTCCATCCGCTACATAGGACTCATCATTATTAAAAATATGAAACCCCTTTGGATATCCTAATTGATTTGTCGCACTTCCGTTAGTGCCTGCTGTTTGAGTTATTTGGGTTTGAGTAACATTAGATGTTAATGTTAATTTTCTTACCTGTCTATTAGAGGTTTCACTAAAATATAAATTACCAGAACTATCAATATCAATTCCTGATGGACTACTTAAACCACTAATTATTGTACTCCCGTAACTTGAGCTCGTACTCCCAGAAGTAAATTTTTGAATACGATTATTTACTACTTCAGTTATAAATATGTTTCCTGATGAATCAACCGCAACATCGACAGGATTACTTAATTGATTTGCCCCAGATCCAGACCCATTTCCTCCTGCTACAGTAGTTCCATTTGTCGAGCTTGTAGATCCAGATGAAAATTTTTGAATACGGTGGTTCACTAAATCTGCTACATACAAATTATTAGAGGAATCTAAGTCTATACCGTAGTGATTATTAAATTGATTTGCCCCAGATCCAGATCCATTTCCTCCTGCTACGGTAGTTCCATTTGTCGAGCTTGTAGATCCAGATAAAAATTTTTGAACTCTATAATTATTTTTATCAGCAACGTATAAATTATTGGATGAATCCAAAGCAACATCAACAGGGATACTTAATTGATTTGCTCCAGAGCCTGATCCATTACCTCCTGCCACAGTTGTTCCACTAGTAGCTCCTGATGCCCATTTTTGAACACGATTGTTCAACATATCTGCTATAAACAAATTATTCGAGCTATCAAGAATTATTCCGTTAGGACTACTTAATTGATTTGCCCCAGATCCAGATCCATTTCCACCAGCTACTGTTATGCCACTCGTAGCCCCTGATGCCCATTTTTGAACACGGTGATTACTTGTGTCAGCAACATAAAGGTTACCTGAACTATCTATTACTACAGAATTAGGATTATTAAATTGATTTGCTCCAGATCCAGACCCATTATTACCAGCGATTACAGAAGGTGAATAACTAATTGTAACTGTAGGATCTATTTTATATATACCTCCTAAATTCTTAGATGCATACAGATAACCTCCAATAAACTTAATTACATTCCATTGATGACCAGTAAGAAAGGTTGTAATAGCACCATTACTATCGATTCTATAAATAGTACTATTATCTCTATCGTTTATATAAAGATTCCCTGTGGTCTCATCTACGGCAATATTATCCGTATCAAATGAAGTGGAGGCAGAAGCTGAGTTATATATTATAGTTTTAGCCATATTATATGCTAGTAAAGTCTAGCCAATTTTTAGTTTTGATTTGGATGTGTCCTACGTTAACTGGTAGAATTGAGTTGCTCGTTAGCTTGATTTTAGCTACGGTTTCTGCTCCCAAGAAATTACCATAATTTGTGCCAGTTCTTGTCTCGTACAACTCTGTTATGTTATTATCATTTTTACTAAACAAGTAAGCATTATTGTCTAAATAAAAACTTCCAGTAAATGTCATATCGTACTCGGATATCCATCTCCTGAGTTTGTCACTATAAGCTGCTGTGAATAAATTATTGAAATTAACAAAGATCATATCATAAAAAGGATCGTAGTAGGCAGCCTTAACGCTCGACTTATTCTTAAAATAGTTTTGCATTTTATCTGAGATAGGTTCTAAACCCTCACGAGCATAGCGTACATATACCTTTTCGGTTCTATCGTAATAGAAAACTTTGCCTTCCTTTCTAACAATAGACATCTTATCCTTACAACCAAAGCCACCTTTCAAGGGGTAGATTTGAGAAATGATTTGATTTGATTGTGTTGTCAATGTCTCACCGTTGGCAGTGCTTACCATTCCTCTATCGATGTATAATGAGAACGTATTCCTATCTCCCATCGCTAAAACTACAGTACCATTACTTTGTTGATCTGAGGTTCGTACTAGACTGTTAATAGATGCGACCTCGGCTGGTAAATCTGTATAGTCATCAAACAAAAATGACGATAATGAGCTACTTGCTCCTCCATCAATGTACCTTCCGCTATATCGTACTCTATTTTTAATGAATTCAGATTTAGCTGGAGCCTCGTACTTTATGTAGGGCTTTCCATAATCCTTATTCCACTCGGTCTGGATCTTCCCTGACCTAGACAATGATTTAATTATAAATGGCTTATCTGGTGGTGTATAGGTGACACCAGAGATTTCAACTGTCGTTTCCCCTCTTCTGTATTTTTTAGCAAAAGGTGTAGTTGCAATCGCATCTTTACTTATTGTTATATCATAATTACTACCATCAATATAGTAGGTAGAATTTGAGTTTACATTAATGTACTCATCACTCTTTTGATGAGATATACTAATCTTATCTCCAGCATATAGATATACACTGCATAAGCTACTCAAAGTTGTTGCTCCTGTTGTAGCTGTAGTAAAGTCTTGAAAATCAGCATACCGTACTGATTCACCGTTTATGAATAGTCCTACCTGAATATTATCTGCTAAATATACTAGAGCACCACTATTAATGTAGTACAAGGCAAAATCAGCAGAGTATTCAAACGTATACAAACCATCCGCATTTATTATTATGTCACCTGTGTTGCCATAATCTAACTCCCACAATTCAGGAGCTACATCCTTGTCGGATCCAAAATCATTTTGAGAATGTCTTGAAGTTAATATTGACTTTCCAACATTATTTATTCCAGTAGAGTTACTAAAAGTTAAGGTAACTGGATCATCCGAACTACTTGACTTGTATTTATTAGCTTCCTCAAGCATTTTTTCACCTCCACCAGATGGAATAGTTATGGTACTATAATAGCAATCACCTTCAAGATTAAATGTTTTACTTCCAGTACCTGTTAAATCTGCTATCGGATAAACATCTCTATTGCCATAAAAAATGCTAGACTGATTTGTGTTAGCAGGTGAATATATTTCAAAATATAAATTACGCTCTACTTCGTTTAATCTATTTGCACCCATAATAGGACTTGGATCACAAAGAATAAGAGATCCATCTTGAGCTAAAATCTTTAATGTTTGAAAAGAACTACTAATATTAGTGTCTCCTGTATTTATGAAATTTCCAATTATTTCATCTCCTTCTTGAAATGTGTAGAATCGGTCAGCAGAAAACATCCCAGCAATATCAATAGCAAAATATTTAATCTTATCCCTGATATCAGATGCCTTCAATCCTGTCTTCGGTAGGAATGGAACAGGATTCATAACGGCACTTTTGTTTACTTGAGCAGATCTTTCTACATTATATGATATAATTACAGGAAGTACTTCAGTTTTATCTACAGGGCGATCTAAGGATATTCCACCCGATCCCCCTCTGAGATCAGTTACTTCATCTCGATCAGAAGTATCTTCAATAAATTCAGCGTCTAAATTAGGTGATCCAGAACCTTTTTTTCTATTCCTTCTTCTTCCATCTCCAGTAGTACTGGTTCTTCCAGTGTATTCCCCTCTATCCTTAAAATCGGTTTCATAACTAAGAGTGCTTATTGGACTCAGGCTATTATCTATAGATGGTTCAGCTATAAAGTAACAAGTATCTGCGTAGCCCTCATAAATAAAATCCTTGGTAAGATTTTTAGTTATGGCTAATTGAAAGTACTTAGCCCAATAAGGTGGGTTAGCAATTCTCTGTATTGATGCTGTTTTTTTATTAAATCCAAACTCTGATGTCGTAAACTTTTGAATACCTTCCACACCCCTAGTCCGCATATACTCATCGAAAAGTACATAGCCAACCTCATATGTACTACCATTAGCGAAAGGCTTTGTTTCTTCTTCTAAATCAGTGTTAAATCCTGTATTATAACCGCCTAATTTATATAGTGTATATGAAGGGGTTATAGGTTTATAGTATGCGTAGTTTTCTCCTACATAATCAGTGTCAGCTATGGTAACTGTAGCTACGGCATTATCGATTGCTGATCCTGTTGTAAATGTTATGGCTGGAGGGGATGTATATCCTGAACCAGCATTACTGATTGTGACACTATTTACAGGACTTCCAATAACTATGGATGAAACAGTATACGTATTTGAAGAACCAATCTGAGACATTATACATCTAGCAGAAGCTCCACTTCCTCCTCCTCCAGATATAGTTATACTTGGTAGTGGAGGATTACCAACATAAAGTCCAGCGTTAGTAACGGTAATTGATGAGACTACTCCATTAGAAACTACAGCGGTAGCCGTAGCTGTATTAGCTGAAGCAATAGAAGCAAAATAACCATCCGATATGGTAACCGTAGGAGCAGATGTGTATCCACTTCCTCCAACAGAAACAACGGCTAATAAACTCGCTCCAGTTCCTCCTCCTCCGTTAATAGAGACACTAGGAGCAGATGTATAAAAACCGCCATCAATTATAGCAACACTTGTTATCGAAGCGTCAAATGTAGCCATATCTACATCCACTGTATTAATACTAGTTTCACCACCACCTAGCGGTAATGTTTCTAGGTTGTTACCTAAGAATATAAGGTTATTTACTGATTCTACATTTTTAGTAGCAAAAGGTACTGAATCAAATTGCTTTGAACTTACTAGCGTAGGTAGAGCTAGTGATTTTATTCCGCTAAAGGTTATGACCGTAGGTGAGTTTAATTTCGCATTATCAATTAGGAACCAAACCCCATTATTACCATCTCTAACGTAATACTCTACGCTTTTGGCTTTAATTGGATGAACCTCGCTTTCATTTAAGTCTAATTGTATTTTCTCAACAAATTCAACTCCTGAAGACAATGGTGATATTGGACCTAGTACGCTTACTTCGCTATCGTTATAAACATATCTAGCAGCGAACTGGTACTGATTGTCAGTAAATATATTTAAGCTATCTCCTGAGATCTCTGTTACCTTTAGTTGATAGATCGGAGGAGCCTTGATTAATGTTAATTCTTGAGGTGTGGGAGTTTCATTATATAAACTTGTTTGTATCATCATAGGGATTCCATCTCCCATAAAATTCCAAACCAAACGATCTCCAACGATACACATATCAGGCTCAATTGTACAGCCTTGATAATCGTAGTTATTGATAACAATAGCTATGACAGCAATACCATTAACAATGGTGATTTTAACAATAGAGGCAGCATCAAAAGAAGAACTTAGAGATCCTCCAGGATAATACCTTCCTTTTAAAAGGACATAAATTGAATTATCTAAATCAACACAAGATTGAACATATTCCGAAGATTGAAGGTGTGTCGCTATATTGGATGATAATTGCTTGGTGCTATTCATCTTCTTGATGGCAACACCATTACCTTCCTCATCGCTTTCTATTATAATGTTATTTGCACTTTTATAATCCCCTTCAGGAAAGTTAAGTCCATTATCATCTTTATTAAGCCCCCCTAAAAACGAGATTACCTTTTTCTCCATTTAATTTTTTATTGATCTATGTATAGACTTTCGTGTAACCATCATTATATCCTCCCAAGTGAATGGGTTAAGGTGGGTTTTTAAAATTCTTTTAGCGTTGTTGTACTCTTTTTCTACAACTAGAATCTCATTTACACGATTCACATCACCTCGCTCTGCTCTACTATTCTTCGCTCTTTGTAGTCTTATGCTCATTTGAATAACTCGCTCAAAAATGATTGGAATCAATGTGTTACCACTTGTACTAAATAGAGGAGGTTCATAAGTAAGCATTAATCTATGCTTATTAGATCCAGCCTCAGTACTAAGGATTATCTTGTTTGTAGTTTCATTAATCGTGTAGTACAGATTATCATCGCTTACTATTGATGGACCAAAGTATCCATTAGTATCAGGTGTTACATATTCAACTCCATCAGTATTCATTTGATGATCATATGGAAGTGGCAATAACCTTTCTCCCTCAATCTTGGATACGGCTACCACTCTTCTATAATTTGCTGGTAGCGGTGCTGTTCTGCCTGTAATTGTTAGTTCGGACTCAGCCTTATTAAAGTCAAATACATCGCTGAGTTTTTTAACTTCTTGGATTGCGTAGAATAAAAAAGGCACATAGTTATGAAGTGTCAATTGTGAATTGACTATTTCATTTCTTACAATTTGATTTAATGTTTTAGTCTGCATTTTCTTGAGCTTGTTCTACGTTAAATTCTTGAATAGCACCAACACCTAATCCTAATGTCTTTAATACAAGTTCAATTACTCCAAGATTATAATCTGCTGGGAGTGGTAAGATGTCGGTGTCTGAGTACTTACTAATGTCATTTATAATAAGTCTCATAGTAATGGTGCTTACTGTTGGATCGGTAGTAAATCTTATCTTATTATTCGCACTTCTGAAGTATCCTACCTTAGACTCAAGAACAGCTAAATCAGTACCTTGCATCACCTTCATAATCTGCTTTGGTATAGGAATAAAAGGATTCAATTCATCTGAGAATACCTCATAAATACCCATATCTCCAGCAGCAGCGATTGGTTGAGCTGGTAGCGTACAAGTGTAAACACTACTAGCATTATCAACGGATATGTTCTCATATGTAGCTATCAAGGCTTCAGGAATATCTACAAATCCTTTTGCACTTTGAGCAGCTAGTTTAGATCCGAGAATAGTATGAATAGCATCGACTACAAGAAGTTTGATTTCTCGCTTGTCTACAATTGTATTCGGATTTTCCTTATCTATATATCTAGCATAAATCCTTGATATCTGCTCAGATAATTTTGCTATTGTAATCATTAATTTCTTGGGTTATTTGCTGCTCTACCCCTTCGTGGTACGATATCGCTTTCGTTAATATTGACTTGCCTTTCTACCGTAATAGCATTCTTATCTCCAACGCTTACTCCTAAATACAATAAAGCTCTATTCGCAATGTTTGAAAATGCGGCCTCATCCCAATCAAGATCAGCAGTTGCGGTTACCGTAACCACTCCGTTTGTGTATGAATATGAACCAGCACTCGCATTGGGTGGGTTTATATAGTATACTTTAGCATTACTTGGAGCTGGATCTATATCGAACTTTAAGCTAGTTCCGCTTTTGTAAGCTCTACTATATCCTAGCCTTTCAGTAGCGTGTGCCACATAAGGAAGAACATAGTTAGTTCCATAAGGAAGGACAGTGATTTTATTATCAAGTATCGTAGCAATAGGATTCTCGCTTGTGTACTTAGCAATGTAGGGAAGTGTAAAAGTGAATGTCCCTGTGGGTAATACTTCTAGCTTATTATTATTTACAGTAGCAATTGGATTTGTCGTACTATACAACGCTAAGTAAGGAAACACATAGCCATCTGCTGCTGGTAGTATTTCAATCTTTTGATCGTAGATAGTTGCTATTGGACTATTTGCCTCAAAAGGTATTACAGCACTATTTTTCCTTTCACTAAACTCTTTAGGTGAAAGAATGATACCCTCAAATCCAGCAGCGTTATAAAATACTTTTGTGTGCGACACATAGTTTTGTGGTAGATCAAAGGGTGTATTGTTAGCAACATTGATTGTAATTCTTACAGTATGAGCTTCCTCATGTCCATCAATTTCTGCTATGCGGTTTTTCTTATTTAAAAATTCTTGAGGACTATATATTCTGCCTTCTCTATTCTCTGCTGTATAGAAAACTCCAGTATTTGATAGATAGTCATTTGGTAAATCTCCACTAGCAATACCATTCGCAATAGTAATTGATATACTATCTGACTTTATAAGATCCTCATTAATGTTTTGAAAATCTATTTCCTTTTGATCAACTGGATGCTTTTGCGAAAGAAATTCATCGCTAGGAACAATCTTACCTTTTCTGTCTGCTGAAGTGTATATTGCTCCCTTATGAGCCATAAAGTCCGAAGGTAGAGCTACGTTGGGATTATTGCTATTAGTGGTTAAAGTAAATGTTTTTATGAGGCTTTCGCTTACATCCTCTACAGGTAACTTCTTTCTCAATACCCAATCACTATCACTTGTAAGTAATCTCGTTGGGTACTCATTACTATCTGCACTAGCTGAATCAAGTATACTAATACCAGCGACTACGGATTCTGATTTACCAGCAACGGTAAAAACTCCACCACCAATCGGTAGGGAACTTGAATCCTTAAAAGCACTAAGTAAATCACTTTGTTTTCCTGTGGTTCTAAAGTCTTGTATCAACTCCCTCCATAAATCAAAACTAGCTTGATTTACAGATTCGGTAATTAAATCTGGGGGTACGAAAGCACTCCTATTCTTCCTTAAAACGGATCGAATAAATGTATGAAGTCTTACTAGCATTAAGGTATTTTTTGCGTTAGAAGTGCTCTATAATGGCACTATACGCAAAACTAAGGAACAACATACGAGAGCTTTCTCCCCACAAATAATTGCTTAGAACCTATACCTCTTCCGCTACTTCAGCCTCTTCTTCGATTGGTTTAAACGAACCATCATTGATATCAACTTGAACCTTACCGTAAGCCTTTTCTAGCTTTTCTTGTAGCTTGTTCAAATCTCTTTGATGCTCCGCTGCTTGTCCAACGAATGCTTGTTTTTGCAATTCAAGATTACCTATTTGACTAGATGCTTGATTAATCTTGCCTACCAATTCTTGTAGGTCTTTTAATTGTTCTTCGGTTATTTTATTTTCCATATTGATTGTTATTTAAACTTCATCCTCACCACCCCAAGGATTTGATTTTACTACTGTGGGTGGATTTTTTTGTGTTTCTATTTGAGAGGCTATATCAGCCTTAATGCTTACTAAGTCTAACTTTGGTTCTACCCATGCCTTAATTTGTTTTTCGGTTAAGTCAGCAAATGATGTAAATGAATCAGAGCTAGGTGCGTTAATTTCTACTGCACCTATAGCGTATCCATGAAAATCTTCGCTATCAACAGTTTCTTTACCATTATACATCCAGTGAATAATTTTAACCACATCCTGTAAGTCACCCTCTGTAGGTGCTGCATCGATATTTTTTATTGATAATTCGTATGATATAGCCATATTAATCTGTTTCTGGTCTAGGTGCTTCGTCCAAATCTTCCTCCTTTACCCAAGTAGGTGTATAATCATCGCTCTTAGGTACTTTTTTATCTTCAATAATTTTTGCAATCATCTCTTGCATATGATCTACAGGATGATTTGCTTTTGCCCATTCAATTATCTCAGCTTCAGTTAATTCTTCTATAGCTATGAAACTATCAGAGTTAGGTGCTCCAACTGGAACTGCTCCATCAAAAACTCCCTCGTTTCCATCAGAATCAACTCCCTTGTATTTAAACTTAATTCCTGTTACGACATCATCTAATCCATTTAGCGATGGTGCTTTTTTAAGTCCTGTTATAGTCCATGTATATGTTGTTGCCATTTTATTATTGTTTTAATGATTCGACCTCTGCTTTTAGATCGGTAACTTGTTGTGATAATTCTTGAATTGCTTTTGTGAGAACTGGTATCAAACTATTGTCCATTATTGATTTATTGCCCTCATGCCCACGAACTGCTTCTGGCAGTACCTCTTCAAGCTCTTGAGCAATAAAACCTATTTGTTTTACTTTAGATTTAGTTTCATCTTTCCAATAAAATCTTCTTGGTTTTAAACTATTTACTTCTGATAAACCATAGCTACTATCCTCTATATTTTTCTTGAATAATCGATCAGATGAGTTACCATGACCATTGTAGAAGGTTACATATCTACTTGCCTCACAAGCAAATGCTAGAGTACTACCCTGCATAAATAAAAATCGTCTTCCAGTAGAACTTCCTCCAGATACTCTAGAGTAAAAATATGTTTGAGTACTTGAGGCTGCTACTATGAAAGCTGATGAACTACCATCGGTTCTTTCTCCTTGAAAAATACAAGTACCACTATATCCTATGTGTATTGCTCTTGAACCACTTCTAGAGGTTATTGAACCTCCGTATATGTAGCCATCACTATCTGTCAATCTTATATAGTTAGCAGTTTGGAGTGTATATATATTACTAGTACTTGTTGGATCAAGATAGTATCCAGTGTTATTCTTATCATATATAAGTTTTGGTCTTATTGATGACCCATCGTACTCAACATAATCACCACCCACGCACTTTATTCTCCAAAGAGAACTTGCATTTAAAAAACCAAAATTACCACTCGTATCATAATATAAGATACCACGAACAGTAGAATTATGCTGATCTCTAAGTTTAATACCTTGACCTCCTTGACCTCCTCCCATATTCCAATAACCAGCAACATCGCTATACCAGTGATTTCCAGTAGCTTGGTTGTATAAACCAGCGTTAGCAGCGTGGTTTCTAAGCCAAGAATGACTGTATATTTCAGTTCCTTGGATTGTATTTAAGCGTGAAGTACCATTTGCATCAATGTAATAGTTAGTATCATTTGAATCATAAAATATAGGGGCTCTAAATGAGCCAGTAGCATACATAGTAGATGCAGTATCTGTATGTACCCTATACCATGAACCCCATGAAGAACCACTCCATATACCCCTAATATATGTATTAGCTGGATTACCAGCACCAACTACGAATTGATAGCCATATATATTTCCAAGATCACTTTGTCTTACATAATGAAATGCTTGATGTCCATTCCAATGCGAAGTGCCTGATGGCTGACCAGCTGGATTACTCCATACATCTATAAAACCTGACATTCTACCAGCTACAGTTGAATTTAGACTTTCATTTGAAAATGAGTTAACTCCAGTAGCGTAATTTGTATCAGAGGTGTAATTTACTCTTCTACTCCAACTGGTATTACCTAAACCAAATTGCATCCTAGCTTCTGCTAGATTAAGGATTTTAACATTAGCATCATTACCCATATAAATTCTCGTAGCCATAGTTCCAGCACCTAATGATGGAGGACTTGCTATTTGAGAAGTTTGGGATATCATTAAGTTAACGTTACTAGTACTCGCTGGATCGACATAATAACCAGTGTTATTTCTATCATAGAAAATTTCAGCGTTTAATCTACCTAATGTAAATTGTGCGTATGAAGAGCCTGAACCAGCATTCCAAATCCATGTAGTTGGTGTACCACCATTTGCAGCCCGATAGTTAATGTACATTGATGTTGATCCACCAAATGTCATTTCGTTACCAGCTGATGTAAATGATAGGTAGTTAGAAATTGTATCAATATAATTACTAGTATTGTCTACATAGAACCTAGGTGCTGTTAAGTTGCCAGTCATTGTTCCACCAGAGAGTGGTAGAGCGTAAGAGCTGTAGTTGGCACTATCTAATACAAATCTCCATGCCTGCCAAGTTCCACTATTTTTACCTCTAACTGAAATTGCTCCAGTTCTGAAATTGCTAAATATTTGACTTACCCAAGATGTACTATACGCTGCAACAAAAAGACCTCCATCAGAATAACCAGCAGCAGTTGACGTATTTATATAGCCAACCATATTTGATGTTGCTGAATCTACAGCAATTGGGTTACCACTGTTTCTAGATGTAAAAGTAGGTCCACTAAAGTTGGCTGCATTTGTAGCACCTGTAGGACCAGTGGCACCTGTAGGACCAGTGGCACCTGTAGGACCAGTTGAGCCAGTAGGACCTGCTGCACCTGTAGAGCCTGCTGCACCTGTTGCTCCTTGTATACCTTGAGGTCCAGTCGAACCTGTTATTCCTTGAATACCTTGAGCACCTTGGGGTCCAGTAGCACCAGTCGCTCCTACAAGACCACTATTCGATCCTACCCATGCACCAGAACTATCTATAACAGCCGTTCCACCTACTGTTACCCCACCAGTGAAACTTGGACTAGCTATTGGAGCAGCATCTGTAATACCATAGCCACTTAATGTGGTTGGAGTTGTACTAATCTTACTCCAAGCCAAGCCTGTTATCCAACTAGGATTACTGTGAGATTCATTAGTGTATATGCCATTCGTAACAGTAGAAGCGTTCCCAGTCGTGTCGTTGGTAATCGTTCCTGTAATGAAATGCGATGTTACTTTAGTTAATGCCATTTTTAAGCGTTTGGTGTTGGATTAAAATCTTCAGGTAATGAATCTATATTATCAACAATACCCTGTTTCATTTTATCAATTTTATCTTGTCCTTCAACACTTATAACCCAAGATTTCAAATCGTCATTTGATATTTGATTTATTTCTTTAAAATCAGATAATGATGATATGTCAAAGTCAATAGAACCTCCCACTGAGCTTTGTTTGATTTCATTTTCAGAATCTTTACCAATTATGTTCCATCCAATTGTCTTAATGACATTTGAGTTTTGAGTTTCCAAACTATATGGAACTGTATTTTGAATATTAAATGTCCAATTAAAATTTACCATAGCTTTATGAGAATGTTGCTGTTATACTATCTACTGGATAAGTATTTCCATTTCCTGATTTATTGAAAATTACTCTTCCTACAGGATGTATTGTTGATGGAAAAGTTACTGTAAACTGCATTCCTTGAATTTGATAATTAGCGGATGAAGCACTAAAAGACCCACTGCTTCGTAGTATTGTTGCTTCTGATTGGTAATTACCATTGTTTACATAACCTCCAAACATTATATGAGCGTACTTAGTATAATAACCAGCTATGTATATTTCGCAAGTATACCCTCCATATCCATTGCTACCACTTGGATTATTCATCGCTGGTATGGTAACTAATAATTGCGTGAAAGTTCCAACATTACCAGCAGCAACAAGTATAAACTCATCATTGTTTCCAGTTCCAATTATCTGCAAGGGCTTTTTGAAAGTGGTAATACCACCATCTTGTCTAACCCTTGCTCTTGTATTAACAGATTGCGAACCATTAGCAGCGGTACCAGCGTGTTTAAAATCTATGCGATCACTATAACAAAATACTCCCGAACCGTTTTTAGTAGCATCAACTGCTTGAAATGTACCATGCGTTGATCCAACGTAAATGTTATTAGCAAACATTGACTCAGCTCCAGAAGCTGACTTATAACTACCAATAACAGCTTTTCCTCCTACTTGTAATGTTTGAAAAGGATTACTCCCAGTCGCTCCATATAAATCAGTAATAGGTGTAGTTCCCACTGCCACCACACCTTGAGATGAGATGGACATTCGATAACCAGTACTACCACTAACATTTGAATAAAATCTTAAAGCACCAGTGATACCACCACCACTTTGTATGTACCAATTTGAAGGTGATGTTCCCGTATTTGAAAAATTTAAACTAGCTGCACTTGATGTCGTACTTAATGTTAAAGCTGTTTGAGCATTACTTGCTGTAGTTGATATTGTAGTTTCTCCATTCGATGAGATGCTCATTCTTTGAGCACCTCCAGCATAAAATGCTAAAGAATCTGATCCGTCACCACTTCCTACCCTTACTATATTACTACCTCGTGAAATCATTATTTCTCCACCTTGCCTTACTGTCGGTGTGTCAATGTCATTTGAGAATGTAGTATATCCCGTAGATGAGATGACAAGTTTTGCTGATCTACCTGTAGCATTATTTGAAGGTGATGTAAATGTTGCTACCTCCCAACCATTATCGGTAACCAACATCCCAAAATTATTATTAGCAGTACTACTTCCGTCACCTAATCCTCTAGTTAACTTTATTCCGCTATACCATCCAGCTACAGATTTTGTGGTTAAAAATGTGTTTTGACTTGTGCCATCACCTACTTGTACTAAACCCCCCGATGAGATAGACATCTTACTAGAACCTCCAGTAATCAAATGCAAAGTGTCAGCATTACCTGTACCTACGTAACTCGCTCCATTTGCTACTTGAAATACCTGAAAATCAGCAGTACCCCTCGTTATTTTTAATCCATTTCCTCCACTTGTTGTTTCTAAATCAAGCCTAAATGTACTTGGTGATTTCCCAATACCCACGTTACCACCATAAGGTTGTAAAACTATATTTCCTGCATTTGCTACACCTGCTTCTATTGTTTGAAGACTCCAATTTCTTACTGAATTTGATGCACCACCTTTTTGTAAAAGTTGCAATGCACTATAATTAGTCGATTCATTTGTTCTTCCAAGTAAAGCATATTCAACGTTAGAAGTAGATGTTTTTGCTTGGTTCGTAAGTAAAGAAGTAATACCCCCCGATGAGATGGACAATCTTAAAGCAGAACTATTACCATTAACAGAACCATTATAAAATTCCATTGCTCCGCTAGAGCCTCTAATTTCTAAGTCATTTCCAGCGAGTTTAATATAGCCTTTATAATTAGTTGAACCCGATTGTGTTAGCTGAAGTGTAGGTGTTGAACTGGTAATTATCTCTGTGTCCCCACTAAAAATAGCATCTCCATTATAATTTAACCTTAATCGCTCAGTTAAGGAATTACTCGAATTATTGGTTTTAAAAACTAAATTAGCAGAATATTGAGCCCCAGATGTCTCAGAATATATACTTGACTTAGCTGCTCTTGAATCTCCACCAAACGCACTGTTTTGTCTTCCAATTAATTCTAGCGTAGCATTTTGTACTCCACCGTTGTCAGCTTGAACCAATAAAGTGGAATCTATATGTATTGGCTTATTGAATATAAAGTTTGTTGTCGCATGAGTATAAAGCATACTCGCACTAGCACCATCTATCGTAATACCAGCACCATTAGCAGCAGAACTGCTTGATGCTCCACTCGCTAATGTTAGGTTTAAGTCATCTATAGATACTGTCGTTGAGTTTATGGTAGTTTGTGTACCATCAACCTGAAGGTTACCAGCTATAACAACCGTTCCAGTATCATCACCATGAGCAGAAGGATCAATAACAAAAGATGCTGGTCCTCGTAGATATCCCGATAGGGTTAGATTGGCAGCACTTGTATTCCCAGTAAATGTGGGACCAGCAAGGTTAGCCTTTAAGTTTAATGCTGATTGGGTTGCCGTACTTACTGGCTTACTAGCATCTGTAGTATTATCTACGTTGGATAAACCAACCATAGCCTTTGTAATGCCTCCTACGGTTCCTGTAAAAGTTGGACTAGCTATGTTAGATTTTAAGTCTAGTGCTGTCTGTGTAGCCGTTGATACTGGCTTGTTAGCATCGCTTGTATTGTCTAGGTTATTTAATCCAAGAGTAGTTTTAGCGGAGGCATTCAATGTCAACGCTCCTGTGTTTGCTAGGGTAGCATCTCCGCTTACCGTTCTAGCTATTGCGTTAGCATTCGAATCTCCTACAAATATCTTAGCGTTGGCTAATGATTCCGTTAAGGCTACCGAACTAAATGATATGATTTCAACGGTTGATCCTTGTGGTACGACAACATTATTATCAAAGGTTAATGATGTTCCACTAACGCTGTATGCTGTTTTTTGTTGATATACTCCATCTATAAAGACTTGTGTTTTATCCTCGTGATCTATTGAAGCAGATAACGTGAATGCGTTTTGTCCACCACTAGCTAAAACCGTAACCGAATCTCGATATAAAACCGAACTACCTCCAACTCCTGTAAGATCAATCGTGAAGCTACCTCCATCTCTTTGGGTGAGCGTGATTACGTTATTAGCAAATGTTCCGCTTGTAATGTGGTTGTCATAGGCATTCTTCCAATTAGAAGGTGTACCAAATCCAGCCTCGGCACTGAATTGATCATTCTTAGTCCATACCGCACCATTGAAAACTACGATATCTCCAACGGCAAAGTATTGTCCCTTGCCTCTAGAAGTAAACGAGCTCGTACCAGCAACGGAAGTCGTATAGTAATCCCCAGCACTATTATTTTGTGTTGAATTACTAATCGCTGGAGCATTTGTTAATGCGTTCCAACTTCCCTTATTTGTTACCAATCCTACGTTACCACTCATTAATCTTATTTTAAAAAAGTAAGGACAACTAAATCGCTGCCCCTACCCAAACTTCCAAACAACCAAATAAGGAATCTTTAGACTAGCTCTTGTTCCATTAATACCTTTGATTCAATGGTTTTTAGCACCTTTGGATTCTCTTGAAGGAACTTAGCGAATAACTCGTAAGTCTTCTTCTTGTCAAGTCCTTTGGTACTAAAAATAACCTCTTCATCAGGTTGGGAAATAAATGCTTGTTTCTTAAAATCGTTCTTAATGATCCCAAGATCCTTTGCCTTTTTGGTTGTTGAAATTATCTCTGATAAAGTAGATTTAACGGCAGCTAAGAATATTTTCGGATCAGTCTCTGCTATGTCCTCTATATAGTCTCTTTTCTCTTCTTCACTCTTCTCTTTATCGCTTGTTGAGCCAAGTACATCAATTAATACCTCAACCATATAAGGAGATAACTGTGCTGCTTCTAGCATAGCTTCTTTCCTCGCTTTACGATCTACTCTTGAGGCTTTTGCCTTTACTTCTAGATCTTGCTTTGTCCATATTATTTTAACAGACTCATCCCTGTTAGGATTACTGCCATTCATATTTGAATATTCCATAAACATGAATTTAGAATGATCAGATGCTCTTTTAGGATCAAGAACTATTCTACCAAAATTATCCTCTGAGAAAAATAAGTCATAACCAATCATTAATGACCCATCCGCATTAGTTCCTTTGGTATAAGCTATATGAATTGGTCTTGGATTAGTTCCATCTTCATCGGTAACTACTATTTGATCTCTAAGTTTAAACTGATAAGAGGCTGGTATTATGTATCGACCAGGATTGTCTGGATCTTTTTTAATGTCAGCGTATGTATATATAACCTTTTCTGTAAAAGGTTTTTTCATCCACTCTGGATAATTATTGTAATCTGAATTTCTCATATTATTAGTTGTTTTTGTTTGAAAAAAATAAGGGAGTCCCCCTAAGAGGACTTCCCTAATTATTAATTATTAAGCAGATAGCTTGATCTTGCCGAAGTGTTCTGGTCCAGTTATTTCTAATCCTTCATATGAGGAATGGGTATAACCAAGTACCATAGTTCTATCGGTAGGATTTTCAGCGAGGCCGCCTGTCTCGATTTCCATATAACGTCCCGATAAGCCATTAGGGAGGTTTAAATAACGACCACGAATCCTCGAAACTGAGCTGCCATCCATAGTTCCTACTTGACCACTAGGTACAAAATATCCTGTGTCTGGAAATGCTTGTCCAGCAGCAGAAGTTGTACCTGAGTTTTCAAAAGCAGATAGCTTTTTCTTATGATAAGTTCTGTCATAAATTGTAAATGATTGAACTCCCATATCTACAGCTTTTGCCTTAGAAGACCCTTTACCGAAGGCATCATACTTAACTCCACCTGAAGCAAGCAATCCATCGAAAACATCATCAAGACTCGCAGAAATATCTCCACCTACCCATAAGTGCCCCTCGTCTGGTGCTTTTTTAGCATCTAGTTTTCTAGAAAACGCTCTCCAATCAGCCTTATCTAAATATGCAGGTCCAACGCTGTTTGTTGCATCATGGTTTGATCCAGAGTCAGTTATGTAACTGTCCAATCCTTTAGTCATAGGCACTGTCCCAGATGCAGCATCAACGGCAGTTAGCTTTTTTCCAACAAGGAAAGCGTTACTAATTTTTGCCCTATGCTTCATAAAAGCCAAATGAGACTGAAGTTGAAAGTAATGGTTGACACCATTAAAGTCTAATTCAATTTTTGATCCTAATGATATGTCTGTTGCTTCCGTGTAGGTTTGAAAATATTGTAACTGGTTGCTACGCTTTGTAACATTTGAAACAGGCATTTCAGCAGCATTACTACCTTCAGCAACACCACTTGTAGGAAATGTTACAACAGCATTATTAGCAATTACTAAATTTCCACTGTTAGGGTTTTGAATAGTCAATGCATCTCCTGAAATTGACTGAACATATCCAACAGCACCATCTGGTCCTACTAAAAAATCACCCACAGTAACACCAGCTCCTTGACCAGTTCCTACTGTAATTGTTCCAGTTGCAGTAGTAGCTATTGTTCCACCACCAGAATTAGTTACAGTAGCTGATTTAAAGACCTTATCCTGCGTATAGTTAAAAAACTCCTTATTATCGGTGGGTATAAATTGCCCCATCATTTCGAGTAATTCGAGAATTCCCGTGAATTCGTCTTGGGTATCTATATATTTTGAGAGAATCTCTCTCTTGTCTAATCCCTGAGTATAAAAAGGGATAGTTGATAATCTTAAATTTGCCATTTTATTATATTTTTTTTAAATGTTTTTAATTAATTCTTTTTGAATTTTGAAATGCCTCTAAAGAGTAAGGATCTAATCCAGCCGTACCATTTGTAGGCTTTCTTCCTGTAGCTTTAGGCTTATTCTTTAAATTCTTTTCGACAAACTTTTTTTGACCTAGATTATTTCCATGCTTGTATAAATTTTCCTTAAACCCTTGAGGATTGTTTGAGAATGCAACTAGCTGAGATAATTTATTCCAATCAGTTTGTCCATCTTTGACAACTGTTTTTTGAAGCCATTCTACTGGACTCAAAGCAGCATCAATTATTTTGCTTGGATCGATATCTAATTTCAAAGCATCGACACCTTCAGCAATTTCAACCGAGAGCTTATTGTCTTTTACAACACCCTTTAGTTGATCGGCTGCAAACCTTCGCTGCTCATTTCTTTGCTTGACCATTTCCGCTTCGTCTACTTTAGGCTGCCCATCAAGGGTTGGAGCCATGAACTCATTCTGAGCGTTAACAAAAGCTGATCGTGCTTGATTTGCCTCCTTCTTCAATTTTGCTAGAGCGACTTTGCCTTCAAGGCTATCATCTTCTCTACCATTAAATTTTTCTAATACCTCCTCAGTAAAGAGGTGATCCATAACATCTTGACTTAAATCAAGATCCTTATAGTCTTCTTGATGCTTAATGCGAAGTATTTCTACATCACTCATCTTTGAATAGTCAGTACTATTGGCCTGTAGGAAAGGTTTTATGTCTCCTGTGTCCTTGTAGTAATCGTACATCTTCTTAAAGAATGGATCACTAAGTACTCGACTAACTTCTTTTAGTTGGTCTATATCTTTTATTACTCCCTCCGTTTCCGCTCCAACATCGAATAATGCGTTGGACTCTTGAGTAACCTCGGTTGGTTCGACAGCTTCATTAGTTGTCTCTTTAACTTCTTCAACTCTCTCGCTCTCCTCCGTTGCTGTTTCGTTTTCCTCGCTACTATCAGTAGCATCTTCAGTAACCTCCTCTTGAGTCTCTTCATTAACTTCTTCAGTAACCTCCTCGGTTTGTTGTTCTTCCTCTGATTCAGTTTGCTCATCTTTTTGTTTAGCGTCTGGATCAGGTAAAGTAAGATTGTCGTAATCAATAGTTTGAGAACCGACTCCCTCTTGTATGTCTTCATTCATATTATTCTATTTGGTTGTTTATTGGAATTACTTTCTGTAACTCCTTTTTGTTTTTTTATTCTTAGGTACACAGTTAGGTACTTTTTTACCACCTTTCTTTTTCATACCCACCATCTTGTGGGTTTTCCAACATGGATCTTTCTTCATTACTTTTTCTTTCTGATTTTCTTGAAGTCAGCACCATTTATTTTATTATATGGTTTAGACATCTTAGCTATCTTCATTTGCTTCGCACTTAGTTTCTTTTTTTTCATTACCATTTTACTTTATCTGCCCAATAAGCTGCTGACATTTTGCCTTTAGCTATATTCTTACCGTGTCTTGCTTTAAAGCTTGTTTGTCTTGCTTTCTCTGATTTTGACTTTGGATTCTTTCCAGCACCTGAAACTCCTTGTTGTCCAAATCGAATTGTTTTGATTTTATCTTTAACTTTTGCAACTACAGCATGAGATTTAGTCTTATGACTAGGTGTTCTCTTAGGCTGGTTATAACTGGTTGCACCTATTTTTGTTAATCTTGGATCTTTCTTACTTGCCATTATTTTACAAAAATATTTAGGTGTTTATGAAACCTTTGTTTTCTCACCAATTCACTACGATTACATAAAGGATAGCCATTAATGCAACTACCCAATACACACTATTCTCACTTGAGATTGGTGCGTTATCTAATGGATCCCAAAAATTCATTAGTACATACAGCCACAGGCTGATTTCTTACGACCACACCTAGTACACTTTTTATTCCTCATCATTTCTTCTTAGGTTTAGAATGTCCGTATCCTTTCTTTTTCAATTCTAAATGTTTTGCTTGAGTGGGAGCTTTTACAGCCTTACCACTCTTGCTATACATCATATGTGATTTGAACTTTGCCATTAGTATTTTCCTGCTTTCTTTATTGTTTTCTTTACTGTAGGCTTTTTCATTTTAGGTAAACCTTTCTTTTTAGGTTTTGATCCTCTTGCTATTACTCTTACTCCCATAATTATTCTTTGTTTTTATTAGCACTTATTTCAGTAGAGACAATTTTTGCATCAGCATTTTTATCTGTTTGATACGCTCTTGCTCTAGATTTTTCTTGTTCTTGGATATTTAATCCTTGCATTTTCAATTGCTCAATTTGCATTTTCCACTGCCCTTGTGCGTTGATTTGCTCCATCTTAGATTGATGTTCCATTTGTATTTTTTGTTGCTCGGCTTGTTGATTCATTTGTAGGCTTTGCTGTTGTGTCTGAGCGTTAACCTCCATATTCTGTCTCTCAAGCATTGCCTTGCGTTCCTCGTTCTTTTTAATCCTAGAATCTAGATATAGCTTTTGTTGGTAGATATTGGTCATACCCTCAATCCATATGACATCGCTAAGTGTTATTTGTCCGCTTTGTAACGCTGTTTCAAGTCGCTGAACCATGAGTTCCTTTTCTTGAACATCAGGATGATTATTGAAATAGATACCTAAATTCCTAAAGCTGACATCCTTAGATAGTTTAAAGAACTCCATTGAGTTGCTACCCAATGCTTTCTTATACCCCATGATTGTACCATCCTCGGCTGCATCTTGAATTCGCATCATTAATGATCTACACAACTTCTCTGTTACCTTTTGCTCGGCAGTCATTAAGTAGTTAATCGCATTGTTAGTGGACTGTTGAGCCATTTGACCCACAGATTTTAGCATTCTAGCGTTGGGTGTAGAGCCATCAGTGATCTCATTAAATCCAGTGATGTCACGAAGCAATTGCATCTCTTGTTGTATAATACCGAAGTATCTATCAGCTTCATCTTTGATACCGTTATCCAATTCTCTTATAGGAATATCTCCAGCCACTTCCCCATCATCATCTACCTTGCGATACATTAGATTACCACTAAAGGCATACATGGCTAGGTTATCCTTGAAAGGTACTTTCTGTCCTCCAACAGTAACATCATTCATCGCATTAGCCTCAATCAAAATGCCCTTTGGCTTTGCTCTAGCTATTACGTTTTGTAGTTTAAACCAAGCTATGTGTAAGGCTTTATCTATCGCCATTACTTGGTCTCCAAATGCAAAGGTTTTGTTCTCGTATAACTTGGGAGCTACAACGTGATAATTGAGATGTCCTCTCTTTAAATCATTGGCATCTCTCTTCATGTTGGTAACTAGCTTGGCTCCGAAATAATAGTCGGTATCTAGTACCCATCTACACTCATAAACCAAATCGTAGTTAGCATTAATTATTTGCTTATTCTTTTTACCTCTAGTCTTATGTCCAAAGACAGTCTTACCATCCTCTTTCTTAATAGACTCATAAGGTATTTCAGAATGAGAAACGAACTGCATTACACCAACGTGCTTCATTATGTTATTGTCTTGAACAGCTCTTTCGGACCTAATATGGTTGTATCTCTGTTTAGATGTACCTGATTGAGCCATTGCCTCAAACTCAGCACTATCGAATTCTTCAGGACTTGAGAAGTTTTTGATTTGTCCAATTGACATCTCTTCAATATGTCCACACATAGTGATATCATTATGATAGGGATCATTGGTTGGATCGCAGAAGAAGTCTTCATAACGAACATACTTAGGTTTTATCTCTCCATCAAAGTCTATGTCATCCATAACGATACCAGCACCATGAGTAATCAAATCATCAATTACTTGGCTACGGATCTCATCGTACTTATTGTCGGTAAGGATTAAGTTAAGAGCACTCTCACACTCATAGGCTGCTTGGTGCTTATACCCAAACTTCATGTGTAGCTCTGCCTCCTCTAAAGTCTGTGGGTCTTCCTTTGATAACCCTACTTCTTGAGGTGTAATACCAGCTTCAGCAAGTTCTGCTGCCATGATGAGTTTTGATTGTAACTCAGCATAATACATCTCTTTATCGTCTTGGGCTGCTGGATCAACTGCTTGGACATCTAAATCGTATCCAGCTTTCTCGACAATCGAATGGATCATCTTAAAAACTTTTGATACAATAGGTAGTGGTGACCAATCTATTCTCATTTGACTAGCATCACCATTCGCTAATTCTTTTGGTACTAATATCTTTTTGAATTGATTTGTGTCTGGTCTTCCAAGCATATGAAGTGTTCGCTCCACTGCTTTATGTCTATCGTTATAGAATGCTTTTGATGTGCTGGTGTATACATCCCAGAATTTTCTTACTTGACTCACTATCCAGTCCTTTTTCTTCTTATCTGAGAAGGGGACATCATGCGTGTCATTAATGTATGATTGATTCATATTTATATCATTGATATGTCACTAAAATCAAAGTCGACATGGTTTTCTTCAGACTCTTCATTTATTGCAATCTTTTTGGTTCTCTTTAATCTATAAGCTGCCACTATTGCCCAACCACTTGCCATAGTAGCATCATTCTTTGTACTATTCTGGATATCAAAATCCAGTAAATCATTGAGCAGTCTAGGGAATACTATCTTCTCTGTATTATTCTCTATGTAACTAGCAAACGCACTAGCTAACTGCTCTTTTGAGGCTACCCCTGCTGAGATCCCTCTTTGTGTCTTTCTTCCTCCCTTGGGTCTAATCAACCAAGGACTGTATCCTCTTCTATCAAAGTAGTTTAAAAAACCACTCTTGTTATTTTCTACCAACACCTTACATCCAAAGAAATAAGCTGCCATTAAACAGTCCTCATAAAAATCATCAGGATCGTCAGGTCGAGCGAGGTATTCAAATAAGAATGTTTCACTTAACTCACTGTCCAATCCATCATACTTATGGAAGCCGTAACAACCTCCCATAGACATTCTTTTTTGATCTACGATGTCTACAGTTTTATGATCAAATGGATCAACCCCAATAACTACATTACTGTTTAGTGGCTTCTTCTTTTCATCACCCTCAACGTGGTTCCAGCCTTGGCTTAAATCCACGTTTTTATGCAATAAGAATCGTCCACTATTGCTTGCGACAAAATTAACTAGGGTGTCTTTTACATCATCTTCCCACACAAAATTGCCCTGAACGTACATTGGTTCTGACATGAACGATATCACAGATAATTGCTCATTTAGTTTCAATACATTAAAAGGGCATAGATCCGCATCTCTATAGAATGCTTCCTCAATGGTCCAAGGAAATTTTCTTATGTAACTCGCTAGTTGTCTTGGGTTGCCTGCTAGAGAGTCTCGTATTTGTTGTTGGTATGGTTTGGCTTTAAACCTATCGCACATACCATACTCATCCATGAAGTCTTCATCGTTCTCATATGCTGGAGTAAACAGCCTACATAAGCCAGATTTCGTTCGATTAAGTTCTTTGTCTCTTTCTTGCCATCCACTACCCATCCATAACTCCTGTGCTGGAGCTGATCCTCCTTCCTCTACTGTGGAGGTGAAGTATGCCTTACCTATTATACTCTTGGAGCCCAGAGACATAGTAGGCTTGACAATACTCCATCCCTCTACAATATTTGCCTTTGGGTCCTTGACATCAATCTTTGCAAACTCATCTCTTATGTATCTAATAAGCTTTTGGGAGTCATATGCTAGGTTATCGCTAGACTTAAAGGTTACGTCTGAATTAAGTTCTTTAGCTCCCTTAGTAAGCTTTTGAGCACTGGCTGGAAATCTAAATCCTAGAGTCGATTGAATCTTTTTGTAATCGTATACTGGTTGGAAGAAGTCAGGTAAGTATTTAAAACTACCAATAACTTTTGTGAAGAATGACTTAGCATCATCTCTTGTTTTCGATTGGATTCCAGATTGTACGTTAAACATTCGACTAGGTGGATCGAAGGCTGCTAGTGCTGCTCTTGCTGTTTTTCCACTTCGTCTCCTCGTACATTCGATTAACCCATAGCTATCAGGGTTTTCGACACACCATTGCCAGTATAGCCAAGTCCTTCTATCACTATCCCTATAATGTGGATAGCCAATATCAATCTTCCACCAATTAAGGTACATATAGTGAAGTCCTGTTATATAGGTAGGTTTCCCTTTACATATAAACCAAACTCCATTAAGCCGCTTAAACCACTCTTCATTTCTATACCCCTCTAGCTTTGGATCGAAGTATAGTTTATCGTATTTCTGCTTTTCTTTTTCTAGTTCTCGCTCCTCGTCATAATCAAAGCCAGGAATATGCCTAAACCACTTTTGATCTAACTCAATCTTTGATTTTTTAAATACTGGAACCTTGATCCACTCCTTTTGAACATAGTCATAGACCATGCCTATTGGTGGTATGTTTACTTTCACCTCATAAACTATCTCTGTTGTTCCTTCCTGGTGTTTAATAAACATCTCCTAGTTTCGCTACATCTTCAGGGAAGCTGCCCTGTCTTGTTTTTGCTGTTAACTCCTTAGCTAAATCATCCCCCTGGAATAGCTCTAGTTCATGTTTTTTAATTCTACCTAGTGTTTCTTCAGCTAGTTCTAGCATCTGTGATTTTATCTTCTGTCCTTCTAGGTATGCTTTATCATTTGAGAACTCCTTGAATTGCTTTGAGACATCGCTAATTAACTTCCATAGGTGTTCTATGTTGGACCAATACAATCCATAGATTACGTTGTTTTGGTATTTAACAAAGGTTATCATCGATAGCCTAGAAGACTTGTGTGCTAAAACATAAAATTCTTCTGCTTTATCTTGGTGTACTTTATTAGTTAAATCAAAACCAGCCAACTCAGCACAAACCTTTTTTCGCTCTGCTATATCAGGAAAGTATCTTCTTAATTCGGAGCCTTTATCATATAGATAAAGAATATAACGAACGAGGTAAGGTCTGTACTTGTTGGGGTAGACCCATATCTCAGGTCCTAGTGCTTCTAGTAGTACACCGCTTCTAACTTGTATATCTAGTTCAGTATCACTTAATTCAAAAGGATTTAAGATCATCCCATCGAATTGTTCCTTTTTAAATATCCTTTCCAATTCTTTTTTCTAAATCTTTTTGCAACTCTATAATATTAAGCTTCATATACAGCTCTATCAATCTACGCTTGAGCGTATCTAAATCACTATCGTTGTAAATAGTGTATCGCTTTGGTAGAGTGTTAAAATCAATATCAAAACTCTCAGGACTTTCTTTCGGTAGGTGTGGATTAAATACTTGTACGATATGATCAAAGACTTTATCATCAATACACTTTTGGATCTCTCTATTGCTTCTCATTCCACAATAGATATCCGCTTCTTTCATTATTTCTTTAGCCAACCTAGCAGGGTCCTCCTTATTGAATAAGCAGATATTATCAAACCACTCTTTACGATGGTTAACCCTGTCTTCATAGCACTCTTTAAAGTCTTTGTACCCATATTTATCTTTTAGTTTATCGTATAGGAATATCTCGGCTGCTGCCTTGGATGAGTCTTTAAACTGAAAACCTCTTTCTCGCTTGAGTATTTTGGCTGCCTCTGTTTTACCATGTCTAGCATGGCCAATGATTAGTAGCTTCATATCATAAAAAATCCCAACACCATACGGGAGTCTTCTCTCCTACATATGCTCCGCTTACGTTATATTCAAAGTACTCCATTGCCTCTTCACTGTCCATGTCCTTCTCTAATATCTCTAAACACTTGGTTACGCTATAGATTAGTCTAGGTTCTGTGTGCTGATAATCCACACCTATAATCGCATCATCAAAGCCATCAGCTTTTAATATATCTTCGTCAGGGTATATCTCCATTATTCTATTGAGCATCTTTTTCTGATTCAACAATTACTCCTAACTCTTTAGCAGATTCTAATAATCCATCTCCAGATTTCTCATTAGTGATTACTCTAAATATTCTACTAACTTTTAATCTTTCTAAGTCAACAATATCAAGCGGTCTAATAGCTGTATTAACATATATAGTACCTAGCTGACAGGAATCTTTAGTACAAGCCATCTCAAATAGTAATACCTCTATTGCAGTAAACTCAGCAGTCTCTGAGGAAAAGAATGCATCCTCACCGTTATCTAACACAAGCAAAACTGTATTGACACCTTTGTCTTTACAGAGCTTTTCCATCATCCTTAATCTTCCTGAATCTTTAACTATCATGTCTTTTATTTATACATTCCGATAATGTCTCTATCCTCTAATAAGTAGTAGTTATTATCTTCAATCTCTATCTCCATATTTGAATCATCAAGCATATGACACATCACTCCTAACCTTTCGTTCTTACTAGAATGATCTATTACTAATATGTTTGGCATTGGCTTTGGAAATATATCAATTACAATACCTGTTTCTTCACTTATCTCAGCCATTGTTTTTTTCCCATCTAGCTCTATTTCTTCTACGTTATCATTATACTTTTTATGACCCAGACTGAATCCAGGAGACATAATAATGTTATCGCATTCTACTCTAAGAAATATCCTTCTTGCTGGTATTAAAAATGTATCATCACTGATTTGTTTACCCTTATCAAGAACACAGTTGTAATGGAAGTAAACCTTATCTCCTAAAGAGTAAAAACTTTCAATTCCCTCTGAACTCCATAACACCTCACCATCTGGTAAAACATCATCTTTATATTTTCTAGGTAACGCTACAACTTTCCCATATATTCTAGTATGGTGTGTGGGTCTAAGATCGGTTCTTATCTTTAAGTCTAGAGTTTGAGATTTTATCTCATCATTAAAAAATGAATCCACTTTAACCGCTAAATAATTGTAAGGTGAAGAAGGTTGTTTCATGCTTTAAATATAATAAACTTATAGAAGAATAACACAAGTAATATGTATTATACTTTACATTTACCAAAGATTTTCAAGGTGGTATACGCTTATGCTTTGGCTGGTTCTAGAAACATGACTCATTACTTTTTTAAATGTATCCTCTATATGACAGAAAAGAGAATACTCAATTACACCATCACTTGCTTCGTTTAACATAATTACACATTCTGCTAACATATCAGCTACATCATCTGCTTCATCTGAAAGAACTAAATACAATGACTTTTTAAATCCATTTATTCTCCACTTTTTATAATAACTCACTCTTTTTAGGTATATCTCTCTAGTCTTCTCCATACTTAATGAAGCGTCCTCTAAGTGGAACAAGAACTCTAAGTAGTATCCCTCCTGAGTACACATCCTAGAGTTTGCTAGATAGTCGTTATACATATCATTAAGTACAAAAGAGTACATATAGAATGGATCTGTAAAATGTGTATTGTTTTCTTCTTCAATCTTAGAGATAGTCTTTAATAATTCTGTATTCATTGTAAAGTTTTTTAAATAGAAGAGATATTTTTATATTTTAACACTTTATTATTTTCCATTTTACTTTTTAAAAATATAGGTATACGCTTTTATATAGAATTCTCATATTTTTAAACTCTCATATTTTAACACTTTATTATTTTCCATTTTACTTTTTAAAAATATAGGTATTCGCTTTTAGAGAGAGTTATTTATATGTTTAAAATTTATATATTAAAAAGCGTAGATTTCATCTTTTTTTTTACACCATCCCAAAGAAAAGAAAAAAGAAAAAGCGTAAAAAGAAAAAAGAAAAGAAAAATCCCCAAAAAAGAAATATTCCACGCTCACATACCGAGCATTTATCTGATCCAAGCACTGGTATCTAGTGTGCAAGTTTAGCCTTAAAGGAATGGCAGATCCTATGAGTAAAGTCTAATGCCCACTACCCAAACAACAAGTAGACACTAGACTTTTATAATTATGATTAACAATTATTTTACAAATGTAATAAATAAAGTAAAGTACACAACTGTTTACACAAAATCTTTTTAATTACACCTAAAAGCTATTATTTGTGAATTAAAGTACACATAAATTAATATCTTTGTTAAATGAAAAAGAATAGAGTAAAATTTAACCCTATAGGAGAGAAAGTATTAGTACAGGTACATCCTTTCGAAACTAAAGTTAATGGAATTTACAGAGTAGATCATCTTCAAGAGAATCATAAAGGAAGCGTAGTAGCGACTAATAATTCTATTCCTGTATACATTGATGATGTGGTCATTTACAATCCTAATGCTGGGGTTCCTGTTAGTGTAGAGGGTAGTGATTACATTCTTCTCAGAGTGGATGAAATATACGGAATAGAGACTTAAATTTATTGCCGTTTTTTCTTGCTAAAATTATTAGTAATATTTATATTTGTTATTCACCAAAAACCAAAATTGCATGAATACAAGTATAAGTAAAGAAGTAATCGATACAGATAGATTGGCAGATGTTCTTTCTATGTATAGTAAGTGCAAATCTTTACTAATCAAGATGAATCAGTATGTTAGTGGAGAGGATGAATACATTCAGCAACTCCCTGATATAATAAAAAATTCTATGCCCACAGAAAAAGAAAAGCAAGATGCTGGATTCTTATTGAAAGAGCTTGGAGATGCAGAAAGAATACTACTAGATTGGTATGATAAATTCTATAAAGATAAAAACCTCAATAATATTATGGATAACTCAGATTTAATACACAGCGGTTACTTCTATTTAAGAAAGAACCTACTTGGTTTAAATAAAACAATTACGTTTAAAATCAAAGAAGGTAAGAGAGCTGGGGAAAGAGTAACATACGACCATGACAAAGTGGTGGAACTTAATATTAAACATTTAGAAGATCAAGTATCCTGGAAACCTGAAAGTGGGTATTATAACAATACTAGCCATCTACCTGATTGGGTAAGGTTGCAGTCATGACTAAGGCCCTCTTATCTATAGGGGATAGACAGTAATTATATTTTATATAGTATGTATAAACATACCTAAATTGCGATCGCAAGCGTTTGCATATTTGTAAATTTTTTATTAAATAGTGGTTTTAATTAATCAAAAATACCATATAATGTTAGATACAAAGACTTTACAAGAGCGTTCTGTAAATGCATTAAAACTTACTAAAGAAATAAGGCTTCTTCTAAAAAAATTTAATACATATGTAAGTAATAATGATTCAGTAAAGGAAATCAATAATCTTCCGCAGTTATTGAAGAATTCCCTTCCATCTCAGAAGGATCAAGAATTAGCTAATATTCTTATTGAAGAGTTATTAGAATATGATAAGCAAGTTCTTGAATGGTATGATTCATTTATCGACACCTCCCCTGCTTAATTCTATCTGATTATTGCAATATTTATAAAATACCATACATTTTATTATAATATTTTTTTTAGTGTCCTTATAACCTGGGGGTTTTTGGAGACCCTATTATGAATTTCATAATTTAGGTAGTCAAGACAGTGGGGTTATGTGGTGTGTGGTGTGTCGGACCGAAGTGCGGATTCGTAATCGCTGAAGGGGTGGGTCTTAGATGGTGATTTGGAATGAGATTTGACTATTCATGGAAGTCATCACTAATAAAAGCCTATTCTGCTACCCTCAGTACAGATAATACTTTTCTTTTCAGAAAGATGTCACCCAATCCACTCAATATAGCGATTGAAAATCTTTTTACCTCTTTATCTAATCGCCATAGTCTTCCCCCCTCACCTTATGGCTAACCAACCCCACGCCACCCCAAAACCATTCCAGACTTTTGGACAAATCTGTCCGCTCTATTCTCTCTTCCCTTACTAGATATTGATACCATTTCCTTGGGCATGACTGCAAGGTTTGGATATATCAT
>Ga0206682_10000441_pt1 | contig 45212 bp, 59 predicted proteins | sample M240m12015metaG_FD_155444 | JGI IMG/M metagenome (GOLD analysis project Ga0206682, IMG submission 155444) | Ammonia-oxidizing marine archaeal communities from Monterey Bay, California, United States - M2 40m 12015 | ecosystem: Environmental > Aquatic > Marine > Intertidal zone | place: USA... | reverse complement strand
GTTCCCGTTTTGACGGTTCCCATTTTCACGGTTCCCGTTTTGACGGTTCCCGTTTTGACGGTTCCTGTTTTCACGGTTCCCGTTTTCGCGGTTCCCATTTTCACGGTTCCTGTTTTCACGGTTCCCGTTCCCAAGATTACTCGATTCATTTGAAATGCGTTTCAAATTATTGTTATTCTTTACACCGTTTCCGTTACGGTTATTTACATTAAAATTGTTTTGATAGTTGTTATTACTATTTACGGAAATGCGCTTTTCCTTGCGCACTGTAATGTGAAGACGGATGGGTTCTCTCACGCCTTTTGACTTTAGAACATTCTCTATCGCATCGACGAGTTGTGCTTTTGTCATTTCTTTGTAATTTGAAAGACCCACTTTACGCGCCAGACGTTTCAGTTCGTCTGATTTAGATGAGGAACTGAGTAGTACTTCAAAGTCATCACCCGTGAGTGGGGATTTTCGATCTAACATGTACTTACCATCTTTCGAGAGAACCATGGGTGGAAGTGGGAGCTTACCGTCCTGGATAGACTTGTATGCGTCGCACACTTGATTTCTAGTAAGATTGAGATCCATACCCGTCTCCTGACGTACGAGACGTACAAGGTTTTTGGTGTTTATACCGGGATTGCACGCATCCATATTGTTATAAACTGATAAAAAATTATGAGGTACCTTTCGTCAACATTCGTATCTTATCTTCATAAGACATATTGAAATCAAATATGTCCATGTCGTCCACGTCTATGATTTTGATATCATAATCACGTGTATCATAGTCGTATCTATTTACCAACGCCGAGCGCATGATATTTTCGGCAAACACACGTGGGTTGTCTATATTTTCTACGTACGGTATATTTGATTTTATTTGTATACAATGAACATCATATGGTTTATATTTTAAGAACGGTGCGAGTGGCATCGATTCTACGGTACCACCATCTACGTATGTGTTCCCTCTATATTTTCTGGACGAAAACACGAAAGGAATCGCTATGCTCATACACACGGCGTCCAGTACTTTCATATCGGGGTGTGTATCGACCGAAAAATACTCGGTCTTTCCTGTATTAACACAGAATGCAGATATGTATATCTTTTTCTTAAGTTCGGCAAACGTGGGGTCACATTTGCATATATCCACAAACTTTTCGCGGAGTGCGTCTAAATCTACGAGTCCATAACTATGTAAAAAACATTTCAAGTTCAATTTCACTAAATCTGAAATGTTTAATCTGAGTGATACGTCTATCATCTCATCAACGCTCTTTTCGAGTGCAAATAACACTGCGAGTATGGAACCCGCAGATGCACCCGAAATTTCTTCTACATTACTGAGACGATTTTCTATGTTTTTAAGATATCCTAACATGGCATACAGTCCCATAGCACCTGGACCAATTACCAAATATTTCATTGGTGGTCACTTAATAGTACTTAGGAAATTGCTTTCGCAAAAGAGCGAACACGAGCGCGAACACGACGGTGTGTACGAAAGCAGACGCTGGGCTAGTCTGTCCCGACATGTAAACACCCTTAGAGCCTGGTGGCAGGGTGAGCAACATACCTGGGCTCAAGGCCAAGAACAAAACGGTGGTCACGATGAGGTCGGTTCGCGTCAACACGAGACCCATGGCTTTCGCGATCAACGAATAGACGAGGAAAAACACGAGTGCGTGGAAAAGAACGGCGGTACGTCCTGTGAGTCCATCACGGAACTTAATGCTGGTACCATCGGTACGCAGCAAAATACCTGGGCTGAGCGCAAGGAAAAGGGCCGCTGGAATAGAGACCTTTTGTGAGAGCATGTTTACTTTATGTATATATTATAATTCTATCGCTCTATCATCTGAGAACTGGTAACAAAATTCAATAAAATCATGATATTTGGCATACTTGAGAATGTGATTGTCGAGATATCTATCTCCTAGATACCTTTTTAGTAGTTGCCACATCCACCAAAGATCATCGTCGAAGTGTCCGCCCCAATCGTCTATGTGAAGATGACGATTCAATTGGATTTCATTTTCTTCGTCATCACTGTATTCATTATCACTATTACGTTCCGCCGCGTGGACGTATTCATTCCAAACCATTATTTCTTATCCTTGATGCCCGTGAGGGAAAGTGAAGTGGATTCCTTTACTGGAAGACTATCGAGTATAGCCTTTAACACACTTTCAGCCTGTTGTTCATTACCATTGAAGTAGTTCACAAGACCTTCCATCACGGTGGTCTTATTAAGGCCAGTCTTTCTGGCACTTTTACGAACGGAAATTTTCCCCTTCTTAAGGTTAATGGCGTCGAGACCGTTATCCATCATGAGCTTTTTCACTTGCAATTTGAGGGATTTCTCGGCCTGAACGAGGATCTTTATATCTTCTCTGGCTTCTGTAATTTGCTTGTTTAATTCAACCAATTTAGAGACGCTGTTTGAGAGTTCGTCTGAAGGAACTTGAGACATTTATATATATTTAATACGTTATTCTTTAAGTTTAGGCGCACAAACCACGTTGCATCGTGTCTGGTGCAATAGTGGAGTTGTTCCACACGAAGGGATCCTTGGGGTTTGGTGGGTCGGCGCGAATTTGTTGGTTCGCGTTACGAAGAGCACCACCGATGGTTTCTGGGTAGCCGGTTTGTTGGCGTGGTTCGAGGAAGTTTTGGCCGGAAAGGATGTCATCTGGGGCAAACTCACCGAAGTCCTCCTGAGGCGCGACTTCACGTGGCAACAAAGAAGAGGCGAGACCAGTACCCGCCTTCATTTCGCAACCAACACCGGCTTCGGCCGATGGACCGACGGCATCAATGCCACCGATGCCCGCATATTCGGTGTCCTTCACGCTGTAGCTGGAACGGTTATTGGAAACCATGAGGTAAATCACAACCACGATCGCAAGGGCGACGATCGCTTGACGTGGCGTGACCTTTTTCATCTTCATCATCTTTTATATATAGAAACAATTTTTTTATTCATCATCTTCAATCACGATGTCTTCTGGGTAAGCCTCAATTTCTGGTTCTGGTTCGGGGGTTGGTTCTGGTTCTGGCTCCGGCTCAGGGGTTGGCTCTGGCTCCGGGTTCAGTTTGACCTGGACCAAATTCCAAGATGGACCGAATGCCTTCTTCGCGAACCAAAGACCCGCGTACTCGAGCATGATAGTACACGACGTGCCTGGGGAAAATGCTTCAATTTGCGTCATTTGCTTCGACGCGTCGAACACCTTCGTGGCTGGAATTCGTTCCGCCGAAATTGTATCTTCCTTCGTGTACACCTTATTGATGGTCTTTTCCGTCAACTTCTTACCGAACCACGTCTCACTGTTTTCAATTGCGGACGTCAAGTTCTGGGTATGGATGGCCTCAATCTTTTCGACACCCGTTGCATCAGAGATGTCGAACGTGACTTCACCGGATACATCATCGACGACCTTCACGTTCTTCACCTGTACATAGCATCTTTTCTTATCTTCGGTGAGAGCATTCACGTGATAGAGACCATCTTCGCCCTTCGAGAGAGATCCGTAAATCATTTTATAGTTCATATACGGTTCAAATCTTTAACCCCTATAAATGGTATCATGGCGGATTTGCGTATAATAGGTTTTGGAACCCATGCATCGCGTGCTGGCTTAAATCCATAAAGGGTTTCCTCTAGTTTTATCTTTTCTGGTAAAGGAATTGGACGCTTTGGCCTGTAATTAAATTCATTTTTAACGTAGTTTTCTGATTTGTTTTTGACCCAGTTGAGTTCTTCTGTGTTGAAGCGCATATTACCTTGTGTTTTGGTAAAACCCGAGAGATTTCCCATATTATGAGAAGTTTTAAGTCCATGCACGTATTGTTTTGAAATCTTTTCCGGATCGGGGGTCGTCGTAAATGCCGTGTATTTCTTGGGATTCACTTTCTTCGCGTTTGACATTTTCACGTTGCGAAACACCGCGCGCTTTTTTGTGACTTTCTTAAGCGGTATGCCGACCTTTTTCATGATATCTTCCATCGAGTCATTTTGAAGAATCTTTCGCTTGGTAACGAGGCGGGCAAGTTTAATCATTCGCCGACGATCTTTTTCTTTCTTTTCTGGTGCACGAAGGCCTAGTTTCTGCATGGTATACGAGTCTTCGATGAGAAACTTTTTAGATGCAAGTTTGATGTTATCGAATTTACCGATAACGTATTTGCCCGTGATTTTGAATATATCGAGTGCCTGTATCTGGTCATCACCTACTTCAAATCCAAATTCACCGGGTCGCATAAATGCTATGTCAAGTATACCACCCATATTAATGGGTTCGATACGCCCAGTCTTCGGTGAATACACACGAGCTTTCATGTCGAGGGTGAAGAGCTCGATATCCGCGAGTGTGTCTGGTCCTTTTTTTGAATCCTTTTTCTTTGGAATGAGGGTGTATCGGCGGGTCACATATGGCCCCTTGTTCGCAAACCCGAGACCAATGAATCTACCTGGTTTTCCTCGCCCCTCTTGTACGAGCTTCGCAAATCGCGTGTTTACACGTTTCGAAATTTCACCAAGTTTATTCCATAGTAAAAGTTTCACCGCTTGAAGTTTTCCAAAAAACTTAGCATCTGGTTTGAATCTGGGTGTGAACTTGGTGTCTATATCGAGCGTCATGATTCTCTGCGTTGGTTCTAGGTACGAATTCACTGCATCGCCACCCGATAAAATCAAATCACCGACGGGATTCAAAAACGCCGTGAGTTCGTCGATGATCGCATATATTTCATAACGAAGTATGTCCGTGAATATAACACTCGCGAAGTCTTTGAAATCTTCATCCTTGTGAACGCGGTGCATTCTCGCCCTGAATTTGGTGACATCATCTTTATCATAGAACTTCTTGAGTACGGGGTCGTTATGAAACAGTTTCTTTGTCCTGAAACGATTTATGACCCCAGCTGAGTACTCGGCTTGATCCATATTATTAGTACATTACATATTATTTCAACAAGCTTAAAGATGTGATACCTAAGTAAAACATAAAACGAGATGTCTTTTGAATCTGTCCTCACCGAAATTGCCGCTCTCCGTAACGACGTCAAGTCCTTGACCAAGATTGTTCGTAAGATCAAGGCCAAGCAAGACGATCCAGACGGAACCAAGGCTGCTTCTCGTGCGAAGAACAACGGTTTCAACCGAGAACAAGCTATCTCCCCAAAGCTTGCTGATTTTCTCGGCGTCGAGGCCGATAAGCTCGTCTCCCGTTCGTTCGTTACTCGCGCGATCAACAAGTACGTTACTGAGAAGGGTCTCAAGCACCCAGAAAACGGTCGCGTTCTTGTTCTTGACGACAAGCTCCGTACTCTTCTTGACCCACCTGCGGACACGCAAATCACGTTCTTGAACTTGCAAAAGTACTTGAGCCCACACTACACCAAGGTCGAACAAACTGCTTAAAAAAATATACACTTATCATATAAAATGTTAATCGACAAGGCATCCGTCGAAACCCTTGTTGGTACAAAGATATCTAAGATAGATTTGTACCAAAAAGCATTTACACATAAATCTTCGTTGAAAGAAAATGAAAATCTGGAATCATTTGAGACGCTTGAATTCATAGGGGACTCTGTATTAGGATTCGTTATCACAAAATTTCTGTTTGATAGATACGAGAAACAAAGGGAAGGATTTCTCACAAAAGCTCGCACTAAACTTGTGCGAGGTGAGACGCTTGCAAATATTGCGATGAAGCTCGAAATGTACAAATGGGTTCAAATGGATGAGAAGGGTATGCGCAACGAATGGTTCAAAAATCCAAAGATTTTAGAAGACGTGTTTGAAGCATTCATAGGCGCGATATACATGGACCTAGGGCTTCTACACGCAAAACGATTTATTTTAAACATTTATGAGAATCCTCAACTCGTGAATATGCAATCCATCATGGTTGATGATAACTACAAAGATCATCTCATGCGTTATTGTCAAACACATGGACACCCTTTGCCAGATTATCGGGTTATTTCACACGATAATGGTATATTTTATGTAGACGTATACGTGAACAATGTCATTCTAGGTAGAGGTTTTGCTAAAAACAAAAAACAGGCTGAACAGAACGCGGCAAAGTATTTTTTCTATCCAAATTGTAATATAGTACAATAAAGTGTAGATATGCTTAAAAAGTAAATTGTAATACATATTAGGATGCATCCAAATGTCGCAAAGTTGATAAGTAAAACGTATGCGGAACAAAGATCGCAAGAATGGCTCGACTTGAGAAAAAACATGCTCACAGCGAGTGATTGTGCCACAGCCATAGGGGAAAACAAGTATGAGAAACCATTTGATCTACTTCTCAAAAAGTGTGGAAAGGGTAAACCTTTCACTGGAAACGCGGCGACCGAGCATGGGAATAAATACGAAGACGAGGCTCGTATTCTATATGAACAGAGACACAATGAGGTCGTACACGAGATTGGTCTCGAACCACACCCAAAATACCCATGGCTCGGTGGGTCACCTGATGGTATCACGGAGAGCGGAAAGCTCGTAGAAATTAAGTGTCCAATGTCCCGCCAAATTTTACCGGAGGTCCCGAAACATTATATGCCACAGTTACAATTATGTATGGAGATTTTAGACCTAGAAGAGTGTGATTTCATCCAATATAAAAATGCCGATTTTAACTGGCCGAGACCCGAAGAGTTTGTGGTCGTGCGCGTCCCGCGAGACAGGGGTTGGTTTGAAAAGTACTTTCCGGTGATGGAAGAGTTTTGGCAAAAGGTATTGTATCACAGAGAACACGGTATAGAAGAGCCGGTAAAGAAGACCAGGACCCGTAAGAAGAAAGAAGATGAACCACCACCTCCATGTGAAATCAAGTCTGACCCTGATGACGAATATAGGGACGAGTGATTTATTATCTTATTATATATAAATGAGTACACAGCCTATTGTCATACAACAAAAATCGAATAGTACTTTCGGCACGGCTATGAAAATAATAGGCTTCATTTGTTTGATTTCGTGTCTGTCTTCTATGTGGTCATCTTATAGAACGGCGAGAGCCGTTGGAAATGCATTTGAAAATATGAACGTCAAAAGGAAAGAACGGAACCCGGGTCCAATCATAACTGATATGGAAATCATAACACGAGATTCTACACCGAGTGGTACGACCACGATGGACGTGTCCTCCGATGAACCACAAGCAGAACCGGTAACTACGAAGGATATGAAGATTGCTTTGTATAAAACGGCTGACTGTACAGATGAACCCATTGATTCTGTCACATTGACGGCGGGTGCATCCATGACTGGAAAGGGTAAGTTCGATAAAAGAGGTACCGATAAGGAACATAATTACGTGTGTTGCATAAAGCACGAAAATGCCAAGCTCGCGGGGGAATACATGAAGGCGGGTGAAAAGAAAAATTTTGGTATATCACGTGATGGTCAAACAAGCATCATTGAATTTGGGGAACCGGATGGACCCGAAAATTGTGCGACCGATTTTTTTGCAAATTGGGCTCCTCTCGAATAATTATCAAAAATTAAAAATAAAAAAATTATTTTTTTCTACGCTTTCTTCTTTGAAAAGTTTCTGAAAAAATAAAAAAAGTTTTTTGTGTTTTTAAAAATGAAAAAACATGGTGTTGCTTCGCGGTTATTCTCGTCTTTTGGTTTGAAATCCTGTATGCCCCTACATAAACCATTTTACCCTTTATGTAGAGACTATGTCTTTATCAAACAAAACCTTAAAAATCTCGTCATCTCGAAAATTAAAAATAAAAAAAATTATTTTTTTCTACGCTTTCTTCTTTGAAAAGTTTCTGAAAAAATAAAAAAAGTTTTTTGTGTTTTTAAAAATGAAAAAACATGGTGTTGCTTCACCTAAGTAATCACGAACCATGTCTAAATCAAACCAAAAATGGAGCTATATACACATCAGATAGAGGGAGTGAACTGGATGCTCGAGAGGGAGCATTCGACCTCCGGTCCAAAAGGTGGATTTCTCTGTGACGAGATGGGACTCGGTAAGACAGCACAACTCATCACCGTGATTACACGTAATCCACGAGGGAACACACTTGTCATCGTACCCAAATCTATCGTGACCCAATGGAAAAATGAGATACACAAATTCGCTCCACAACTCACTGTGTTTGTGTACGATGGATTGAACCGCACAAAAGATCACACAGATTTCGTGAAATGTGACGTGACCGTGTGTCCATACAGTTTACTGACAGAGCACGACCCATTGATACACAGAGTTACTTGGGGACGCGTCATACTAGATGAGGCGCATGAAATTCGAAACCGGCGTTCAAAGAGGTTTAAATCCGCGATGAAAATTGCCACCGATACTCGCTGGCTCGTCACGGGTACACCAGTCTTCAATCGTGTAGACGATTTCGTTTCACTGTGTGGGTTTTTCGGTATAGACCGAATGGATGTACAATGTCATATAGATGCTATTAGGCAAAAGTATATCATACGCAGAACAAAGACAAAAGACGACGTCCCCGCGTGTCACTTTGAAAACATTGAACTCGAGATGTACCACGAGGAAAAGGAAATGTACAAGTATGTGTTTTCTGAATCCCAAGAAATGATTCGAGAAATGATGCGTCGTTCTCAGTCTCACGGAAACACGAGTATGTACAATATGGACATTCTTGAATGTTTGCTTCGTGCGAGACAAGCTATGATTTGGCCTCAACTCTATATAGATGGAATGTCTAAGAAGACTGGCGAAGAAATCGCGCCGTGGTCGGGTCGCTCCAAGAAGATGGAAACACTTTTTGAGTTCATTTCTCAGCACCCCGATGAAAAGACACTCGTATTTTGTCATTTCATGGGCGAGATGAATTACATACAAGAAACACTCACGTGTCCCGTGTTTAGAATTGATGGTTCATTCTCAAAAGAGCGTCGCGAGTCACAACTTGCCGAGTTTAATCGAGCTCCAAACAACAGCGTGTTTATCATCCAGGTCAAGGCTGGTGGACAGGGACTCAACATTCAAAGTGCGTCACGTGTATACATCACGAGTCCCTCTTGGAACCCAGGTACGGAACTCCAGGCAATTGGTCGGTGTCATAGAAAAGGGCAGACCAGAGATGTATACGTGAAGAAGCTCATTTACAAAGGTGATGAGAAGTTTCCGAGTGTAGACGAGTCTATAGTCGCGCTTCAGGTGAGGAAATCACACGAAACCGCGGAAATATTAGATGATGTACGTCTTAAAACGCAGCTACCCGGGAAGTCAGAGGGGCTTTCGATTTCTGAGATTAGAAATATTTTCAGGGCATAGAGTATATACAATGAAGACATTTGGATCTCGCGCTGAAGTGTTCCACGGTACCGCGGAAAAGACTCCCGGTGGATTGAAGAAGAAGGACTTGTTCCAAGACAAGTACGGTGCTATCAAGAGCAAGGCCGCGTCCAAGGCGGCTCTCACTCGCATGGAAGAAGAAGGCAAGAAGGCGATGGTCAAGGTGTTCAAGCCAAAGAAGTCCGGCTTCAAGCTTCAACCAAAGGAGGGGACCGCGGCGTACAAGAAGCTCATTAAGAAAATGTAAATGTAATATAAGAAGAGATGACTCTCAAAAAATGGGACCAAGCGGTCAGACTCGCTAAAATAAAACAGGGTCTAGACCCCGATAATTATACGATGCTTCGCGGAAAATTGCTCAAGGAAGCTCAGGCTATTTACCAACTACTTATAATTTCTAAGTAAATACATATAAATGGTATCTTTTGTTAGTATGCTGGCTAAATCTGCGGCCCGCAAAGCCAAATCAGGGGCGAAGAGTATGGCCCCTGATTTGAAGAAGGAGGCTAAAAAACAGGCAACCAATTACCTGGATGCCCAAAAGCATAGAATTTATGAAACTGGACGTGGTGCGGTATATACGAATACACGCGGTGGTAATAGAAATTACAGGCCCACACCAGTATATAGAAACGTACCGGGTTCAAATGTGATAACACCCGTACAACAAGTTCCACAGATGTTTAATCGACAATAAACTGAAATCCCTTCAGTGCTTGTGGTTCGTATGTCACGAGTTGGTACAATTTATAGGTAATTCCGAACTTTTTGTTCAAGAAATACACACTGTTTATCTCAACGATGGCAGTTCCCGAATTTCTTGAATATAATCCATTTTTACACTCCACGTTACCAATTGATTTCTTTTGTTCGTTATAAATATACGGTTTGATTTTTTGTTCCATATTCACGTCGACTTTGACGCGGAACTTTGGTTCTCTGTCAGGTGATTCCTTGATATTCGAAAAGAAACACGATTTAAGTTCATCCATGCTCACTTTTCGTTTGAAAATGACTTCGCTTTGTTCGTGCACGGCTTCAATCACTCTTTCTTCGAATGCGCGCATCGTTTCATAGAATGTCTTGACGTAATTGCCTTCTTCGTCGTATCCTTTCATGGCGAAATCGAGAGACCATTTAGTTGGACCAACTTCTGGTGTGAATCCTGAAATACCGAATGGGATATACATTCGAGGGAATTGAATTCGTAAGGGCTTTCCTTCTTTTGTACACAAGGATATCTTTCGCCCGTCGTGTTGTGGGATTTCAAGCTCATTTAGTAGATTCACGAATTTAGACATTTTATTAAAAAATATACGTTCTAAAACTTTAAGCTGAACAAGCCGCGCAATCGGCTTCGAGACTAAATTGAATTGGGCGCGCCTTCGCCTTACTTCTCAAGTAGTACATGCCTGTCTTGAGACCTTTTTTCCACGCGTAAAAGTGCATCGATGAGAGCTTTGAGAGTGTTGGACTTTCAACGAATAAGTTCATAGATTGTGATTGGTCGATAAATACACCTCTGTCTGCGGCCATATCAATGATAACTTTTTGACTGATTTCCCATACGGTTTTGTAGAGTTCTTTGAGTTCACTTGGAATATCAACGATATTTTGCACGGAGCCATTTGCTTTGATCATGAGGTCTTTCATTTCCTTTGACCAAAGACCCACAGCCTTGAGGTCACCGACGAGGTGTTTATTCACGACCACGAACTCACCCGCAAGAGTTCGTCGCAGATAAATGTTTTGTGTGTAAGGTTCGAAACATTCATTGTTTCCTAGAATCTGAGATGTACTCGCCGTAGGCATGGGTGCGAGTAAAAGACTGTTTCTTGTACCCTTCTTCACGCGCTCGCGCATGGCGTTCCAGTCATACCGCTCAGAAAGTTTTGGTGCATCCCACATGTCAAACTGCAAGATGCCTTGACTGAAAGGTGACCCTTCAAATGTCTCGTATGTACCGTCTTTGTCGGCGAGTTCGCAACTCGATTCGAGTGATGCGTGATAAATGGTTTCAAAGATGAGACGATTCATTTCTCTTGATTTTTCAGACCCAAACGGTTCTCTCGACATGATGAATACATCGGCGAGACCTTGGACACCGATACCAATTGGTCGGTGTCTCATGTTTGATCGTTTCGCTGTATCCGTGGGGTAAAAGTTCTTATCGATCACCTGATTGAGGTTTCGTGTCACCATCTTCGAAATGCGATGGAGTTCTTCATAATCAAATTCGCCCGTCTCTCTGTTGACAAACTTGGGGAGAGCGATGGAGGCGAGATTACACACCGCTGTTTCATCTTTGTCGGTGTGTTCCAAAATTTCGCAGCACAAGTTGGATGATTTAATGGTACCGAGATTCTTTTGGTTTGATTTGTAGTTACATGCATCCTTGTAAAGCATGTAAGGTGTACCCGTCTCACTTTGAGATTTGATGATAGCCTTCCAAATGTCTGCGACGGGAACAACCTTATTGGCTAAACCTTCGCGTTCATACTTTTCATAGAGCTCTTCAAACTCTTTCCCGTACACGTCGGATAGACCTTTCGCCTTATCCGGACAGAATAAACTCCAGTTTCCACCTTCTTCGACACGTTTCATAAATAAATCGGGGATCCACATAGCAGAAAATAAGTCTCTGCATCTCGCTTCTTCGTCACCTTGGTTGAGGCGAATTTCCAAGAAATCGAGAATGTCTGCGTGCCATGGTTCTAAATAGACGGCAATAGAACCCTTTCTTCGTCCAGCTTGATTCACATATCGAGCAGTCGCGTTATACACTCTCAACATCGGGATGATACCATCGGATGTACCATTTGTACCCCTGATGTGTGATTTGTTCGCGCGGATGTTATGTACATGTAAACCTATACCACCAGCCCACTTCGAAATCTGTGCACACTCTTTGACCGTGTCATAAATTCCGTCAATGCTATCATCCTTATTCGCTACCAAGAAACACGACGACATTTGTGGTCTTGGTGTACCCGCATTGAAGAGTGTTGGTGTTGCGTGAATGAAAAGACCCTTGCTCATGGCGTCATATGTTTCGACCACGCGTTCGAGATCTTCGCCGTGAATACCTATGGATACACGGGCGTACATATATTGAGGTGTTTCGACGATTTCATCGTGTATCTTTTGAAGATATCCCTTCTCGAGTGTTTTCAATCCAAAATATCCAAAGTCATAGTCTCTTTCGGGTTTGATATGTGCATCGATGTGTTTTGAAACTTTTGTGACTTCTTCCGTGACGATATCCGCATCATACAATTTCTGCATGGCTTCAGAAAACGTAGAGGGTACACGCTTTTGAATGTTACTCGCGACAATGCGCGTCGCGAGTATTTCATAGTCTGGGTCACTGGTAATCATACCGATACAAATCTCAGCTGAGAGTGTGTCGATTTCGTGTGTCTTGATGTTATCATGCATAGAAGAAAACACCTGCTGTGCGATCATGGACGCGTCAACATTTTCAGATAATCCATGTGTAAGTTTTGAGATCCTATTGGTGACCTTATCAAATTTAACGTCTTCAATACGACCGGATCTTTTAATAACCCTCATTTTATAAATATACTAATGAATTTTTTATACTCCTTTTTTACTTGAAGTCTCGACTTCTCACCGGGACTGGTCCAGCCAATTCGGCCTTGCGTTCGGGCTGTACCAAGTAGCTGTTTACGAGAAATGTCCCGTATGCACCCGGCTTTGAAACTGGTGGGTACGACGCGACGAAGCAGTTATTGCCTTTGCATACAGGGCGATACTGTGGGCATGCTGCTGTAGAGTAGGCCTCGTCGAAATCAGAAACTGATATGTTCATTTATAATTACTGATAGTTTTTTTCCAGGACTATATTAAATGTGTGATAATCTTCACCTGAATTCTTTGAAGCAATGCCAGACACCACTGAACACACTTTTCTTTTCGTCGTTCAATGTGAACTTGCTTCAACGAGCCATACGTCAGGATTTCAAAAACAAGACGGGTATATCCATCGATTATCAAAGCGAAGATGATTTGTATGGTATCATGCGCGTCGTGTTCATAAACAATTCGGGTGACCATAACGTTCGTGTTAACGAACAAGTGAAAATGATGAACGAGATGGTGATAAAGACTGGTGTGTCACAAATTCAATCGGGCGTCTCTCAATACATGGGATATGTGCATGATATGGACAGAGGCTTAGAACCACTAGACAGACCGCAAAGTACCACGACTTACGGAAATAAGATTGGTAAGAGTGATAAGATTGGTATTTAAATTACCGTCATCACTGGTCCACGTCCATTTTGATCGCCAATGACTGGCTGCTCTTCAGACCCCACAATCGTTTCTTCGACGATATCATCGGGTTTGACGAGTTGTTTCTCTGGTGAAACTTTAACTTTCACGTTCATTGTTTGTTGTCCTGTGGTTACGGGGTTTTTGGATGACACGAAATACACAACAGCCACCGTAATAATCGATATGGCAAAGAGTGTGTAGGTAAGATTACTCTTCTTCATTATAATATATCTAACATAAAGTTTTGTTGGTATGTAACGATATGAGTCTAAATTATTACAAATCTGAAACAGAGATCATCTGTAAGAAGAAAGGTTGGACTAATGCCACCGTAGATACGGTATGGCTTCTTCTCACTGAGGAGATAGGAGAACTCGCTTCGGCGATAAGACAGCACAAAAAAACGTATAAAAAGACTAATTTGAAAAAGGAACGAGGTACGGATATCATGATGGAAATGGGTGACGTATTTAGTTATTTATTTCAGCTCTCGTACATGTTAAATGTAGACCTAGATAAGATGTGGTTAGAACATGGTAAGAAAATAAAGTATAAGAAATATAATCTGTGTTAGTATAAAGATGCTTTTGAGCGACGAAGAATCTATTGATCGAGTGAACCCATATGTTCAGCATGATTTCTTCATGCCAGGTACGAGTCGTCAAATCATAGATTTTGCGCCACACAAAGAACCAGTTGAAGAAGTTGTGCAACAAGAATACCGTAGTCCGATGTGCGACTATGGAGTGATGGTCGCAGGTCGAATTGGCCGAACGGATGTGTGTCCTCTATCTAGAGAGTTGTATCCAGGAAGAAATATTCAATATGATGAAGAGCCATTAGCTGTTTCTAGAGAAAACAAACCAAACAAGGTTCATAACCAAAAAGTTATGAATAACATGGTGGGTGCAGGGATTCTACTTCTATTAGTTGCAGCACTCTAAAGAATTTTTCCAGTCTCATATCGTTTGTACACGTTTTTATAATTTGAGGCATGTATTGTTCGCACACATCCTTTGCAAACTTTTTTTGCCATGTACAGTGCATGTTAATTACTGGAGGCGAAAACGTAGGGTCTAATATTTTGACCGCATTCATAGCGCGCACAATACTGCGCGTATTATTATTTTCGCACATCACACTTTCCAACTCAACTAAAGCCATCTTTCTCCTGACTTCAGTTGTTTTGTGTATCATGGTGTCCAAGAATTGTTCGTAGCGAAGTGTGTCTGATATAGACTGTATTGTGGTCCAGGTTCCAATGGGTGTGGTTTTAAAGGTATCTGTTTTATTTTCATAACCAATTCCATTCGTATACTTTACGTATTCTATTTCTATTATTTGTGAATCACTTTCAATATCATGGGAAACACGAGCAGTTTTTACGAAGGAGGTCATGGTTTTCTTTAACGTAAATTCTCTAAGTATTTTAAAAGCCTAAGTCGAACTGGACACACACCTAAATTAACTATGTTCAGCTCAATCGTCAATAACACGTTTTCGTATTACCTAACTCTTGATGAGTTTCGAAATGAGATTCCAGAGAATATTAGACCATCATGGGTAAAACTTACGACTATCACGATGGTATCGAGCTTTAATAAGCCACTTGATATACAACATCTTCGCAAGTGTTTTGAGAAAATATCGCCGATTCGCTTGAGAATGCGTGGACGAAAAGATGCAGGATGTGAATGGATACTGAAACCAACTTCATTTTATAACCAGATTACGCTGTCTTACACAGACATGTACAGTGTAAAATCTATCAAGCTTTTTCCAAACGGTAGTATCCAGGTGGCGGGATGTTCAGATTTAGTAAACTGCAAACACATTATCAGACAACTCTCACTTCTCATTGGTAAATTACTCAATGAATCGTGTATACCACCGATAGAGACATTTCGGGTTGTGATGATAAACTCAAATTTCAGCTTAAATTGGAATATCAATTTGATGCGTACAGCGGATCACTTTGAAAAATATTCAGATATATTCAAAGTGTCATTTGAGCCAGATCGGTATTCTGCTGTAAAAGTAAAGTTCAAGCCAGCTGAAGACATGAAAGAAGTGACGACGAGTATTTTTAGTACAGGGAAGATTATCATCACTGGAGCCGAGACATTCAAAGAAATTGCATTTGCATATAACATAATCAATCAGCATATTAACACAGAACCATCTATCAGAGTCGGTGAAGTTGCACCAGACAAAAAAGAAATTTTTGATTCGTTATCAGGCGCAAACATAAATGATATAGTTAAAAAACTCAGAGGCATGAATGTAAAATCATGGAAACGTACGATAGAGAATAGACAAATTAATTTCTGATGTAATAATAAAAATGTCTCAGCGACTTGGAATGGCCGATGGTCGATGCTTCACCATCAACTCGTCTAGCCAATTGTACAACAACTACTTGATGAACAAGAACGGTGTGTCTTACGAAGACAACTACTCTTACCGCAAACTTTTGCAATCGAAGGGTCCAGAACTTTTCAAACCCGAACAAGACACCAAGAAGTGTTCTTCGTGTGACGAAGCTTTGGTCGACACTCGCAACATTTACTAAATACGCAAAATTAGTGTTATTTTAATATACAACTTTTCTAGAGAATGTCTCAGTGTGCCATATGTCTCGGTGACGTCAGAGAGACACGGCATAATAAACCCATACGTTGTGGGCACTTATTTCATTCACACTGTCTAGAAAAGTGGAAAAATAAAGGTAAGCAAACTTGTCCTATATGCAGGAAAGTGTTTGATGGGGATAATTTCAGGGTGCAGATAACGATTCATAATAATTTTGAATCGACTTCAAACGCAGTGTTACTCGAATCTGAGTTTATATTTAACGCACTCGATATATTCTTTGATGTTGAAAATGAGATTGATCTTTCAAGTCTTCTTTCTGACTTTGGTGTGAGTGTGTCCGACTTTGATCCCCTTATTCTTAACACAGAATGAACTACAGTACGTTTTGTAGTTTAACGACCCATAATCTCTAGATGCTTTGCGTGGATCTATTATCACATTACCTTTCGCATCAGTAAGAAGTGGTCCTGTCGCCCAACCACGCTTGTGGGCAAATATATTAGCCTTGAAACGTATGATTTTACCTGGTACAATTTTTGGTGCAACTTTTTTAATTCGTGTGACCGGGACTTTGAAAAATTTTGCGATGGCTTCGTGTGTGTTACCTTTTTTCAATTTATACTCCACAACATTTACTTGCTTATAAAAGTGAAAATCACCTTGTCTAAAGTAATTATTTGGATTTCCAGGTGCAACGAACATCATAACTTTGTAATGCCCGGGTTTGCATTTCTCTTCAGCTTTTGCTATGTACACTTTCTTTGGGTTATCCGCAACGACACGTTGTGGTAATTTTTTGCAGTTTACATACGAATGGTTCATGTTCTTGACACCAGCACGTTCACCGGGGACACTCTTGTATGATCTCTTTTTTTCGTAATCACCGACAGCATACGCGTAACAATTGTTATTATTGATACCAATCGCTCGCCCCCATAATCTTTGTGTAAACCTATGTTCTGACCCACTCAGGGGGAGACGTTTAGTGTCTTGACCCATTAATAATATTGGAGAAAAAAATATTATTAATAGATAAATGATCCAAGGTCTTGTTAACGCGCGCAAGACTCAAGACGCCATCACCGAACTCCTCACGTTTGTTCTCATGATTCTCATCACGACCTTCGTGCTACGATTCTTGTGGAACCGTTCGCTCGTGAAGCACGTGACTGTTCTCAAGAAGCTCGATACTTTCCTTGATGCCTTCATCTTGTCGTTGGCGCTCGCCGTGGTCCGTGGTATTTAAACTTCGCGGTATCCCGAAAACATTTCACCTTCCGAACTTTTAAGAGTTGGGAATGACTTGATTCCGTTGCATTGCTGTTTTTCGCAGTCAACGAAATCGAACGCTTTACCATTCTTTTTCATGTAATCAAGTTGCTTTGTAGTCCAACCACACCAATTAGTCCCGTACACGGTCCATTTTTCCTTACATGCTTTGCAAGTGCACCCTTTGCAATCGCAACGCCCTTTTCTGCAGCCACACCCACACGGACACTTAGTGGGACGCCCAGTGTAAAACAAAACAATTAAAACGATTATGGTCAGAACTAAGAAAGCAATCATAATTTAATTACTTCACATATTTTATTTTTAGAGCGTCGCACATCTGCTTCACGGTTTTTCCCTGAGTATCTATCCCCGCTCTTTTTGCCTTTCCGACAATCTCTGATTTTTTATACGTGGTGCACTTCTTTCCATCTATACGCGTGTATCCTTTTGGTGCTATGGTTACTTTCGGTGAAGGCATGGATTTCTTTTTCAAAATTGTCTTTGCGCGTTCTTTCGCCGCTTCTTGGTTTAAGGGTGTCTTTACAACCACCTTTTTCTTTGGTTTCATTTGTAAAATTGGTTTTGCCTTTGGTATAAAGTTCAATGGATTCTTACGCGACGTCACTTTTGACCGGTATGGTAAGAAGAATGCATCTGAGAATATATCTTCAAATGTGGGTAATTTAGTGTGATCGGCATTTAGTTTTAAACGGAAATTTTCAATCTTATTAGATTCTAAACCTATATATTCTTTTGGTAATATACGTTGAATAAAACGAATTACACTATTAGATGATTCTGTTCTTATTCGAGTACATATAAGAAACATGGCATTCAAGAAGAGGTGCGCATCGTACATCATGTGGGATGTCGGGGCTATACCATAATGTTTATCGAGTCCACGTATAGTTGGATTTTTTATAGTACCCGTCGATGATAAACCATAATCTGTTAACATTGTTTCTAAACCGATGTCTTCGACGTCCAACGTCATCTTACCTATTTTGTATTTGGACACATTCAACGTGGGTGTTCGGGTTCGCAAAAGTATATTTTTACCATGAAGATCACTATGCCTGAAAGATGGGTACTTTTTGTGTATTCTATAAAGATTGTATAACACGTCAGTGATTATAAACCTGAAATGTATAGGTCTCAACGCGTTCTTGTTTTTCATGATGTATGGCTCGAGTGCACCCCCATTCGCGTATTCACTGTACATGACGTTTCTATCTTTGCACTTTTCAAGAGCATATGGATTCACACCACCAAGTTTACTGAGTAGTTTTCCAATTTTATATTCCGTTGTCAACGATTCTTCTTGAATTTTTATCGCAATTTCATTTTTGCATCGTTTATCGACACACCCATAAAAAATCTCGCCATATTCACCTTCGCCAATCTTTTTGGTACCTACACGCGTTCGAACCGCTTTCTTAATAGACAAATTCGGGGTCACATTACCGTTTATGGTATAAAATATTTTGTCTGGATTACAACCTAATTTCTTGATAGCTTCGGTGACCTCCTTACCAATCTTTTCGTGGTCTCTGGGTGTATTGGTTTTTCCAACTTTGCGCCTGATGACCGCTAAATTCTTGATGTGTTGTTCCACCTGCATCTTGTTTTAATGCTAGATTTTATTCTTCGACTTGACATTCTTCTTCGTAATATTCTTCTTCGGCGCCTTCATCAACTGCGTCACCAGATGGCTCACTTTCGACGCCTTGGAATGCAAAGGAAGGAAGCTTCGTCGATTGTTCGAAGAGTGCTTGCGATAGGCGCAAGCTCACACCAAACTTATTATCGATGAACCAGATTTGGGTCACGTTTACGATGCACATACACCGTTGTCCCTTTTCGATGGAATCAATCGGAACAAGTTCTCGCTTAGGGTTGTATGCTTCAGCCATGAATTCGCCGGTTGGCTTGGTCATGACCTTGAGTTTAACAGTGTCTGGGTATTCTTCTTTCCCGGGGCGCACAAGCGGCTTATACAAAGCCTCCTTCATCACTTCAGGATTGTACACTTTTCCGAGCCATTCTTTGGAGTTTGCCGCAACCGTCTCGATGATTCTCGCATCAAGCTCCTTGAGCTTGGCGGCGAGTTCGACGGCTTGCTCGTTGTCCGGGTCAATAGACAAATCGAGCGAATACGACGTCTTATTAGTCGTCTCATCAGTAAAGGCACTAAGACCATAAGGGCTTCGCATGAACGGAAGTTGCAAGTAGAGCTTACCCTTACCATCGGCCGTGTTAATGTATACTGTCTTGCCACCGTTCTTGTTCTTCTTCATTTTACTGAAGACAACAGAGGACGATTCGAAAGTGTTGGAAAGTTGGATCATGTTAGTAGACGACATTTGGTTTGTTTTTGTATATCTTATGATGGTGTCCAAACTTTAAGCATGTTTTTTTTCTCAGTCTACAATATAAAAATTACACATGGGTATCTTTAAAGATTGTGGTTGTGGATGCGGGGGTGCGAAGGCCCAGCAGAAATTTTTGATTTCCGCTATGTCTTCTCTCGTGTTCTTTATAATCGCGAACCCAGACACATTCCGTTTGACGCGTTCTATTTTCGGTCGATGGGTTTCTGGTCCAACCGGTTGCCCCACTTTGCGAGGTCTCGCTCTTCACACCGTGGTGTTCTTGCTCATCACGTGGGCCATGATGAACATTAAGAAGGAAGGATATTCCATTGAAGAAGAAATGCCAATGATGGTTGGACCTTCCCCAGAAGAAGAGGAACCAGTTATCACCCCACCAATGACTGAAATGCCAGAGCCTCTTCCGGGTTTTAGCGAAATGCAATACGATGCGGTCGATAGTGGTCTTGAACTCGCGCCACTCGATGTCATGGGTGACGAAATCGACAAACCAGTGACTCTCAAAGTTCGTGTACAAAAGCAGGTCACTTGCCAATGCGACGACGGTAAGACTGTGACTATAGAGTAATTATTTCATTTGGTTTATTAATTAATCAATATAGTAAATGGCAAAATACCATTTAGTATATTGAAGTGTTTTAGAAATCTTCGTCGAACTCGATTTCACACGAATCCTCGTCCATCTTTCCATAATCACCCACCCTCTTTTCAAAGAAGTTTGTCTTTCCGTCGAGACTGATGGTTTCCATGAATTCAAATGGGTTTGTCGAATTCCAGATCTTTTCTTGACCCACTTGTTTTAAAAGTCTATCTGATACGTATTCAATGTATTGTGTCATTTTCTCGGAGTTCATACCAATGAGACTACATGGAAGTGCATCCAAGATGAATTCTTTCTCTATTTCTACCGCTTCTTTCACGATCTCCTTAATCGTGTCAGAATTTGGTTTAAATTTAAGCATGTTGAACAACTCAACCGCAAATTGTTGATGGAGTCCTTCATCTCTGCTTATCAGCTCGTTACTGAAACAGAGACCCGGGAGAAGACCCCGCTTCTTGAGCCAGAAGATGGCACAGAAGCTTCCGGAAAAGAATATACCCTCCACACACGCGAAAGCGAGAAGTCTTTCACAAAAAGGGCGCGACGTGTCAAACCATTTCATCGCCCATCTCGCCTTTTTCTCGATACACGGTACTCTTTGTATCGCCGAAAACAATTCCTTTTTTTCCGAAGGTGAACGAATGTACTTGTCTATCAATTTACTATATGTTTCCCCGTGAACCATTTCATTATGTGCTTGATATGCATAAAATGACCGAGCTTCGGGATATTGCACTTCATCCGCAAAGTTGTTGTTGAGATTCTCAAATACAATACCATCCGAACCAGCAAAGAATGCCAATATAGTCTTAATAAAATGCTGTTCGTTATCTGTCAGTTTGCTCCAGTCATCCATGTCCTTTGATAAGTCGACCTCCTCCGCTGTCCAGTTGCTCATTTGTGCTTGCTTGTACAATGCCCATAAATTGTCATGTTGAATAGGGAACACAGTAAACCTACTCAGTGTCGGTAAGAGCATTGGCTCCGTGTCTTCGATGTAGTCCTGAAAGTCAAAAAATGTTCCGTGATGTTTTCCATCGATAAAAATTTGTGGATACGCGGCGATTGGTTTCCCGCATAATTTTTCCAAATCACCTTTCTCAATTTTTGTTTTCTTATAATCTAAGCACAAATCCTTGCATATATCTTCAGCTAGGTCGCAGTACTTGCATCCATCCTTCGAAAAAATTTCAATCCCCATGTGTGTTATTACCTGAAAATATTTTTGTCTTAAAACTTTAAGAATGATTAATTTTTCAGAGATCCAGCCTGGTGATCTCATAAAAGTTTTGTTAAATATTGACGATGTTGATGATGAGATGTACGCAACAACTACAGAGAACATGAACGACTATCTCACCGTCAATTATTACCTAGACACGTCTCTCGTGTATAAAGGTGCTCGTGTATATGAACTTGATGAAAATGAAGAACTTGTACAACCAGAAAACATGTGTGAGCATTACCCGGATGGTACATCCGTATTTTGTAAAATAGGCGACTCCATGTATTGTATAAAAGATGAAATAGAGGAAGATATGGAAAGTGATATCATTGATGAATCGGATGAAGAAAGTGATTTAGAAGGGTTCATTGTCCCAGACGACGAAATCGATGGACAGGTCATACCTCCTTCCTCGCACAGGGAAGTCGATCGCGAATGGAATGAATGGGAACCCACGAGTCCCGGTTCTCGTAAATTTAAACAGGTGGTTGATTCTATTGAAGAGTTTGCCAAAATGCATGCGGATAATCTAAATTTTTGAAAACCTAAGTGCGCATTTTCAACTTTCAAAAAAAAGGTATTTTTGATATGGAAGGATTGGCTGCTATTTGGTCGGATGTCGACCGCTTATTAAATAAACCCGCTGTAAGAAAGTCAATCAATACGCATATATGTATAAATTGTAATGGTGTAAAAGTATTTACCAGAGAAGGAATGCCCGTGTGTTCGCGGTGTGGACTCACACAAGCGCATTTCATAGATGATAGCCCTGAATGGACGAGTGGTCTCACTGAAGATGGACGTGTGAATGATCCATCTAGATGTGGAAACCCAAATCCGAATCCAGAATTGTTTTCGAATGCATGGGGTAAGGGAACTGTCATATCAACAAAGAATACATCGACGTATGAAAATAAAAGAATGGCAAAAATAAATTTTCATCAATCGATGAATCACACGGATAGGTCTCTATTTCACGCATATAAAGATATAGACGAAGCTTGCCCATCTTTACCTGAAAGTGTATTGAAAGATGCAAAGATGATGTATAGGAAATTTAACGTGGAAAAATTGACCCGGGGAGCTGTGCGTCTGGGAATAAAAGCCAACTGCGTCTTGTACGCGTGTAGACTTTCAAAAATTCCTCGCACGACAAAGGAAATCGCAGACATGTTTGGTATTCAGTCAAAAGATATTAGTAGAACTACACAAATGTTCAAAGATACATTGCTTGGAAAGACCGAAAAGAATTACGTAACGAAACCATTTAACGTAATGCAACGTTTACTAAATTCGTTTGAAGTTACGAGAGCGGAGAGGTTAGAATGTAACAAGATGTGTGCAAAGTTAGAAAATTGTACAGAGCTCATGAGTAAAACACCTAATAGTGTGGCGTCGGTCGTGATTTATGTGGTGATGAAAGGGCAACTTTCTAAGAGTGAAATAAATGATAAATGTTCGGTATCTATACCGACTATAAACAAGATAGAAAGTATAATTAAACGATACTTAGAGGAATGAATGTAATGTAATGTAATATGGTCAAATTGTTTTTAGCTACACCATGCTATGGTGGTCTCTGTCTAGAAAAGTTTATGACGAGCGTCATTAAGCTTCAAATTGAATTGATTAAGGAGGGTATTCAGCTCATGATTGATACAACGGAAAATGAATCTCTCGTACACAGAGCCCGAAATGTCGCAGTTGGTCGTTTTATGCAAAAAACCGACGCTGATCTATTCATGTTTATCGATGCGGACGTTGATTTTAACGCGGACTCGGTTGTTCGCCTTGTAAGATCGGGACACGATGTATCGGTAGCGATATATCCAAAGAAGGTCGTTATGTGGGATCAAGCGAAGACTGCGATTGAGCAAGGTGATGATAGAAATATGGCTATGCTTTCATCGAGTCTCGTAGCTAATATCGGCGCACACAGACGTTCAGTTGAAAATGGTTTCGTGGAAGTTCTGGATGGACCAACGGGATTCATGGTTATTACCCGCAAAGCCTTTGAAAAGATGCACGAACACTTCACAGATTTGAACTGCAAAAACGATCACCAAAACAGGGATTTTGATGAATATTGCGCCGTGTTTGATTGTATGATTGACCCGGAATCTCGGAGATATTTGTCTGAAGACTACGCGTTTTGTAGACGATGGCAACAAGTTGGAGGTAAGATTTATGCCGACGTTCACACCACATTGGGACATGTTGGTAACTTGCCATTCTCTGGTTGTATGAATGATAGGCTTAAGGCTTAGAGTTTTATAGTTGTTAATGAAACTTGCGACTATCATCGTTACTCGGAGTAAATCGTGTCATGTGAAAACGTTACACACGGTTTTACGCTTAAACCTTATGTGCATCCAAGCAAATGGAGTCCAAAATGAAGTCGTGTATGTGAATGACGATCCATATGATAAGTCTGATATCATTCAAAGATACATGAAGACGTCCGACCGCATCTTGTTTATTGATTTCGGTGTGGCGATGGATGAAGGGTCAATTGCTCAAGTATTTAAACCACACGATGGTCTTGGTTGTTTAGTATTCCCAGGTGTAAAAGAGGGTATCGATTGGGAACAGTTTAAAAAGAGTGTGAATGAAAAAACGACTGAACCGGTTAGTCAAATTGGTCTACACTTCGACACTGAGGTTGGTAAAATGATCTCCGAAGATATCTACCAGGTTACGAGTTCAGAGGCGAGGTGTTGGTTAATGATGTGCAAGAATACGTCTAAGTGTGTAAGGGATAAGCGCACACACGATTGTCGAGTTCCACCGAGAATGGGGCAGATGTTTTCCAAGTTCAAGGAGTTGGGTGTCAAAATTAACGCGTATACAGCATCTAAGTTGACAATGACATATACTCATGAGTGTGTAAGTAACTTGCTGAACGCGGCCGGCATTAAAGCTAATTAAAGATTAAATTTAAAATATTAAACAGATGTCACGAGTATCTGTAAAGAGGGATGATCCACTTTACAAATACGCGATAAAATACATGGAGGACACATGGGGGACGACACCCAATCGATTTCCGGGATGTCAGCCGATATCTATCGAATATAAACATTTTGATTTACTTCGAAAAAATGATTACGTGGTTTGCGAAAAAACGGATGGTGTTCGATTTATGTTACTCGCATTCATGTATGGAACTCACAAAGTGTGTGTTTTCGTGAACCGAGCTCTTGATATGTTTCTTTGTAAACTTACATTTAGGCGCACATTTTATGAAGGCACTATTTTGGAAGGGGAACTTTACAAGGATACATTTTTGATATATGACTGTCTGAAAGAGTCGGGTATCATTGTGGGTCACAAGAATTTCATTGATAGACTCGAGTATTGTGAAAAGGCGGCGAAAAAACTACTCGCACTGAAAAGTGACGTGACCAAAATACAGGTAAAGAAATTTCATCTCATGTGTGACTACGAATACTTCTTAAATGAGTATTTACCTACCGTGACTCAAGAAGTTGATGGACTTATATTTACACCAATAAACTGTCCCGTAAAGATTGGTACTCATGAGACCATGTTTAAATGGAAACCATGTGAAAAGAATACGATTGATTTTCAGGCGCGGTCAGTGAATGGGAAATGGCGATTGTATGTTCAAGAAAAAGGTGAACTTGTATTTGAATCTATAATTCCCGAAGATAAATTCGACACTTCGTGGATTCGTGAGAACATGATTCTCGAGTGTAAATACATGTCCGAAGATACACCAATGTGGTGGATGCCTATCATGCAGAGAACTGATAAAACGTACCCGAATAATAGGCGTACGTTTTATAGAACGTTAGTAAACATAAAAGAGAACATAAAAATTACCGATTTTTTAAAATGTATATGAGAATGTAATACCCATCTATTTCCTTCAAATTCACCTCTGCTATATGATCGTCATCTTGTACATACCACTTATCGTTGAATTTACACATAGAGTAATAATGACCGCCCCACTGTACACCTTCGTGTATTACACACGATTGTAGTGAATAACTAATATCATCTGTAAATGATAAGTCCTCTTCTATCTGTATCCGACTTTTTTTATCGAACGAAATGATCATTACTGATTGTAGTTGTTTAAAAATAGTCCGCGTCGTCGCCACGTGATGAACCTTTCCATTGTCGTCTACGTATCCCTCGAGTGTATTCCAGTTCATACTTTTATTTATTAAATCACTCACCTTGCACACGTGATCATCGATAGTAAGTGTCTGTATGCTATAATCCGTGTCACTTGTATTTTTACCATCCGGTGATATAGTTATTTGTGTCTTTTTACCATATATTAAACGCTTTATTATTCCATATTCCTTTTCTAGAATGTCTATTATACAAAAAAGAGCATCCTGGGTGTCGTGAGGTTCGTGTAACTTGAATCTAGGAAACACCATTTGAAATTCTTTCAATAGTGGTGTAAGATCAATCTTATTAGATTCTTGTCTACTGAAGTACATAGTCACGAGGTCGTGGTACAATTTAGTAAATTTACAATCACCTACATATCTACTCTTGTATATATGTTCAGATATTGGTAATATATGAAGGAGTGATTGCATCGCCGAATTAAAGTAGCAAGTGTTTCCTAGGTTCAAGAAGCCATGCATATAACACGTGTATGAAAAAATACTCGCCATAAACTCGCAAATGTTATTAAAATAACTGGTTACATAAATGAGTAGTGCAACGAGTGCCAGAAACGTAAACAAAGAATTTAACCAAAAACTTGAAAATATGAGGCTTCTTGTATATAAAATGGTAAATACACTCAGCAGAGCGACACCAGTCACGAAACCAAAAGCAAGAAAAGCTACACCACAAAACATGGGTACGTCTGCCAAATCCGCCTTTAAAAAGCCCCTACCAAAAACAAAAAAGGTCCAGTCAGTGAGAAGATCACCAGCCTCGGCATTCAAAAAATACAAAAAGTAACTTAAAACTTGCACACTTCAATTAACAAATGCCAGCCCCTACTATCCTACCAATCACTTCGGGTGAAGATGAGTTTAGGACTACGCGAATCATTGGCAATGAGATGTTCTTCTATAGCGATGTAACATCCGATGATATTCTGGAATTTACCGAAGATTTTAAGAAGCTTGAAAATAAGCTACTCAAACAATCTATCGATTTCCCGGGTTTCAAACCTGAAATCAGAATCAACATCTGTAGTGACGGTGGAGAGATGTTTGCTGGTCTTAGCGCCATGAATATTATTGAAAAGTCGAGAGTTAAAGTTGTTACTATCGCTCAAGGCGCGTGTTGCAGTGCGGCTTCGTTTATGTTGCTTGGTGGACATGAACGTCGCATGGGCAAGAATGCACATATCCTCATCCACCAATTATCGACGAATGGGTTCTGGGGTAAGTTTGAAGAATTGAAGAATGAAATGGACTCGTGTTCTAAGTTCATGGACATGATCACGAAGGTCTATCTCGAAAAGACTGAAATCCCGGAAAAAGAATTCAAGAAGCTCATGAAGAAGGACATCTATATGAATGTCGAAGAGTGCCTCAAGTATAATGTTGTTTCCTCGATTGACTGATGTCTACACTTCTCTTGTACAAACCAATAATAGCTAAAATAATAATAAATATGCATGCAGTATTCGCGTTGAGTGGAATATTTGTTGCGGGGGGTGGCCTAAGTCGCTCCAATCGCTCGTGATTTACGACCGGAATCATATCTACCCTTACTATAATGGAAACAATTTTTAAAACCGACAAAAACGGCAAAAAACGCTACTTTGATATTAGTGTAAATAAACTTCCCGATGGCACCGCCAATATCGTGAAGAAGACTGGTATGGTCGGTGGAAAGGAATCTATTTCAACCATTCATGTTAAGCTTGGATATGATAGCGCTCTTAAACGTGCGAAGACAATGTGGGAAAATCAAAAAGAGATACCTATTTTACCCATGCTCGCAAATAAATGGGATGACCGACACAAATATATTTCAGAACCGTTCTATGTACAACCAAAAATAGACGGCGTTCGTTTGCTTGTATCTAATAAGGGTGGAATTTCTCGGACGGGTAAAATTGTTCCGGGTACAGAACACTGGGGAAAAGGACTCAAAGAGGGTGAATATCTAGATGGGGAGTGTTACGATCCAACAAAGACATTTGAAGAAATTACGAGCTTATACAAAACAAATCCAAAAGCCTTGGATTTTCTAGTGTTTGATTATTTCGACACGAATCGACCAAATCTTACATTTGAGGAAAGAATTGAGCGCGTGAACGTGGAAACCAAATGGGTACAAACAAAGGACGACATCCATAAAGTGCACAAAGAGTATATGGATGCTGGATACGAAGGAACTATGATTCGCGAAGCCTCGAGTGTATATGAAATCGGAAAAAGGAGCAATTACCTTCTTAAATTGAAAGATTTTAAAACGGATGAATATGAGGTCGTTGGTGTGCGTGAGTGCACGGGTAAAGATGTGGGTACACCCACGTGGGAGTGTGTGACAGAAAGTGGTCACATGTTTACCGTAAGACCTGAAGGTACACAAGAAAAGCGCCGCGAAATGTTTACCAATTCATCAAAATACATTGGTAAGATGCTCACGGTAAAATATCAAAATTTAACCGAACTAGGCGTTCCACGGTTTCCAGTAGGAATAGCATTTAGAGATTACGAATGATGTTATGATAAATGAAGAAGATTGCCATAGATATAGATGAAGTTCTTATGCCATTCGTTCGTCCCATGGCTCGATGGCGAGGATTAAAAATGCCACGTCCAAACCAAAAGTATTCATATGTATACAAGGATATGTTTAACATAACAGAAGAAGAATCGGCTCAAATGGTTCGTGACTTTTACAAATCTGATGATTTCTGTAAAATTTCTCCTATACGCGGTTCTCAGATAGGCATGGTTCGTTTGCGAGGAAAATTTGACAAAATATATGCGGTGACTGGAAGGCAGGAAATTGCTCGAAAAAGGACTGAAAATTGGCTACAGTATCATTTCAAAGGTGTATTCGATGATATCATATTGACGAATAGTTATACAGAATTTGAAATACCAAAAGTTGATATATGTAGGGCACTCTCTATAGGTACAATCATAGACGATAATACTGATATATGTTTACAATGCAAAGACATTGGTATGACCGCTCATAATTTCATGGGTTACGAAGAAGTATACCCGTGGTGTGAGAATTCAGACATGTCGATGTATGGTTGGAAAAAGTAGTATAAAAGATATACACCATTACAATAAAGTATGTCTTCTTACGGTATAGTGGGTGTCAACTCGAATAGCCTTAAGGTTATTCGTGACATGCAACAATTTAAGAATATTTCGGTGTACGATAAATACAAAACAAATCTTACGCCATTTAAAAATGTTAAAATGCAACCAACTGTCGCCGATTTAACATTAAATATGAATGGCCCAAGAACTATCGCTACATTCATAAATCCAGATGATTATGGATATGAAAATACAATGGACCAACTCATCGAGTGGTGTGACAAAGAAGACACAATTGTAAATTTAAATTTACAGAAGTTTGATGAAAATGCAATTTATTATGAAAATTGCAAAGATAAGGGTATCCATTACATTACTGGGGGTATGTCTAATAAATTACTCATGCTCGATGGTTCGAGAAAGGTTATAGACGCACAAGAAATCTTTTTTCGGACATTTGCAAAAAGACTGGTGCACCTCGATGGAGAACCTGGTACAGCACACTTAATCAAAACCGTCCACGAAGCTATGGAATGTAGCCTCTATCAAGTATATGCAGATGTATATGGATACACAAATCAAGACACGCTCATAAATGATTTATTGCATGAAACTCGGAAGACAGATGTGAATGGTCCAATTTTAAAGAATGCTATCAATCGCATGTATTCGGCCCCAGAAAATGATGATATTGTAAATGAAAATATGAGAACTACGTGGTGCGCCACGAGAGCAATCGAAACGGGTGTTTGTGCACCCATTTTACAATCTGCCGCAAACGCTCGCTCTATGAGTAGAGACATGAAACTTTCTGATACACAACAGGTATTCAACAAGTTTATTGATAATATCGTGGCTATACAAACCATACGTTTCATGTATGCAATGATTTACATAGAAGCCACTCGAGTATGTCCAGCTATTAAAAATTGTCTGGAAATGAGCGAAGTTGAATGTGATATGTACAAAGATGGAGATATGTATGATGTCTTAGAAAAAACAGCCCTGTATGCAAAAACGTTCTGTATTCACTGTGCAACGTCTGATATTCCATGTGTTTCTGTGTATACCGCTTTGTGTGAATATTACTTTTGGAAACAAAGAAAGACGCCCATGAACTTTATCGCGGCACTTCGCATATAATTTTATGCGTATATTTTAAGCATGTTATTTGTAATAATTTTAATCGCTACACTCATAATTTTAAAATCCATAATATACAGGCCCCACGTTGATTATAAGTGTTACATGCTTACGACTGATCCAAATGGAGTAAGAGCAACACGTTTCATGAACACGTATGACCACACGATTCCACTCGAAGTAGTTGTCGGACCGGACACGGGAACTCCAGAAAAGGCGAAGCTTTATTCAGACCGCGTAGATCCTAAATATTACAGGGAGGCTCTTAAGTTGCACTACGACGAATCCGCGGTCAGACCAAACATTACGTACTTTAACCTAGGCGCAATAGGATGTTATATGGGTCACATGAACATATACGATAAATGCTTTAAAGGGCGTCACAAATATGCACTCGTGTTTGAAGATAATGTTGTCATTACACACCCAAAGCTTTTTGATGAAATTCAAGAAGTCATAGATGAATTAGGGGATGATTTCGAACTCTGTTTCTTTCATTGTTTATCGAGATATCCCGCATCAGATACATCAAAAAGTGGTCTTCAGCTCGTTCGCTGGATTTCCAGCACAAAGTGCTATTTGATACACGTAGACAATATGCATAAATATATACATAACTTTGATGTGATGGATAATCACATTGATATGAAACACGAAGACTTAGTATTTGACGGCGCCCGAGTTTATTACAAAGATTTAAGACATTGTATGCTCATAGATCGTTCACATAAAAGTCTGATAGGTCACAGTGACTGGAAAAGGAAGGATTATTTTTCAAAGAGATTCCCGGATGCACAAACGGAACTCTTGGAAAAAGGATATTAATTTTTTTGTCGCATGATCATAAGATGGTAAGAGCTGTACTTATAAATGAAAAACCAAACGATGTACACGAGATAAACGTAGATCTATCGCCCGAGAAAAATGAAATTTACAAAATACTCAGAGGTAAAGCAACTTTTGTCGGGCAATGGGAGGAGGAATTTGTAGTAATATTAAAATGTAAAGAATCCCCATTTAATCTAAATAAAAATGAAAACATGTTACCTAGGCCATTTTCAAATATGCATATAGACGGAAGAATATTGTTAATACGCATGGATGAAGAATCTGAACCAGTTGATTTTACGATTGACGAATATATGACCATGGTGGAAACGACTCATCCTCGTACACGAAGTATCACTTCCAAGGGATGTCCTGGGGTCTAAACCGACACGCTGTTTTTAAAAATTCAGTAAATAATTTGAAATCTTTTTCTGGTTCATCTAATGTATCAAGTGAATTGAGTACATTTCCTACGTAATCATTGTACTTTTTGTGTCCACCGCGATGCGTGAGTCTATTTTCTCTGAGACCGGGTAAAAGATATCTCGGCATCATGATGATATTTTTACTATCATTCACGTCGTACCTAAGGTATTTGACGACTGGATGATTTTTAAATTGGCGCGGGATAACGTGATGGTCTTCTACGTTTTGTATATTCCATCTTAATTTAAAATTTCGTCTTATGATTGAACCATACCTCATATTATTCTCTTGGATAACTTCTTCGCCAAGACGCATGAGAGAATCCTCGAGTTCATCAACTTCGTACCATGCATTATAACACTCGCGACACCCCTTGTTATCGGCACAAATTTCTTCTGCTTCTCGAATAGCTTCCCTAAATCTGAAACGCAAACGATCATTGTCGTGCCTTTCAGATTTCATATTTATACAAGGTTTTTTATAGATAGTTTCAAGTATAGTGGTACGAATTTTAATACGTCTATACTTGTAAATGTCATTTGGTTGATGCGTTGCACGAAACATCTACACTATAATGTATGGATACTTTTTACGTTCTTCTTTTGTGCGAAGTAGTTGGACTATACCGAGGAATGTTATTAACACAAGAACAGCGTCTTCAAAATCTCGAGTCGCGGAGAATGAAATGATAAGAAGAGAGATAAGTTTGAACCAAACACTCGAAGCCACTGCTTTGGTGCGCTCTGGAAGTTCACTCACTGGTGATATACCAAACATGGCGTGCATCATTATAATGATGCCATACAGTGTGTTTTGGTTGAGTAAATTATCGATTCCTGGGTAAAAATTGGTCTGGGAAATCTTAACCCCACTATAGAGTGTGACTATCACGACTGGCAAAAGTATACTCGTGTTTTGAAGAAATGTCATTTATATTATACAGGGAACATTTTTACATGTGTGATTCACATGTAAAAATGCTCTTAGCGGGTCTCGATCCCGCGACTTTGGCGTGCCTTTGTGAGAATGAACTCACTCAAGTATACTATCGTATAAGCACCACACTCTAACCAACTGAGTTATAAGAGCTTGTTTTACATATACATTATACGCACTTAGTCTTTAAATTAGTTGTAAGTAGTAAAAATGTCCATGTATGTATGTTCATCTGCGAATGTTTTCAATATATCTATAATTGCCTGATTTTCGGCACACACCGCCCCGACCAACCCGGGATAAACCATGACGTCCATGTATTCTTGGAAATAATCACCTAACGCAGTTTGGCAAGTATTAAGAAACACCATTAACATCTCAAGTGCAAGGTTTTTGTCTTTTTGGCCGGTGATCCAATAAATACTAAAGTTTTCATAATCATCATTCCCATTTCCAGCATCTTCGTATACGTGATTTACATGTTCGAGGATTTGGTGTTCGAGCTTTCTAAGACCATTGAGGTCTCCCTTGATGATAGCACGTTGAAGTTCCATTTTGTATTACTGAATGGGTCAAGGGGTATCACTTAGGACTATTTTCGTGTTTTATTCTAACATGCGCTTGTGGTTTGTAGCGAGGTGTTTCTTTGATAAGGCTCGTATGCATTTAGTATTTAGTTTTTACAGGAGGGTATCATAAAAAACCGCGTCTAACATAAAGAAGGAGTATGGAAAACTGGGGACATCAAAGACCAATACCAGAAGAGGACGTTCCTTGTAATAATTTCACGCACGTAATGATCGTCGTGGTCATAATAGTGAGTTTTGGTCTCGTAATGTACTTTCAGTGGCATTAGTAATCATACTCTATCAAATTCCTTTGAACTTCTACTGCGAGACCTCGATCGCGTACGCGTTATCCAACGAGCCACCGCATCCCTCACCCTAGTATCTTTTACGTACATGTCCTCATCTATAACACTTAGACCGTTACATACGTCTGGTTTGTTTTCTTTGTCTGGGAATTCGCGGTTAAATTGGCATATGGTGCGATAAGGTATATCGGGAGCCTCGTCTAACAATCTATCATACTCTTGACGTTGTTTTGTCACGAATTTCATGGCGTTAGATCTATGTTCTATGTCTAATGAAAGTTCCATGTCTATGTTCCTATAAAACTTTGAATATTGTACACACATGGATGAATGCGATTCCCGCATAGTCGAACTATTACTAAATTTGGATACGGACGAAAGTATACCCGCTAATACGTTTAATAAGGCGAATGTGTATTGAAAAATGATAATGTTCCTCTTCATTTCCGGCGAAACATTATCATCACTAGGATTGAGTACGGCAAAACCACCCACACCTGTAATGGATGATATGATGATACACGGATACATGAGTGCATCCGTTAACCATTTGTAATGAAGACGCGCGTGGTTGTGTAGCCAACGATACCCTGCCGCCTTTTCCGCCCACCTGCGGAGAAGGCGCTCCTCGCGCTCACACCACCCGTTGGGACAAGACGGAGCGACGATGTCCATTATTTTACGCAGAGAAAATATGCGCCTGACGTCGGGCAAGTTCGTCGACCTCATTATTCTTTTCATTTGTGGAATGTGCCTTTACCCATTCGACAGTCACGGAATTGTTCAGCTTTATCAGTTCTAATAAACGCATCCATAACGATTTATTTGCAACATCTCCACCAGTACTTGTCTTCCATCCATTTGAGACCCATTTTTTATACCACTCGGTAAGACCCATTTTTACATACTTGCTATCCGTGTATATAATAACGTCATTTTCGTTTATTTCAATACATTTTTCGAGAGCACGAATAACAGCAGTCATTTCCATGATATTATTCGTACTCGAGTGAATTCCACCCTCGAGTGTAAACTCTGGGTCATAACACTTAGCCGCCCATCCACCCGGCCCCGGATTGTGTAAACAGCTCCCGTCTGTGTATATTTCTATCATACTTACACATGTATAGTGTATTAACTTTAAAAGGCATTAGCCTTGTATCCATAACCACCGTTTGAAGACATATTGATAGAATTCAAAGCTTGTGGTGCTCTATTAAGAATTGGCATCATCGAATTGTTATTCATACGGGTGGGTGAATTCCTTACTTTCTTATCGAAGAACACGACATATAGGATGACCATACACAATACAACCATTCCAACCGACAATACTATAACACCCATATTAGAACTCTTCCCACTATCTGTCGCTGTTATTGCTTGATCTGTACTTACTTCGATTGGTTCGACTGGAAGTTCTGGTTCCGATTCAGCCATTTATATATTATATAAACAATAAAATTTAAAAATGATGTAAACGTTTTTAAATTTTATATCTTATTACAAAATTCAATTCTAATAAACCAATTTAGTTGGAGAACGCAAGACCCCCCATACCAGATTGGATGCGGAGCACGTTGTAGTTGGTCGCGAACATGCGGAGGGTCGTCTTTTCGGTACCCGCACGAGCCTTGATGGCAACTTGGGCGTTGTCAATACGAGAGAAGTTGCACGTACCGGTTGGTTGGTGCTCTTCTGGCTTGAGGGCGAAGGAGTACGCGTACACACCTGGCGATGGGGAGCCGGAGTGGTGAACGAATGGTTGGACAGTGTTGAAGTACTTGCCCGATTGTTCCTTGAAGCGGTCTTGGCCATTGAGGACAAGCTTGAAGGTGTCGAGGGTACCATCGCCATCTTCGGAGAAGTTGGCGCCTTCAACCGCAAGCATTGGGGCACCCGCGAAGGAGCCGGAGATGAAGCAGTTGGATTCAGTCGCGGAGCGGAGGACGTTCGCGGTGACAGTTGGCGCCGCGTTGGAGGTGTTCCAGGTGTCGGTGCCGTCATCCAAGCAGAAGACGAGTTCCTTGACTGGGTGGTTGTACGAGAGGCGCTTTTGCACTTCGGTACCGGCAGTGACGGAGTCGGTGCCAGTGTGTTGCACTTGCTCGATGAGGTATTCGTGACCCTTTTGCGCGAATCGGCGGCGCTCTTCGGTGTCGAGGTAGATGTAGTTGGCCCACACCTTGAAGCTACCGTTGGTAACGTTGGAGAATTCACCGCTCAAGTCGAAGTCAAGTCGGACTTCGTGGTATTGGAGGGCAATCAAAGGCAACGCCAATCCGGGATTTCTGTTGAAAAAGAAGATGAGTGGCAAGAAGATCTTCTTACCGGATTCGATCGCGGTGGTCATCTTACCGTAGTTGGACTTCTTGGCTTCGTCAAGGTACAACTCCGAGTACAAACGCCACCACTTTTGGTAGTGCTTGTCGATGCGCTGTCCACCGATGGACAGTTCGACATCCTTGACCATGCGCTCGGCCAACCAGGCATCATCGGTACCCGCGGTGGCACCCGCGACGGATTCGATGTACATGTCGGCGACAAGGTCACCGTTGCGCGCGATGGTAACGGAAACGCGACCGTTGGCACCTGGGGTACCGTTGACAGTTTGTTCGATGTTTTCCATCGCGAAGTTCGTGTGACGCTTGTACACGGCTTGGAAGAAAGTGACTTTTGGGTTGCCCGTCAAGTAGACATCTTGGGCACCGTAGGCGACGAGTTGCATAAGACCACCGGCCATTCTGAGAGTTTTTGTACTATATACCAAGAAAATAATTTCGCGAAAAAACTCAGTTTGATTTTTCCTGGTGTACTGTATACCATGACTCAGCCTGAACAGACAAAGCCACTCGACGTCGTTGAATCCGAATCCGAATCTGAGTATGAAACCGAATCGGATGTCGGTGTCGCGATCGATGAGGATGGAAGTCAACCCATGGAAATGTATGAAGATGAAGATGAAGATGAGCTCGCTGATTTTTTGGAAGACGACGCCGTCATGAAAATCGCGAACATCGCAGGCTCCCTTTTTGCCTCGGAGGAAGGTGATACTGTGTGTACTGCCCTGGTGAACATCTCTAAACAACTCGAGATGCAAAATAGAATTATGGTAAAAATACTATCTCAGATGCAAAAATCTACTTAGAAAATTAACTCAAAGGTAAGATAAGGAGCTTTGTAATGTTGGAGACACATTTCATAAACCAGGATGCCGACCCAGAAGAGACGAATCAGATTACGTGGTCTAATATGATTCAGGGTCTTAATCCAGAACAGCTCATGAACTTTTTGACCCAATTGGAAGACATGTGGGACATTCTCCGTCGTGAGGATGAAGCGGTTTCCTTTCAACTGGGTTTTAAAAATTTTTTTACGCCCAATCAATTGAACCCAGAGTCCGGATTACCTATGGTAAATATTGATATCGAAAGTATATCAGCGAAACATCAACGAATGAATCTTCAATTAGGACAGTTGTATCATCGCGCCGATGCACTCAAGATTCTAGACCTCGATGATGGTGATGATATGAAGATCTCGATGCGCATCAATCGGTTGATAGATCAGGTAGATGATGCTTGGCAGATTGTGTTTAGACATACTCGCATTTATGAACGCATTAACAACCCAACGTACATTCCTATTAACCCAGAAACAGACCCATCTATTTTTAGGTGTTCTACACTCCCATCTTCTATGGAAGAATTGAGTCCGTATCAACAGGCTATTCTTACTGTTCTAAAAAAGCTCTATGAGAATAACATCAAACGCTATAAAGGTCACTGTTGCAGACAGATCCGAACAGATGATGGTCATGACACGCGTGCATGGAAGCAAGAGCAGAGAATTCAAGACTATGTATACAGTGTCGCACAGAAAGAAACCGAATTTGAACTATGGAAAAATCTATCGTGTAGAGGCTCTGCGTATTCAGATGTAATTCGACACTTATCAAACTGTAACGACATGCAATTTCCTGAAATTAAACGGAATAGACATGTGTGGTCATTCAAAAACGGTATCTTTGTCGGTAAGAGTTGGTCTGCAAGCACGGGGTTATATCAAACTGATTTCTATACGTATGATTCGAAGGAATTTAAAAACTTAGATCAAGCTATCGTAAGTTGCAAGTATTTTGATACCGAATTAGAAGATTACAGTCACATTGAGAGATGGGAAGACATACCCACACCCTACTTTCAATCTATTCTAGATTACCAAAAGTTTGATGGGGAAGTATCAAAGTGGATGTACATCATGGGTGGGCGTTTGTGCTTTGACGTGGGTGACATGGACGGCTGGCAAGTCATTCCATTCTTGAAGGGTATCGCGCGTTCCGGTAAGTCTACTCTCATCACCAAAGCATTTGCACACTTTTATGACGTAGATGACGTCCGGACACTTTCGAACAACGTGGAAAAGAAATTTGGTTTGTCTTCTATCTACGATGCATTTGTTTTCATTTCTCCCGAAATTAAAAATGATATTTCACTCGAACAAGCGGAATTCCAGTCTATCGTATCCGGCGAACAAGTATCTTGTGCGATTAAACACGAAAAAGCGAAAACTATGACGTGGAAGGTACCAGGTATTCTCGGTGGTAATGAAGTTCCGAGTTGGAAGGATAATTCGGGGAGTGTTCTTCGTCGTATTTTGACTTGGAACTTTGGTAAACAAGTGAAAGATGCAGACCCAACACTCGAAAAGAAGCTCGAGAGCGAAATTCCAGTGATTTTACAGAAGTGTATTCGCGCATACCTTGAATATTCACAAAAGTACGCAAACAAAGATATTTGGAACGTTGTTCCCCAATATTTCAAGGATGTACAGAGACAGGTGGCAACCGTATCCAGTACTCTCGAGAACTTCCTACAGTCCCCGTGTATGAAATACAACCCCGAGCTGTGCTGTCCACAAAAGATTTTCGTGGAAAAGTTTAACGAACACTGTACGGCGAATAACCTCGGCAAGCCGCGTTTCAACCAAGATTTCTACGCCGGACCTTTCAGTCAGCGTGACATAGAAGTGCGTCAGCACACAGCGATGTATAATGGTGTGCCGTTTAGTGTGCAACCATTCATATTTGGTTTAGATATAGTGAGTGATATGCTCATGTCCAACGAATCTGATGTGTAATAAAAATATGAACATATATTAGATATGAATAGACCCGAATCTCTCCGGAATTTCATTAATAATTCGGGTGTGAATGTACAGAGATCGAGTTCTACCAATTTCCCCAAGAGATTACAGAACTCGATGATAAATAATCAAAATATGGGTGAGTTTGCGCAATTTTTATCAAATAGTAACACACCACCCCGTTCGCCTACGCGCCTCGTTTTAAGCGGTCTTAACCCAGGAATGTTCAATGCGACCGTGAACAAGGAGTTTGATGCCGAATCGCGCGTTGATTTGAAATATATTCTTAAGAATAAACCCCTCGATAAAACGTCCATCGGCCAGGGTCTTTATATAACCACAAAAGACATAGTAGGTGTCTATGGTAGATTCAAAACTGGATTCTCACACACGAGAGAGTATGGTAAGAAGGGGGATATAAATCTTAATTTTTTTACCGTCCAGATTAAGTTTTCTATTACAAATGGAACCGAAACAAATGGTGGGACTGTGAATTTTTATAAAAATGGAAAGATTCGATTCTCGGGTGGCTTCATAGGAAAGGGTGACGAAATAGAAAATCAACCCGAACTCATACGGCGATTCATGGTTAAGAGTTACACGAGAAGACCAACATTTTTCTACAACCCGTTTGAATACAACAACTTGAGTGGTCAATTTAGAATTAACGGTGTCGTCCGTGATATGAATAGACTTCGTGCACGGTCGCGTGGATACGGATTTCTTTCTACTTATGACCCAGAGCTTTCACCTATGATGTATGTTACATACAAAGAACATAAATATATCATAGCAAAGAGTGGCGCGGTTCAAGTGTCCGGTGCTAAAAACCCAAAAGACTTAAATGATGCCTATAGAAAAGCTCGCGATTTGTTTGAGATGCTCAACACTAAAGGTGAAATAAATATTTCCGTGAATGTACCTAATCGAGTCGTTCACCCCAAGAAGAAGATGAATGCATCTTCGTGCCCTAAAGCGCGACGACCACCGTGTAAGACTGGTTTTGAAGCTAAAAAGAATCCACAAGGTGACGAGTGTTGCTATAAAATACCCAAAAAGAAGTCAACGAGAAAATCACCAAAGAACACGAAAGAAATAACATATGGTAAAAATGGAAAACTCATGATAGGAAAGAAGAAATGTGAAGATTTAACTAAATCGACACTCATAGAAATGGCGAAGAAGCTCGGTGTTGTTAATGCCAAAGACAAAAACAAAAAAGATAAGCTGTGTGGAATGATTAAACAGTTTTCTCTGGGTAACGAGAGTTTTAAGGTGGAGGATAAACCGTGTATTAGCTACAAAAAGGAACAACTTGTCGCCATGGCCATGTCTAAAGGTGTAGAAGTAAACAATACAGATACAATAAAGATTTTATGTGAAAAACTCAAATTGAAAAACACTAAAGACAAAAGAAACGCCGGTGAGGCCATCCGCGCGAATAAAGCGCTTAATGCCGAAATTAAAAGAGAAGCTAAAATAGGCGCAATCGAGAAAAAACGAAAATTAAACAACTCTGGTATAAAGAACGATATAATAAAGCTCTATGGTCCTAGATGGATTAAAAAATATGGTAAAATAATGAACATAAACAAGGATGTACGTGAAATGTCAAATTTACTCAATAATGCGTCAAAGGAAAAGAATATCACAAATAAAATGGGTGTCCTTCGAAAAATGCCGGCGAACGATATAAAAAGAAATTTGGTATCTGAATGGAAACAAACACGGGCGGTGGAATATAAGAAGAAACTTATAAAGAATGAATATGGAAAACACGGAAATGTTGTCGTGAATTACATATTAACAGAAAATCCAACAAAATCTCAAATTAAGAAATTTATTGAAAAGTACAAAAAGACGCGGGCTAATTTGGCTAAGAACAAGTGATACTTTTATTTATAAGCTTTTCTGGTTCAGAAGCTTGCTTAATATGTTTGGTGTGATACGAAAAATCGTACCCGGGGAACCGCTTTTTGATTTGGTCAGATACACCGATAGATTCAAACGAACGTGCAGTCTGGGAACACACCGACTTTCGTTCTATTTCAAGTAATCTGTCTTCCATCATAATGAATTCTTTAAGACTTTCTTCGGAAAGACCATCCGCGCGCATTTTTTCGAGAGTTTGTCGGGACATCCCATGTGACATGTGGAAGTTTTTGGATTTATAACCCATAGAACCCACATTTTCATTACTATAATCGGCAAAGAAAACGAAATACAAAACGATCAGTATTACAAGTATTCGGATCATTAGTTACTACTATCCAATATATTAAATAAATCCTTCACCTTATGAAGAATGTTAAATAGTTCATTATCATCCTTCACAAGTTTCGGGTCTATGATTTCCATCTCAATTTGATAGACATTTGGGTCTTCCGTGTCCATGTCTTCTACATCGCCGGTGACAGCCGTGACATCGATAGATAAATTTTTCCGAATGAAGGAAAGACGGCGCTTCGTCTTGCGTTTGTCCATTTCACCTTCATAATCATCTACGGGTGTTTCTACAGAAATACCGAAACGGATATCATACGGGGCGTTACCCAATTTCTTAAAATCTTCATTGTGTACACGAGTCTTTTTAACAATCTTTTCTTCGGATGTATTCTCATCGATGGAGATACGAAGATTATCACTTTCTCGATAAAAAACTTCTTCTGTCGTGTTCACAACCCGTTCCCAGCCATCATATTTTCTAAGACCATCAAGAATGGTGTTAAATCCTTGTGCACCGACGTCTGTATCGAATGCACCAGTGTTGAATTTACCAACTCTAATTTCAAATTCAATATGTTCATCGTTCTTGTACTTTTCGAACAGTGGTTTCACTTTATGAAAGATGGCTTTGACGTCCATTATTATTCTTTTATGTAAAGGTTTTAACTTTTAAGTTCTTTTATTTTCTTTTTAATTTGAGATACCTCCCTCGGTTTGAGTTTGTTACCCACACACAAGTGATTTATGACGTCAAAATCTTGAGCGGTAAGACCACAACTTAGGTATTTTTCTATATCACCTATTCTCGCATAATCTCGTAGAAGTCCAAGTTCTTGATGCGACATTCTAGTTCTGAGCCGTATATTGTTGTATTTTTGATACCTCATTTTATAATTACCATACTTTGTCCAAAAGCTACCCGGTCTTATTGTTTTTTCATTAAGAGGTTCACCTAGATATTCCTTTGGTGTGTTATACACAGAGTTTATGAAATACCACATCGAAGTCCAGTCACCGTTATATATACTCGAATCGTATAGATCTGCATCGGAAAGTGCGTGTGATATGCGTGCGGCGTTTACACCTTCAGAGTCTACGTAATTTTCGTGAATCATACCCCACACATGACCATGCTCGTGTAATGTCTTTATATCGTCACGTGATTCTTCTTTACATAGAAGTGTTATAGCGATATCTTTTGGTTCTGTGAATATATCTTTCTCGTCCGAAAAATTAATATAATCAAAAAAGTTATATATGTTCCCTTTACACTTTACGGCCGCCGAATATGCATTGGGCTCGTTTGGTTTCAATGACGCTATTTCGGTGGGCGTTCTTTTGGGTACTATGATGAGTTCAAAATTCGGTAAGAGAAATACATTTTTAGATGTCACGACAAAAGAACCATTCGATACACGACCGCCATCGGATACATAATCTATGAGGTGCCTTTGTGCCATGACGTCATGTCTGTAATCTTCTAAAAAAATGCACATATTTGAACCCTTGAGTTCATCGGATGCTTTATAATTATATGGCATTTCTATGCTGTTTAATTCATCTAAAACTTCATTCAATATGAACGTTTTACCAAAACCATGAGCACCGCATAGCATCACATTTTTACCCCGTGATATGAGCTGTTTGAGTCGGTCTATTTCTTTGTGATGGAGCGTGTCATTTTGAACCTTTTTTTGTCGATGTATTTTAACAAATGCGTCCATGGCGAAGAATGATGATCTCACTAATCAGGCTATAGATATTATTTTTGAAAACGATGCACTTCAATCTAGAATTATTGATCCTATCAGAAGGAAGATCGTTCCTTACTTATTATGTTTTGGTTTCTTTAATTTAACTTTATTTATTCTGGTTGCATTCATCGCAACTCGTGTGTTTAATTATTCTTCTTCTACGACTTCTTCGTCCGTATACTCTACCTCACCCGTTTCTATGTCAGGCTCTTGAGTTATTTTTTTGGGTGGGGTATCGGTCATTTTAAGAATAGAGTCACCCGTCGGGGCAGGTCTTCTTCGTATTCCCGAAGCTTTCAGGGGGTCGTCGGGAATCTTTTTGTTACCGGGCATAACACGCCCCCGCAATTCATCGAGTTCATCTTTGAGTTGGTCTTCGGTTAGATTTCGTTGTTTTGGGTCTTTAAGAAGACTCATGATGGAATACTCTTTAATCGCTTTGAAAGGTAAAATTGGGTGCACGTGCAATATTTCTGGCTTTGTGAATATCTTATCATCGGGGAATTCTCTCTCGAAGTCGGATAGAACCTTTCTGGGTATGGGTGGACTCTGTTCAATGAGACGGTCCATTTCCTGGTGACAATCGTGAACCATATCTGAGCCATCAAGCGTTCTATTCACGAGTGGGAGATTAAGTTCCAGTCTGATTCTACGAGACAGTTTTCCGTACAATTGTGACGCGGAACGATGACTCTCCATCAATTCATTAATCTTGAGAAATTGCATGATAGTCGCAATAATACCCGCGATTAAGTTGAGACCACCAATGATAGACGGTACAGAGGAACGAATACTAATTGGAAATTGTTCTTGTGCAAAGTTTGCTGTACCAGTGACAGTCGAAAGTACGATCACAGGAAGTGTAAATCGCATACTCAGTTTTTGAAACATAAGAAACGCTTGATAGTTCATGTATCTGTAACACGCCGCGGCCTCACCCCATTCCTTGAGAACCTTTTCCTGTTGTGTGTGCCATTTCTTTGGGGCTTCAGGTTTTTCTATATCTTTTGGAAATCCTTCGATCCTGTTATTTTCAATATTTTCTTGTTCCATATTAATAGATGAACATTATATTCCTCATCCATCTCGTATTGTTCATGGCAGTGCTCGTAATTCCTTTCCTGAAAAATACGCAGCTACTCGAAATGTATAGTATACTGATACCATTCATATTTTACCATTGGTCGGTAAACGATGACACGTGTGCATTGACCCAGATGGAAATGTATGTCACGGGTAACGCGAAGGAAGAAACCTTCTTTGGACGAATCATGGGTCCCATATATAAGATGGATGATACCGATGCAAATAATTTATTAAAGACAGTAATGTTTGGTCTTTGGTTGCTCGTTCAATATAGACTTGGGCGAATTGATTTAACCTAAGTCATATCAATTCATATATAAATTAAACACAAAATGCCATATCACGCTCCAGTTTACGATTACCGTTGGGGGTCCGGAACCAAAATGGTGACCGAACGGTCTATATTGACCAGCTCTAGGAAGTTCCTAATCGTAAACGGAAGAAAGATTGAAATTAACCACGTTCCTAAAATTGGTGACCATGGGATTCATGGGGGTGTACTACAAATCATGCGCGGACAACGAGTCATCAATTATCACTAGATAAAAATTAGACGCTATTGTAATTTAATGGATTATAAGGAACCCAAAAAACGTGTGACTAAAAATGATAAGAAACATAGTAAACAAGTATATTCACAAAAACATGTACGAATAATGCAAGACATAGTATTAAAATCTATGACTACTAATAATGAACGCAAAGACTAGACACACGGCGATGCTCATCACTATATTCGTTTTACTGTTGATACTCTTGTACACACTCACGAAGCCTCAGCCCGTAAGACGTGTACACACACGCGAGCGTGTCGCCGTACCTGTTCAAATTCCCGTAGAGCGTGAATTTAGAGCGCCACCCATCAAGGAGTATAAACCACAACACGTCCAACAGATGGGAGTATTACTTGGTGAGAACAACGAGACACTGCCATTGTACGGTAAGGAAGTGCGTGGACGACGTGATAGATATCATTATTACACAGTGACACCAGGTGATCAGATGTACTCTCTTCCAGTGAGTTTGGGTGAAAGAGATTGCATGGATGATATTGGGTGTCAAGAAATATACGGTAACGAGACTATGAATATACTCGGACAATCAGGTGATTATTCCGCTAAATTGTATCGAACAGATAACTTTTTCTAATCATTCTTTTCTTCCGATTTGGGTAGCATGCTCAGTGCCCTGTGGTACGTATCGTACGTCACGAGGAAAGATAGAGCTATACATATCGCCAATGAACCGTAACCAACTGGTTTCATTGGTACCGGGACCCACCATCCTATGAATTTTTTGCGCATCACGTTAGATATCATGATACAACAACAAAGTATAGATAATGCAGACACGGAATAGTGTTTATTTTTATCGAACGGAACCGTTGGACTCCATGCGTCTTGTCCCGGAAATACGTTTATACCGAGTACATTCAATAGAGGAAGGATCAAAGCTGGTAACATCTGTTATTTACGTATATTTTATATTTAGTCCGAAGCGCATTTTCATGAAGCGCATTGCGTCACGTAGGTCTGGTTCACTCCATAGAAGCCACCTGGACCAAAAACCCGCAGTCCTCAAACCCGAGATTCCCCAATCCTCGAGTTTGCTCTTACTCACTTTAGACATTCTCTGGTGTACCTTTTGTGGGTCACTAAATTTTCGTGTGTCTCCGCCACCGTGTCGTAATACATAGAGACGCATACGCATGGGATCTTTGTGTATGGTGTAATCCGTGTACCCCTTGCCACCAAAGTCTACATGATCTCCGTCCGGAAAAGTGACCCGGTACTTCTTATCACGGATCGGACTTTTCTTGAGTGTGACCCTCATTATTATTAACATCCGAAATTTTTTTTGAATTTC
>Ga0206682_10000438_pt1 | contig 45317 bp, 30 predicted proteins | sample M240m12015metaG_FD_155444 | JGI IMG/M metagenome (GOLD analysis project Ga0206682, IMG submission 155444) | Ammonia-oxidizing marine archaeal communities from Monterey Bay, California, United States - M2 40m 12015 | ecosystem: Environmental > Aquatic > Marine > Intertidal zone | place: USA... | reverse complement strand
GGTGGGGGAGGGGGGGGGGGGGGGGGGCGCGCGCGGGGGCGGGGGGGGGGGGGGGGGGGGGGGGGGACGCGCGAGGACGAGGGGGAGACGGCGGAGGCGGGCGACGAGGACGGCGAGGCGACGGCGACGGGGGACGCGATTCGAGCGCACGGGGGAGGGTATCAGCGCACGATGTTTAATGGGAAGGTTGTAGACGCCGTTTCGGGGGGGTCGACGGCGTTGGAGGAGGATATGAAGTCGAATTTTAGCGGCGCGGAGTTGACGTTTCTCGGCACGTCGAGCGGGGCGCCGAGCTTTACGCGAAACGTCTCGTCGGTGGCGTTGAGGTTAGAGAACGAGGTTTGGTTGTTTGATTGCGGTGAGGCGACGCAGCATCAGTTGATGCGGTCGAAGCTGAAGTATGCGAAGATCACGAGGATTTTTATCACGCACATGCACGGGGACCACATCTTCGGTTTGCCCGGGTTGATTTGCGCGATTAGCGGCGCGCGCACGGCGCACTCGAGGTCGTACGGTGGTTCTGTCGTGCCTTTGCACATCATAGGCCCGCCGGGGATACGGCAGTTCATTTACTCATCCATCACGTGGTCGAGATCGGTGCTCGGGATGCCGCTGATCGTGACAGAGTTGAGGCAGCCTGCGCGCGCGAGCGGCGGCTCGCCCGCGGCGCACACGTCGGTCGATCCGCGAGGGAAGATTTTCATGGGCGAATATTGGCCCGATAACGTCTCCGAACCGCTGCCGCACTTCAGAGACGCCGCACGATGGAACGAACTCGGGATGAGCGAGCAGCTGCCGATTTGGACCGCGTATAACGATGGAAACTTTTGCGTTCGCGCCTCGGTGCTGCGACATCCCGTGCCGTGCTTCGGTTACGTCATCGACGAGTGTGACGCCAGCGGTCGGCTCGACGCCGAGAAGTGTGTGGAGATGGGACTGCCTCCAGGGCGCGAATATGCCATGCTTAAAGCAGGGCAGTCGGTGACGACGAAGGATGGACGCGTGATTCGTCCCGAAGACGTCATAGGCACGCCTCGACCGGGGCGTCGACTGGTGCATCTCGGCGACACGTGCGACAGCAGCTCGATGGTTTCCCTGGCGCAGGGTGCGGATTCCTTAATTCACGAATCTACGTTTGAAGCAAAGAAAGTGTCAGAGGCGCTGTACAAAGGACACTCCACGGCGCGCATGGCTGGGAAGTTTGCCGCGCAAGTCAACGCGCGCGCGTTGATTTTAACGCATTTTTCAAATCGCTACGCCGGCGGCATCCATCGCGCTGATTCAAACAGCGATGATCTCGGTGCCAGCGGAGACGACGACGACGACGACGAAGATGATTGTGAAGATATGTCGCCACCCGATGTCGACTCCGACGGCGAAGCACTCGCCGAGGGCGATCGCATGAACGTCGAGCGTCTCGTCGAGGAAGCCAAGGAGGCCAAGGGCGACTCGCGCGTCATCGCCGCGAGCGACTTCTTCGTCTTCAACGTCGGTCGGCGCGAAGAGTTCGACGATTTCGATTTCTCCAAGGGTGATCGATCGGTGTTATTCGCCAGCCCCCGCAAGACGACCCCAGAGACGTTCGTCGTCGATCAGGACGACGGCCGCGCGTCGTCGTCATCGGGTGGCGACGATCGAGACCGTCGACCGCGGCGAGGCGGCGGCTCCGCCGACCGTGGCGGTCGCGGCCGCGGCGCCCGGGCCCCGGTTAGTGGACGCTATCAGCGGTCGCCATCTTCGCAATAGCTTTCACGCGCGAGCTCATGTAAACATACACACCGTCGAGTCGACGCGCCGTCCCGAAGCCCCTATCCACGACGTCCCCTTTCCACGCGGTCATCACTGTGCGCCGCGGACCCGAATTCGCGCGCCATGTTCGCCGCCCGCGCGCCCGCGAAGCTCGCCGCGTCGCCCGCGCGCGCGTCCCGCGCCTCTCGCGCCGTCGTCACGTGCGGCGCGTCTCGTAAAGCGCGCCGAGCGCAAACCGGCGGCGGCGGCGCCGACGCGGCGACGAAACCCAAACCCGCGCTGAGCGCGGCGAACAAAGCCGCGCGCGATAAAGCTCGCAAAGCCGCGGCGACTAAAGCGCGCGGATTGGTCAGCGAACAAGGCAAGGCGTACGAAAAAATCGTGAACGAGATGGGGCGAGAGGCGTCGCGCGAGTACGTGCTGAGCGTGCGACACGCGCCGAAGAGTGGAAACGCAGAAGACGTCGTCGGGGTCATGAGCGATTGGTTACCGGTGTGTGAAGTCGTCGTCGCGGATCGGAAGGCGTACGAGGCGCAGATGTTCTTTAAAAAGCAAGGAATGAGCGTGCCGGAGACGGAGACGCAGACGCTGGAGAACGCGCAAATCGAAGGCGTGCCGGCGGTGCGGATGATGTTGCCAAAATACGAGCAACACGTGGCGGCGATGGCCTTCGTGATGAGTGGAGTCAAGGATTTGAACATGGATGAGGTCGAGTACGGATTGGAGGATTGGGGATCGTTCGAGGTCGCCGTGGACGCGCTGGCGGCGCAGACGAACCAGCGAGGGAAATTTGAAGCCGCGGCGAAGCTTCTCGGCGTTTCTGTGGACGATGAGCCGAGCGATATTAAGCGCGTGTATCGTAAACTCATCGCTGAGGCGCACCCCGATCGTAATCCGGACACGACGCAAGAGAAGTTTAACGCCATCAAGGATGCGTACGAGCTCTTGTGCGGTCGCGGCGATACCGCGGGGACAACGTTCGAAGGACTCGGTGACCACCGTCGCGACTTCGTACCGCTCGACAAAGGTCACTTTGGGGTGACGAGCGCGGACAAAGGTCAAACCGATCCCGCCTCGGTGGCGTTCGCCATGCGCACGCTTACCATTTACGACCGCGTCGGCACGGTGTTCTCGACGAGAAATCTCAAGATCGCGCAAAAGCAAAAGGCGTGAGCGCCGAGCGCGCGTTGTACCATCATCAACTAATTATTTGTCGAGTAATAAGTATGATTCTTTCTAAGCTCTCAGCTTAACGAATGCGTTCACTCAATTTGTTACAAATCGATCATCACTCGTCTATCTTTTCTTCTTGCTATACCTCTTTCTAGCCTTCGAATCGCGAGGACAAAACTGTCTCGCGAACCGACCACACACCTCCCCGCACAACATTCAAACAAGTGACAAAAGCATTTAGGGCTTCTTGTCCTTCTTGTCCGTGTTCGCGCGGAAGCGACGCGGCGGTTCGCGGATGCGGCGCGCTTCGCGGGAGCGAACGCGCACGACCTTGGAGTGAATCGCAGCCGAAATCGAATAGTAAGCCTTTCTGTAAAGCTTCGGGAGCGTGTACGCCTCGAAGGCGCACGACTCTTGCAAATCCCGAATCGCCGCGCTCTCCACGATGTTGCGAACCATGAATCGCTTCACCGCCTTGTCCTTCGGCACGAGCGCGCCCGAGGATTCGCAAAACACACGCTTCACCTGCGAGGTCAAACGAAATCATTCCCGTCAGTCTTCAGCACATAGATCCATCGCGTCACGCGCGCCGTTCACGCGCCACGCATCCGTCCGCGGCTTCGCGCCTCGCCGCGCGTCCCGAGCCAACCCTAGTGCCTCGCCGCGCCCCACCCATCGCGCTTCCCCACGCGCGCGCGCGCGCCCGAGCCACCATCCACGCCCCCCCCGCGACGCATCGATATTCATCGATCGCATCGGCGCCTTCATCGTCGATGAATCACGCGCGCGCGCATCGCAAACCGCGTCGGTCCGCGCGCGCGCGATCGCGCCTAGGGCTTTCCCGTCATCCACCGTTTCTCCGTCGCGCGCGCGCGCGCGACGTCGCGATTCGCTCGCGCGCGCGATCGAGCGATGGTACGCACGTGACCTCGAGCCCCGGCGGGCTTGTTACGACCGTTCGCGCGACGTTTCTTGGGCATCTTGACGTTCCGATGCGTCGCGAAGAGAGGCCGCGCGCGTGGCGCGTCGTTCGTCTCGTGGGCGCTCGCGCCGTATTGCACCACGCAAATCGCCATCTGACACGTCTAGAATTTCACCACACAGCGTATCGACTTGATATAATACGAGAATTTGAAATACACCCAGTATAAATAGTACCTCACTGCTGTCTGTCCGAATACCGAACGGTCGGTCGCCGCGGTCGCGACGCGCGACGCGCGACGCGCGGCGCGCACACGCGCGCGCGCATGTCGCGCGCCGACGGCGACGCGCTCGAGACGCGTCGCCTGTTCGGCGGCGCCGTCGTCCTCGACGTCCCGAGGCGGTTTCGCGATCTCTCGAGCGTCGTCCCGGTGCCCGACCACCAAGAGGTGTTCGCCGACGGCGCGCGCGACGAGACGCTCGTCGTCGAGCTCGTCGACGCGATCGCGCGCGAGGGCGAAGATTTGCGCGCGTTCGCGTTCGCGGACGCGTGCGAGGAGATGGAAGCGTCGAGCGCGACGTACGTGCGCGGACGCGAGCGCGCGCGAGGCGAGGACGACGCGCGCGGGCGCGGGACGAGCGAGACGCACGTCGCGTACGGCGTCGCGCGCGTGCGACGGTCGCGAGAGACGAGCGCGAACGATATTGATTTGTGGGGCGGAATCGTGCGCGTGGCGTCGAAACGAACGGACGCGTTGATTTGGCACGCGCGACCGTTCGCGTTTGACGGCGACGCGACGACGCCGGGAGGGGAGCGCGCGAGACCGAGCGACGCCGACGCCGTGCGCGCGGGCGCCGTGGAGTGCTCGGACGTGTTAGACGCGGCGTTGAATTCGTTCGAGATCGTCGATTGGGGGTTATTCGGCGACGAGGCCGGCGAAGGGTAGCTCGTATTGTATTCGGTAAAGTCGCTCGAGACGCGCGCGACGCCTGACTCGCCACATCTCGACGCGCATCTTCGTTCTCGCGAGCGCGCGAGCGCGCGCGGCGCCGCACGCGCGACGAACGACGCACCGCACGCGTCGAGATGTCCTTATCACTCGATCCCGCGCGTGAACGCGACGTTTTCGTTGAATGGGTGCGAAAGATGCACCTCCGCGCGCCAATCTTGCCGCCCGCGTACGTCCCGTACGACGACGCGAAGGCGGTGAGATCGCCGCGGGCGATCGCGCGTGATGCGCTGCTCGCGTTCGGTGCGGCGGTGAAGATCGAAAAGCTGCGCGATGGAGACGAGGACGCGGACGGGACGGAAAGCGAGACGACGAGCGGGACGACGACGGAGACGCTGTATAGAATCAAGGCGACGACGTCGCGAGGGTTAGAGTTGTTCGATAGCGACGTCACGGGCGTACCGAGACGAGTCGTTTTGAACGATGAACACTGTGACGTGACGCGTGGGGTGGAAGTGGCGCTGATGAATATGGCGGCGGGGGCGCGGTGGCGCGCTCGATGCGACTGGAGCGCGACGTACGGACACGACACGGCGAAGGCGCGAAGGTTGATCCCAGACCCGCGTTTGCGCGAGGGAGATGCGATTATATACGAGCTGGAGGTGGTGAACCGCATGCCCGTTCACGTGGTGCGCGTTCGAGAGCTTGAAGATGGATCCTCGGTGGCGCTCGCCGGAGGCGGTTGGGCGAGATGCACGAAAAAGACGACTACAAGTGGAGGCGGGTGGGAGACGCCGAGACCACCTTTTGAGGTGACGATAGAGACTAGCGCGATGTTGGTGAAAGGTAAAACGAAAACGGGCGACGAGCACGGTGAAGATGAGTTTATGGAGAAGAGGGTGGTGAGTTACGTTGTCGGAGACGGGCGGGTGCCGCTGGCGCTCGACGCGGCGGTGCGTACAATGCGCTTGAACGAAGAGGCGTTAGTGTGGAGCAACTACAGCGGATTCGGCACAAACGTCACAAAGGCGTCGAAGCTTCGACGACTGATTCCGGCGCTTCCGAGCGATGGTTCCGAGCCCCTTCACGGCGTGGCGTACAAGGTGAAACTCGCGGCGATGCGACACGTGCGAGACGTCTTTAACGACGGCACGACAAAGAAGACACGAACGCGCGAAGGTTTGGGCCAGTTCCCTTCTGACTGTCCCATGAATGATTGCATGGTGCGTGTGCACTTCGTCCTGTCCACCGCGACAGCGATTGGCGCGCACAGCTCCTTGGCAGAGCGCTACGACACGCGCTCTGACGCTTCGTTGAAAGGCGCGCCATTCGAGTTTCGTCTCGGTTGTGGAGCGCTCCCTGAAGCTGTGGAAACGTCGATTCGCTTGATGATTCCAAAAGAAGAATCACGCGTAGTTCTCGACTTGACACTCGGCGAAGAAGCTCGTCAGCGAGGATACGGCGCGAAGAATTGTCGTCCAGACGCGCCGGGGAGCAAGTTCGGCGTCGTCGCGAACCTCGCCATGATTCAATGGGACGTCGTTCTCGAATCGTTCGACGCGGCTGTGAATTGGTATCAAGCAGATGTGAGCGACATGCTCGAAGAGGCGTTGTTGATCAAAGAAGAGGCGAATGCACTATTCAAGACGGAGGTGTACGAACTCGCGCGAGCCAAGTACGAAAAGACGCTCCACAAACTTGAGAGTCTTCGAGGGTTAGAGTCTAGCGATTTCGATCGCGTGGAAGCGATGAAATGTACTCTTGCGCTCAATCTCGTGGCAAGCTTACAGAAACTCCACCGACACGTCGACGCTCTGAAGCGAGTGAACAAGATTTTGGACTCGGATCCGGTGAACGCCAAGGCGTTGTTTCGACGATCTGTCTCCTACCTCGCCCTTCACGAGTTTGTCGCCGCGCGAGACGATTTATTCGCGTGTTTAGATGCGAATCCTAGCTTACAGAGCACCGTAGCGAAACAATTGGACTTAGTCAAGCGCACCGAGGCGCAAGAACTCGAGTGCGAGCGCGCCGTCTTTCGAGGCAAATTCTAAATTTAAATTCACTCTTGTGCACGATTGCACGCTAACAGCGCTAAACGAAGCCGCTAAACAAAGTATTTCGCCATCTGAATCTCCTTCCTCACGTATCCGCATCGCTCATAAAATCCGGCGTTTGCCTCCGAGCAGTCCAGAATCACCTTGTAACAACCGGCAAACTCCGCCGCCTTCGTCAACGCTTCAATGATCACCCTACCCAGATCCTTGCCTCGCTCGTTCGAATCCACCACTACGTCTTCAATGTGTCCACACGTCCCGCAATTCCGCGTAAACTTTCGTTCGAGCAGCAGCGTCCCGCTCGCCACCACGCGCGTCCCGCACGCGCTCTCGATCACGTACACGTACTCCGGGCCATCCGCGATCGCGCGGAAGCGACGCTTAAAATCGCCCTCGCCGACCGTGGTGAGTTGACTCAGAAGTGCGCGGAAGCCCTTGCGGTCGTCGGCGGCGCGCAATCGGCGCACGGTGGTCGGGGAGGCGTCGGGACCGGCTTTATGGTTAGTCACTCGGAGTCGCCTGGGCGGCGCCCGGAGCGAGTCCCTGATGCGGTTGATGCGCCGGAACAGCGCGCTGGTGAACAAACCGAGGACGAATGTGAAGGAGCCGCGCTTGGAGACGTACATGGCGGCACCGGACATGACTGCGTTCGGGACGCGCGAGGCGAAGACTGGCGAGCGGCGGTTACCAAACGTCGAGAAAGGCTCTGACTAGGAATGAATGTCACTATTAAATGAACGCGCGAATGCGTTCAGTCGTTTAGGGCTGCGTCGATTCTACGTCTTTTTCCGCGAGGTCGTCGTCGCCGATGCACTTGATGGAGCCGCACCAAAGCCCGCCCGCATCGTCGTCGATGTACAGCTCGAGCGCGGCGGAGATCAGGACGAAGGCTGAGCTCGCCCAGAAGCATGCGGCGAAACCTTCGACGGTGGAGCCGACGTAGGAGTAAAGCGCGCCGCTAATGATGGTGCCTATGAGTCGGCCGAATGCGTTGGCCATGTAATAAAAGCCGACGTTTATCGCCACCTTGTTTCCGTCGGCGTACTTGACCACCAAGTAGGAATGAATGGCTGAGTTCACGGCGAATAAATACGCGAAGACGAAGACACCGACAAAGATGACGACCGTTTTCGTCGTCGTCGCGCCCGAATGGTTTTGAAACGCGCTCGATTGTATGAAACCACCGAGGAAGAGCGGTACGCTCACCAGCGCCACGTTCCAAATCACCGCCACGTGCTTGTTCGGCGGATTTTGATTGAGCGGTTTGAGAAACAGTTGCGGCGTCCACGCTTGCAACTGCCCGTAAACGATGATATAGCCCGCGAGAAGCGCACCGACGGCAGAGCGCGGCCAACCCATTCCCTCGGCGCTTCGCAAGAAGAACGGCAGCGGCACCTCAAACCACAAATCTCGGCTCCCGAACAAAAACATCCGACTCAGCGAGAGAATGTTCATATTATAGCTTTGTTTAAACACCGTACTCATGGTGATGTTCTTCTTCGCCACTCGACCGAGGGAATTATCCAGTCCGAACACCGCGAACGGTAACGCCGCGGCGACGAGCGCGATTTGCATCCAAAGCGCCGCCTCGTAACTCACCCCGAGCATCGCCGCGCCGATGAAGTACCCCACCCCCTTAAAGCTATTCTTCAATCCGGTGATCGCGCTCACGAGCTTGAATAACGACTTTTGCTTATCCTCAGGCGTCACGAGTTTCGTCACCGTCTTCCCTCCCAGCTTCGTCAAGTCCTTCGCGACGCCGCAAATCGCCTGCGCGACGGTGACGAACGCGATCGCCTCGCGCTTCGACCACCCGTCGTCCCACGCGAACAGCATCCCCAACCCCACCACTTGCAATCCCAGCCCCGCGCACAGCGTCTGTCGCACCCCAAATCGCGCGCCCGCGACGCCGGCGCACAGATTCGTCGCCGCGCCGCACAATTCGTACAGCGTAAACATCGTCGCCACCTCCATCGCCTCGAACCCTCGCGCGTACGCGTGCATGAGCACCAGCATCCGCACCGCGCCGTCCGTCATCGTGAACAGAACGTACGAGATGGAGATCACCGCGAACGGACCCAGGAACGTTTTCTTCGCCTCGCGCGCCGCTCGTCCGTCGTCCATCGCGCGCGCGCGCGTCGCCGACGCGGCGTCCGGTCGGCCGTCCGCCATCGTCCGCGAAACGTCCTCGCGCGGCCAGCGATCGCGCGTTTCCGGCGCGCGCGCGCGAGAGAAATCACCGCCCGCGCGCCCGCGCGCCGCGCGACGCGCGCGTCGAGCGCGCGTCCCGCGCGATTCCGGCGCGCGTCGAGAGGTGAGGAATATTCCCGTCGAACTTCGTGACGACTCGAATCGTCACATCGCGACGACTTCTCGAGGCATGCCGCGCGTGCGCGCGCTCGCGGACGCGCGCGATCTGACGAATAAAATCGTTCTCGTCCGCGTCGATCACAACTGCGTGAAGCGCGGCGTCGTGCGCGACGTGCACAGGATCGAACAGTCGCTGCCGACGCTGTACAACATCGTCGAGCGCGGCGGACGACCGATCCTGATGACGCACGTCAATCGACCGCGAAGCGCGAAGACGGGGGAGATCGCGCGCGATGACGACGAGGACGGCGTGGCGGCGATCGTGGACGTGCTGCGGATGAAACTGGGGGTGACGTTCGCGGCGCCGAGCTTTCGAAGCGACGGCGCGCGAGGGATACGAAGCGTGGACACGAGCGTGAACTTCTTGCTGGACGATCTGCGAGCGCGGAGAATCGGAGGGATATACCTGCCGAACACGCGGTGGTTCGAGGGCGAAGAGGCGGGAGAGGGGACGGAGGCGTACGAGGCGCTGGCGAGACAGCTGGCGGGGTTGGCGGACGTGTACGTGAACGACGCGTTCGGGTCGTGGCAGGCGCACGCGTCGACGGTTGGGATCACGAAATACTTGCCGAGTTACGCCGGGTTGTTGATGCAGAAGGAGCTGCGCGCGGTGGAGGCGGTGCTGAATCCGAAGCGACCGTTCGTCGCCGTCGTGGCGGGGGCCAAGGTGGACACGAAGCTCGGAACGCTCAAGGCGGTGGCGGCGCGGTGCGATTCGTTGATTCTCGGTGGAGTGGTTTATAACGCGTATTTATGCGCAAAGTATGACATCGAGGTCGAAGGCGTGAGCGAGGCGGACGTGGAGCTGGCGAGGGAGCTTCTGTCGCCCGAGGCGCAGGCGAAAATCATCGAGCTCCCGGTGGTTGTGGAATCCACGTCGCTCAAAGGGTGCGGTTGCATCCCTAAAGAGGGCGAGTGCGGAGACCCGAAAGAAACGCTAGGGGCCACGCGCGCGCTTCGAGTGAGCGATCTCCAGCGCGGGGCTAGTTACGGATACTTTCTCGACGTCGCCGCGAGTTCGTTTGAAGACGAAAAGGTGAAAAACGCTCTGCACGGAGCAAAGTGTATCTTCGTCAACGCCGTCATGGGGTTCACATCCAGTGGATTTCACGAAGGCACGACCGCGCTGGATCACGCCATCGCGGCGAATAAGGGCGCGCGTAAATATTTTGGCGGCGGCGACACGATTCAAGAGTTCAAGTCGCTCACGCCCGCGCTGTACTTATCTGCCGCCGTAGACCCGACGTTTTACTTATTCACCGGTGGTGGTACCGTGCTCAGAGCGTTAGAGTTGGGTGGCGCCGAAAAATTGGAAACTGTGCAGTGTCTCACGGCGGATGACGACGAGGAGATTGAGCCGCACGCCGAACCAAAGTGCATGCGATTCGCCGATTGCGCGTGTTAGAGACGCTCATTCGTGTAATAAATAGTATTCATAATGAAATTCTTCGAAGGTTCGCTACGTCTAAACCGACGAGTAGCGCTTTCTTACAACGACGCGGCGACCATTTTCACGCAGTCGACCATGCGACAGCTGTAGCCGTACTCGTTGTCGTACCAAACGTAAAGCTTCAAGTGCGTGCCGTCGACGACCATCGTGGACTGCGCGTCGACAATGCCCGATCGCGGATCGTTGACGAAATCCGTGGACACGAGAGGTTGTTCTTCGTAACCCATGATGCCGACCAAAGGTCCTTCCTCGGATTTCGCCTTGAGCAAGGCGTTCACCTCTTCCACCGTCACCGCGCGCTTGGTCTCGAGAACGATATCCGTCAGAGACCCGTTGATGAGCGGCACGCGCACCGCGAGTCCGTTCAATTTACCCTTGAGTTCCGGAATGATGAGCTGCACCGCCGTGGCGCTCCCCGTGGACGTCGGCGCCAAGTTTACCAACCCGCTCCTCGCCCGTCTCAAATCATCCTTCTTCGTGTTCGGCGCGTCCACCATCGACTGCGTGTTCGTCACGTTATGCACCGTCGTTATGCTTCCCCGATGCACCCCGATCTCCTTATGAATCGTGTAAATCACCGGCGCGATGCAATTCGTCGTGCACGACGCCGCCGTCACCACTCGATGCTTCTCCGCGTCGTACTCCCCGTGATTCACCCCGTACACCACGTTCAGCGCCCCCTCGCACTTCACCGGCGCCGACACCACCACCTTCTTCACCACCCCCCCGTGTTTCTCGCCGAAATACGCGCTCTCGAGCTTTTTCATCTTCAAAAACGCCCCCGTGCACTCCATCACCACCTCGCACCCCGCGCTCGACCACGGCGCGTCCTCCGGATCCTCGCACGCGCTGAACCCGATCCTGCGCTCCTCCCCGGCGTCCCCGACGACCAAACACCGCGCGCCCTCGTCGTACCGCAGCGTTTTCGTCCATCGTCCGTGCACCGAGTCGAACTCGCCGAGGTACGCGCACGACGCCCCCGACCCGGGCGTCTCGTTCACGTGCACCACCTCGAGCGTCGGGTCGTCGCACGCCGCGCGAAACGCCAGCCGACCGATGCGACCGAAGCCGTTTATCCCCACTCTCGTCCTCGCGCGCGGCATCGTCGCGCGTCGCGCGTCGCGCGTCGACGTCGTCGATCGATCGCGCGCGTTCGAGTGACGATTGGAATATTCCGCCGTCGCGCGCGATCGACGCCTCGACGCGGTCGTCGATCGACGCGTCGAGGTTCGACGAGATCGATCGATCGACGCGACGCGGTTCGAGCGCGCGCGCGTCGGCCCTGGATGTCTGAAACGAGACTCGGTTCACACACGGATTTCGGGACGACGCATCGCTATCCGGTCGCGGTCGACGCGGCGCGCGCGCGCGACGCGCGCGCGAGACGCGCGCGCGCATCGCGAGCGGCGCGCGAGCGAGGCGCACGCGAGGCACGCGCGCGCGAGATCGACGCGGTCGAGCGCGACGGGAAACGCGCGCGCGAAGGCGATGATGTCGACGACGCTGGGGCGATCGGTGGTGGCGACGACGACGCGACGCGGCGACGCGGCGCGAGCGCGGGCGAAGAAGAAACGGAGCGGCGGCGGACGGTCGGGGAACGATGATTACGCGCAGGATTTCGCGCTGTATGGGTCGTTCGATGAGTCGTACACCGAGGGCGCGGGGTTGTTGCTCGGGGAGCTGCGGTCGAGCGGGACGCGGAGGGGCGCGAAGGGGCGGTCGGGAGCGGGATACGACGCCGTCGCGGGCGTGCTCGACGCGCTGGCGGAGGTGAAGAGTGAGAGGAAGTCGCGGGGGGGAGGAGGGAGGCGCTACGATGCGTATGGGGATGATGACGAGGACGCGGCGGACGAGGGCGCGGCGGCGGACGGGACGGCGGCGGGCGAGGGCGAAGACTTTGACGCGGAATCCGCGCCGAAGGCGAAGGCTCGACCGGTGCGGTCGGCGCCCGCGATGGCGGCGCGACCGGTGCCGACGCAACCGCAAGCGCCGAGACCGAAACCGAAGGTTGTGGTGAAACCGAAGAAACCGGCGCCGGCGGCGACGATGGATCCGGCGCAGACCAAGGCCAAGGCGAGCCAAACTTTGAGCAAGTGGGGTTTCTCCGCGAGCGACGTGGAGACGGCGATCGAGGCGACGAGCGCGAGCGCTGGCGACGGCGCGACGGCGAAAAAACGGCAAATTGCCGCGCTCGATTGGATGTTGGCGAATTTGCCCATCGACGACGTGCCGGATGAATATAAATTGGAGGCGCAACAGGCTCAATCCGCGTGATTCAATCGATCGATTCTTTTGTAATACAGAGTACGAACAAGCAGTAGAAAACAACAAACGTTTCGACGAATTTAAAACTCGCGATCGGGGAAAAGCGCTGGGGCGATGAGGCACCACAGGTAAATCGCGCCCGTCGCCCAGACGCTAAAGAATTTCACCCACACGCTCGCCCAGCCGCTGCCGATCGCTTCGGTGTCGTCCTCGTGTCTGGTGCCCCAACCCGTGAGTAACATTGACGTGTACATCGCGGCTAGGGCAAACATCAAATGGAAAAAGCTATAGTTGTACTTGACTGGACCGGAAGCGTCGCCTTCGCCCGCTTCCTCTTCGTCGCCGTCGTTGAGCGCCTCGCGAAGCTCGCTCTGAAAACTCTCGTCGACTTCCATGTCCCAAAAGTTGCTCTCCCCGGCGCGCATGGCGGCGTACACCACCGAGACGAGCGTAAACGCGGTCGTGACTAAGTTTGCCGGTTTCTTCAACTCCTCGTTGGCGTCGATGAAAGAGCGCGGACGACAGGCGTACGTCGACGGTTCCGAAGTCAAAGCCGAGTAGCACAAGTACGTGCAGTACAGCGTCACGGCCGCGGACGGTAACAAGCACCCCTCACGCGCGGCCGGGTGAAGCGTGATGACCGTCAAGACGACGCACAAAACCACCGTGCAAGTAATCATCGCGATGTTTCGATGACACTCTCGATTCGGGGCGTACGACTCGTACATCTCCACAAACAACGCCACAGACGTCGCGTACATCGCGAGCGTCGACACCAACAGCCCCGCGACCCAACCCCAATGCTCACCGCTCGCCCAGGATTCGTTCCACGCGAACGCAAAGTCCAAGACGATGATCATCTGAATCACCAAGAAGAGCCCCGATCCCAGTCGCGCCGCCGCCGCGTACGCCTCCATTCCCTCATCCGTCGCCCACAGAAAGAAGAACGCGTGCAGCGCGACGAACGCCAGCACCTTCAACATCCAATTCCCTCGATGCAACGCCTTATCGCGAAAATCGGAACGATCTTTCGTCCCGATCAACGCCGCGCTCATCGCGAAGAAGAACGTCGACGTCGCGCACGACGCTCGATACACCGCCTGCGTCTTAAACCACGCCGCGCTCGCGCGTCCGTTCGCCCCGATCCCTGCGCGCGCATCCCACGTTCGATCGTTCGCATCGTCAGTCGCGCGTCACTTTGCGTCGCGCGCGTCCGCGCCGTTCCCGTCGTCTCGCCGCGCCGAATCTCAATCCAAATCCGTTCCCCTCGCGCCTCGCCTCGCCTCGCCTCGCCGCCGCACGCACAGCTCAACCGCTCGAGCGCCGTCTCGGAGCCGTAATCGCGCAGCGCCCACGTCAGCGCGACCGCGCACGCGAACATCGCCGCGTGCGTCGCGCGCGCGGGCGGCGACTTTGGCATCGCCGCGCACACCGACGACCCGACGCACGACCCCAGGCACGACATCGCGGGCGTCGCGACGCACGCGAGGAGCGACGCCATCGCGCGCGCGTCGACGCGCGACGCGCGCGCGACGGCCGCGTCGCAGAGTGACGCGAAGCGACGTAAAGTGACGCGTCGATTCGTCTCAACGCTAACCGTCGCGTCAGAGCGCGACGACGCGCGCGCGACGGATGTCGACGCTCGACGCGCTCGAGCGATGCGCGAGAGAAACGCGCGAGTACGTCGGCGCGCGCGTGACGCGCGCGACGTCGCCGCCGAGCGCGCTGGCGTTCGCGATGGCGCACATCGCGGCGAACGTGCCGCTGTTGACGGCGAACGCGACGACGCACTGGCGCGCGCACGACGCGTGGCGCGCGAACGAGGGCGTGATGGAGGATTTCGGAGGCCCCGATGCGGTCGTCGAGGTGAACGCGACGCCGAACGGGCGAGGAGACGCGGTGCACAGGGTGGAGAAAGATGGCTGGGCGCGACTCGGGACGGGGACGCGGTGCGAGACGACGGGACGAGGCGAGACGCGCGACGCGTTCGACGCGTTCGTGGAGCCGGCGAAGAGGGAAATGACGATAAAGGAATTGTTTGAATCGCTCGAGGACGGCGCGGGGACGGGGACGGCGTGGTATCTGTCGGGGCAGAACGATAATTTGAGGTCGAGCGAAGCGTTGGCGCGCGCGGGCGCGCGAAACGACTTCGACGTCCCGTTCGCTCGCGAGGCGTTCGCGAGCGTGGGGAAAGCCGGTCGTGACGGTTTAGGGGAGGCAGTGAACCTGTGGATCGGGAACGATGCGTCGCAGACGTCGTATCATCAGGATTTCTATGAGAATATTTACACCGTCGTGCGCGGGACGAAGGTCTTCTCGCTTCGACCGCCGTGCGACGCGTTCGACATGCGCGCGACGGAAGCGGTTCGCGGCGTGTTCGAAACCGACGACGCGCTCTCATGGCGAATCAAACTCCGTCCTTCGTTCGAACCGCGCGTTGTGTGGAGCGCGGTGGACCTCGATCCAGTCACGGGCGAGCCGATTTTCGGCGACGACGACGCGTTACGATACCGTCGACCGCGTCCCGAACCGTGCTTCGACGTCGAAGTGCGCGCGGGCGAAACACTCTACATCCCCGCGATGTGGTTCCATCGCGTGCGTCAAAAAGGGATCACGATCGCGGTGAATTCGTGGTTTGACATGCATTTCGGCGACCGATACGCGACGCGTCCGCTGTGGGAGCCGTCGCGACGCTCCATGTCAAGTTCTAGCGTAACTCTAGCGTAACTCTAGCGTAACTCTAGCGTAACTCCGAACTCCACACCGCGCCTCGTCGGCGTCGCTCGTGAGACGGTAGACGGACGGACGTAGCGACGCACCTCGCGTCGTCGCTCGCGAGCGACGATGCGTCCGAGCGATGCGTCGGCACGTCGAAATCCGTGCGGGACGCGCAAGATGCCATCGGGACAAACACGAGAACGTTCGCGACGAGACACGCGCGCACGCGCGGCGAATAAGGCGAAGAAAGCGGTGGGTGAGAGAACGTTTGTCATAGAACCGTTTCACGCCATCGTGGGGGATCGAAACGGGCGACGGGCGTTGAGACATAGAGATTTTGAAGAGGTGCAGCGCGTGGACGCGCGAGGGAGCGGCGGCGTGGACGCGCTACGCGAGGCGCTCGAGCGCGAAAAGCGCGCGCACGCGAAAATCAAAGCTGAACTTAGCGAATTAGAATCGCACTACGCGAGTGACTTGGAAATACGCGCGATGAAGACGAAAAAATTGCGGTTGAAGGATGCGGTGGCGGCGCTCGAGCGAGACGTGCGGCGCGCTGAATCGTCCGAGGCACTCGGCGCGGGCTCGTACGGGAAAGTTTGGAAGGCGAGAGATTCAAAAACGGGTGCTGAGGTGGCGGTGAAGATCGAACCGGTCGATGATAGTGCGAACGGTGTGGCGAGTGCGCTTGGGCGAGAGTTTGAGTTGATGCGTCGAGTCAAAGCTTCCGATCCGCGATGTTTTCCCGCGCCGTTGTTTTTCGGGGAACAAAGCGTCATGGGCAAACGTTCGCGAGTGTTGGTCATGGATTTGCTCGGCTCTAGTTTAGAAGACATCTCACAAAGCGTGATGCTTGGCACTGGATTTACGCGAGTGACGACGGCGCGGATCGCGAAGCGGCTGTTTACGGCGCTCGAAGCGATGCAGCGAGTCAGCGTCGTTCACGGCGACATCAAGCCGGACAACTTGTGCACAGAAGTCCAAGCGAACGACGGCAAGAAAAGGAATGGAATTCTCCTCGTCGACTTTGGAGAAGCCGTGATTTTCGACGACCCATCGTACTCGGCGCGCATTCATGAGGAAGTCCCTCGGCATCTTTGGCGCGGCACGTGGCTCTTCAGCAGCGCCAACGTCGACGGCGGCTCTGCTCTCGCCCCTCGTGACGATTTGGAGAGCGCCATCTTCACCCTCGCCTACCTGCGCACTGGTCGTTTACCATGGACCCACGTCATCGATGATTTCGGCGACACCGAGCTCGACGTGCGAGTTTTAGCTCCAATCAAGCGCGCCGTCGATTCCGGCGCCGCGTTGCTCTCGCCTCGCGGCGCCGAAGCCCCGGCGCCCGAATGCGACGACGCCGACGTCGTCTTCTTCCACCGCGTACTCACCCACGCTCGCGGTTTAGCCATAGAAGATCTTCCCGATTACCAGTTTTTGCAGCGATGCGTCCAGGATTGGCGGGACGCTTTGGACGCGCCGTACGACTGGCAACGGCGCTGAGATTTTTGGAATGCAAACGACCAACCTCATTGTCGCGCGCCATGCCGCCCGCGACGTCGTCCGACTTCGCTCGTCGCGCGCGCGCGATAGAAAATGCGATACTGCGCCTCGCCGAAGACAGCACGCGCGCCATCACGCCCGAAATCGCGCGCGAGACGGTGGCGAAGCTCGACGAAGCGCCGCGATTGGATGCGCGATTGGACGAAAACGACGCGCGGTGCGTCGAACACGCGTGGCACCGCGCCGCGGTGGCGCTCGTGCGCGAAGCGCAAACGCGGGGCGTCGGAGTGATGCGGTATGGCGGTGGGAAGGAGGTGGTGGAGGCGACGGATCGGGACGGGACGAGCGGACGCGCGGCGTTGGCGCGGTTGTTCGAACACGCGTTGACGCTCGTTGAAGCGAGCGAGAGCGCGGTGAGCGGAGGGATGATTTTCACGACGATTGAGATCGTGCTCGAGGCGTGCACGATCGCGGAGGCGGAGGACGTGCTGCTGTGGTGCGATGAGAATAAGACGCGCCTGCGAGAGACGACGATTTGGAAAAAGGGCAAACTGCCGACGCTTCGAATGTTGATCGCGCTCGCGAAGCGGTGCGTGGGGCGAAGCTCGGACGAGGCACGGGTGAAAGGGCGGGCGTTGGTTTTGATAAGCTGGTTCATGGGTCTGAGCGATCGATCGGGGATGAATAAGAATGGCGATAGTAATCCGGAGACGACGGCTATTTTTGAGCAAGAGGAGTGGTTGCGGGAAGAGCTCGAGGACGGCGTCGGGGTGGATGCGGACGTGAAGATTAAGATGGAGGTCGACAGCGGCGAAGGTGATGTAGCAGCAGACGACGACGACAACGAGTTTGGCGTAGACGACGCGTTTCATCGCACGTTTTGGTCGCTCCAGCAGTATTTTCAAGACCCGCCGACGACGATGTCCAAAAATGGCGCGTGGAATAGCTTTCACGCCATCTTGTGCGTGGTTCTGGACAAGTTCGAGGCGTTCCCTCTGGGTGAGACGGCGGGAACGATTGACGAGGAGCCAGAATCGGAAAAGCGAAAAATCATTGGGCATCGCTTTCTCACCGCGAGACGCCTGCTGCCTTTGCAGATGCAGGATTTCGTGTTTCGTCGTCAAATTTTAATTCAGGCGGTCTTCTTCTTACAGTATATGGATAACGAAAAGTTTAAGGAGCACGTCGTGGACGACGAAGTCACGGAATTGTCCGAGCGAGTGATGAAGATCTTGAAACGCACCGGACCGAACGCCGTCGCCGACGCTGGCATCATCGAGAACGCCTTGGAAGACGAGTTGAGTTGGCGCAAGTGGAAAGAGCAAGGTTGCCCGAGCTTTGAGAAGCAACCGATCGATTTCGAGACCGAACCGATGCCTGATAATTGGGACAAAAAGTATTCGAACTGGCCGCCCGATCAGTATCCACCCGATGATCCAAATCTGAAACACGATTTCGATCACCCAGAGCTCAACCGATTGTGGAATTTAGGCGAAGACGATCCGAATGGGACGTCTGTGGACGCCTTGAAAGAGGTGAGCGTGGAGGAGTTCTTCAAACCGTGCCTGGAAGAGATGGATCCTTCGCAACAAGTTGAAGCTGAATACAGAAGAGTCAATGACCCGACGTTTAGATGGAAAGCCATGCGCATGCTCTCAAAGAACCACTTGCACTTGTTCCCAAAAATCGCCGCGGAGGGATTGGAGAGCGTCGTTCCAGATATTTTGGGAGTCCCAGACCCTCGGCCGCCGAAAGAAAAGAGTGAAGAAGAGCTGGCAAAGGAATCAAAACCCGCGGAGGAAGGTAATGTCGGCACTGGCGGCAAGCATAACCTTCTCGGTTCTCACGACGAGGTGCTCGACGGCGCGCTGGAGCCAATCGAAGGTGACGTCGACATGGAAGAGGAAGAGAAGCAACCTCCGGTAGTCGAGAAAGCTACAGACGAAGCGAAAGTTGAAGATAAGCCGAAATTCACGCCACCACCACCGCGTCATACAGTGCCGAAGGATGCTCCGGCCACGGAATCGGCCGCCAAGGAAACGCCAGTTAAAGACGAACCCGTTCAGGACAAGAAGAGAGAGCGGTCACCGGAACCGAGCCAGGAGACGATAAAATCAGACGATACGGCGCGCCAACAAGGCGGTCGAGGTGGTCGAGGCGGTCGAGGTGGCCGAGGTGGTCGAAGTCAAGGCAATGGGCGCGGAGGAAGAGGCGGAAGACAGCGAGTGACTGCGGTGCGACCGCCGCCACGCCAACGTTCGCCGCCGCGTCAACACTCGCCGCCGCGTCAACGTTCGCCGCCGCGTCAACGTTCGCCGCCGCGTCAACGTTCGCCGCCGCGACAGCCGCAGTCGCAGCATAATCGTCGCGAGCCTGCCGGCAGACGCGGTGGGCAGCGATACTCCAATCCTCGCCAACAGGGCGGACAACAGCAACAGTATCAGCGACAAGGCGGTCGTGGGCAGCAGCAAAACGCGCCCGCTCCTCCTGCACGTCAGCAGCAAAATCTCGGTAAACGCCGACGAGACGATGGTCCAGATGCTGGTTCGCAACAAGCGCCGGCGGACCGAGGCGGACCCCGTGCGCGTGGAAATCAAGGTCAGAGATTCTCTCGACCGCAACATAGAAATAATAGGCGATAGCACTTCAGAAATAATACTGTAGATACAATCACACCTAACTTTTTGACTAAAAGTTGACACTCGCTAATCGCTATTGCTATCGTTATCGCTGTCGTAAGCCGCGAAGAATCCCATATCTGGCCGATCTTGGTGTCGTTTCTCTTCGACCGAGTCCGCCGGCGCCACTGGCGGCGGGGCGACTTCGTCTTCGTCGTCTTCGTCGTCCACGGGCGACAAAGATGCCAAAGCCGCACGTCGGTCGATGACCTTCTTACCGGAATCCGCCCATGGGAACATCCACAGCGGCTCATCCACACCCTTCGTGCCGGTGAAGAAGTCGTTGTTCACGAAGAAACGAAACAGTTGCAACAAACGCTGTTCGTCGCGCTTAATCTCCTTGTCCAACAATTTCTTCAGTAACGTCTGGGGATTGCCACCTCCATCTGCCGCGGATGATTTTCTTTCCGTCACCTCATGCTTGAACGGACATCGCGCGCCCGCCTTGCACCGACCTCGGGCAAAGAATCGACACTTTTGATCTTTATTCGGCGCAGATTCGTGTTTGAAATCGCACGCCGAACCTTTTCGACACCCACCCTGCAACCAAAATCGACACACTTTGCTCCCATCCGCCGCGCGCGCTTCTACACCCTTACCATCAAGCGCGGCGGGCGCCGCGACACCGCCCTCCTCTTCGCCAATTTCTTGCGAAGCTTCAAAATGTCCCATCTCGCGCTGTTTCGCCAAAATCTCCCTCAACCGTTCCCGCCGCGCCGCTCTCGCACGCTCTTCCTCCTCCCCCGCCTCCGTCTTCGCGCGCACGTTTCGATCGCTCGGCCAATACTTCGCTCGTTCCTCTCGATACCGTCGCACGTCCTCGGGCAACGACGATGGATCGACGACTTTAACTTCCGCCATCGTCGCCGCCGCATTCGCGTCGGCGATGGATGCGCTCTTCATCTCTCGTTTCGCCTTCGCCTTCGCCTTCGCCTTCGCCACCGACGCGTGACGATCGCCATCAGCACCCTTACGTTTCGTTCCGCGCGTCGTCGTCGTCGTCGTCGTCGTCGTGGGGCCCGCGCCTCGCGCCGTCGTAACCGCCGCGCCGCTCGCCGTCGCCGGCGCCATCGCTCCCGGCGGCACGTACCCCAACGGCGCCCCCGGCGGCACGTACACGTTCGCGTACGCGCCCACGCCGCTCGCGACGCCGCCGACGTACACGTACGTCGCGTGCGCGGGCGGCGCGCCCGCGATGGGCGCGCGCGCGGCATCATAATTCAACGCCGCGTCGCGTCGCCCGTCGATCGGTGGCGGCGGCGGCGGCGGCGGCGGTGGCGTCCTGTTCGTCGACATCGTCGCGCGCGCGCGACGGCGCGCGATCGCGGTGCGCGTCGAGATGTGACGCTCCCCGCGCGGCGGCGGCGGCGGCGTTCGCGCCGTCGCCGCGCGCGCGTCGAGGCGGCGCTCGATGGGCGATGAAACGCGACGGAAACGCGATGTGCTGACTACAAGCGAGAGTTGGGTTTAGGGGCGAGCAGGGGCGATCGCGCGCTCGAGCCTGTCCTCTCTCGAGCGCACGGTTTCGACGCGCGCGGCGACGATGCGTTCGTACGCGGCGCGCGCCGCCGGCGGCGCCGCGTCTTTAAACTTTTCGATTCCCAACACGCCCGCGGCTAAGACTTGAGATTGGAAGAATTCGACGCGTTTTTGAGCGTTCGCCGCGCCGCGAACGCCGGCCGGAGGTGGCTTTAAAGTCAGACCGTATCCCGGTTTGGTCTTCTCGCGCGCGCCGCGCGAGCCGCCCAGGGGCACGGCGACGTTGAGCACGGTGAGCGGACGGTGTCGCATCGGCCGCTCCTTCGTCGCCGGCGCGTACCCCGCCGCGAGTAAAGCCTCGGCACCGAACTGCGCCGTCATCGCGTCTCGATCGTCGTAATCCACGCCGCTCCGTCGCGCCGCTTCGCACAAAATCATCCCCGGCGAGCACACGTCGAGCACCTTGCCCTCGATCTCCAACCACGCGTGCGCCGTCGCCTCGCTCGCGTCCTCCGTCATCGCGCACAGCGCGTACCCCACGCGCACTCGCACCTCGCGCCGATCGCCGTTCCTCTTCATCGCCTCCTCGAGCGCGAGCGAAATCAACAAACTCTCCGCGCCTCGAAAATCCTCGTCCTCGCTCCCGAATCCACCCTCCGCGGGATCCATCCCCGACGCCACCACCGCCTCGATCGCCGTCGCCGCGAGCGCGCACGCGACGCGATCTCGCAATCGCATCGTCGCCGACGTCGTCGCCGTCGCGTACGCGCAATCCGCCAACGAGTGCGCGCGCGACGTCGGCGTCGCCGTCGCGATGTCGCGCGCGATGTCCCGCACGTCCTCGCGCGTCGACGCCGACGTCGCGCCGCGTCTCGCGCGCGTCCCTCGCCTCGCGCGGGGTCTCGCGCGCGTCGTCGGCGTCGTCTTCGTCGGATGCGTCGGCATCGGCATCGGCATCGGCATCGTCATCGCGTCGTCGTCGTCGTCGTCGCGCCCGCGAGACCGTCCGGTTGTCCCGACGCGATCGCGTCGCGCGCGCGTCGCGCCGTGTCGACGCCCGCGCGCCGAACGGCCTACGCGCGGGTCGACCGAACGCCGTCGACCGCCCGCCCGCGCGCGGGCGACGCGAAACAAAGAGACGTCTACCGACCATATTAAAAAAGACGTAAAGTCTATGAAAAAGCACAGCAGAAGCCATACATAATACACCACCAAGCGGCGCGGAGGGGGACGACGCGGCGACCGACCGACCGAAAACACGCGAATGCATACATCGACGCATTATACACGTATATATCCCCATATACATCACAAACCAACGGTATTTATTTTAGACGCGTCCACGCGAAAACACCCACCGCCGGCGAAAAACCACCCGCGCGCGTCGCCCGTCGAAACGACGCGACGCGATTCCATCCGTTGGGATTCATTCGCGCATTCGCGCGTCCGCACAGCACGCCTCGTCGCGCCCGCGCTCGCGTCCCTCGACGTTCGGCGCTTCAAGCACTCTCAAACACTTACGACGCACGATGGTGGCCAAGGCCCCGGCGAAGCGCAAGCCCGCGGCGAAGAAACCGGCGGCGAAGAAGAAACCAGCGGCGAAGAAGAAGCCCGCGGTGAAGAAGACGACGGCGACGAAGAAGAAGGCGGCGCCGAAGAAGAAGCCGGCGGGTGCGTATACGTGACGCGGCGGTGATCGCGCGACGCGGCGGTGATCGCGCGGCGCGGCGCGCTCGACGCGCGACGACGCGCGAAGAAGAATTGTGCGCGAATGCGATCGCGCGCGAAATTAAGGGATTGCGCGCGCGCGCGAGACGCGCGAGCGAAGGGGAAGAAGAGGGACTGACGACGTGTGATTTGAACGCGACAGCCAAGAAACCGGCGGCGAAGAAGAAGCCGGCGGCGAAGAAGAAGCCGGCGGCGAAGAAGAAGCCAGCGGGTGCGTGTAGGGGGGGGACGGCGCGCGACGACGCGGAGGCGCGAATCGCGCGCGCCAGCTCATCTCGAAATCGCCGCGCGCGAGGAAGAAGAGAGGACTGACGAGACGATGATTTTCGCGCGATCGCAGCCAAGAAGAAGCCCGCGGCCAAGAAGAAGCCGGCGGCTAAGAAGAAGCCGGCGGCCAAGAAGAAGCCGGCGGCCAAGAAGGCCAAGGCCAAGGCTTCCAAGAAGTGAGGCGTGTTTCTGCGCTCGGCCGAGCGTTTACGAACGCTCCTCGCCTCGGCGGGAATTGAAGTGGAAATAGAGCGAGACAACACTTGTCGCGGGTTTGAAGTTTTCGTGGACGACGTCGCGGTCGTGTCCCTTTTGGACATGCCCCGACCGTTCGTGAAGCTTCGAGCGCTCGATCTCGAACGAGTCGCAAAGGATGTAAGTTCTTTGTGCGCGAGCGCGTAGATCGAGTAGCGACGGCGTCGTCTGGACGCGCGTCCCGAATAAAATTTTAACGTAATAATGAAGACACACTCTGGTCTCATGCATGATACTATATAACGACGACTACGACGCGCGATCGATCGAGTGACGCCGCGGAGGCTAAACTCGCGATTTCGCGAGCGTTCCCGCGGTCGATTGAACTTCGAAAGGTTGCGTCATTCTAGAGACAATTGTAACGAAGGATTTCGCGTCTCGTCGAAAACCCCGTTTGAACGCGCGCGCGAGCGGAGTGGAATGAACGACAATGCGCGCGCGCGTCGATCACGACGCGCGCGAAAAGAGAACGCGATGCAAACCCTTAATCTCTCGCACGTCCGCGCGCAAGAGTTCGCGAACGTCATCGTCTGCGAACACGCTCGGACGCTCCGAACCGCCCGCGCCCTCTCGCCGCTCGAGCTCGCGGAGCGCCTCGGCTATGGCCTCGCCTTTGCTCTCGCCTCGACGCACGCGACGGACGTTTGGCGCGCGAACGCCGTGTGTTTTCAAATACACCTCGATCGCTTCGACGTTCGAGTTCCTCGTGATCACGAACGCGCGCGCGTCGTGCGAGGTAAGCAAGCCCACCAAGTCGGCGTCTCGCGACTTGAGCTCGCACGCCCGGCGCAACCCCGCGGGATCGAGCTCGCGGAAGTTCTTTGGAAGCGGCGATGCGCCGGCTTTTGTGGCGCATATCGTGCGGTCGAAATCTAAGAAGACGCAGTACGCGTCGAGTGTTTCCACGAGCTGGACGACGTCCTCGGCATCGCCGCGTGATATGCCGCAAATTTCGCAAGAGGCCTCGCGCTCGCACTTGAGGCACCGCCTCGAGTGCCGGCACCACGCCTCGCGAAGACACGAAGAAGTCACGGGACAGCGCCCTTCGTTTCGCGCGGTTTCTTCGCACACCATGCACGTGTTCGCCGTGACCCACAAATTTGAGAACGAGCGCTCGCACGTCCCGCAACGATGGGTGCCGGTGACGTGGAGTAAGCGCCCGTCGCTCGCGCCGGCGAGGTCGCTCGAGGCGACCGCCGCCGTCATCCCCGCGTAGAATTTTTGCGTCGTCTGGGTGTACTGATTGATGATCTTGGCCAGCGCGAAATCATCGGGCACGAACGACGTGGTATTAATACTATCTCCCGAAGCGAACAAAACCTTCGTGGGCTCATCGAGGATCTTCTGGATCCACTTTGTCGTCTCTCGAAGCGCCGGCGCCGCCCCCTCGAGGGCGTTCGCCCCTCGGTCGACCACGCACGCGCGTTGAAGTTTGTCCAACGCTTCGCGCGATGGAGGTATTTTCGCCCCGCTCGTGTCGAAGTCGTCGCGTAAGATATCGTCCGGTGTCGCGTGATCTTTGCGAAGCCTCGCGGCGAGCGTCTCAGAGTTTTGGGCGATTTCATTCGCGAAGCGTAAAAACTCCCTCAGTTCGGCTCGAATCCAGAGCGCCTTCGTCGCCCCTCGAGCGATGAGAGAAAGCTCGATAAATCGAACGTAATGCGCCGGGAGATTGAGCTCTTCGCGCACGCGAGTCATGATATGCTCAAAATCTTTCGTCAGCGCAGGCGTCATCGCCCGCGCGTCCATCGCCGCCGGCGGCGCGACGGTCAAATCTTTCAATGATTCCTCGACGGCGTCCGATGATGACTCAGCGCCGCCGATTCGAGCGGCGTCGGCGGCGGCTTTGCCGACGTATCCGTGCGTCACCAACGACCGTGGCATCGACGCCAACCGACGCGGACGACTCAAATTTGGATGTCTCGGCACGCAGCATATCTGCTTCGTGAAAACGCGCCCATCGAAGATCGCTTTGGCGGCGCCCAAACACCGCCCCCTCGCCGTGCAAATCTCGCGATATCTCGCCGCGTCGACGTACCCGGAGGCTTGCCCAAAGTCTCCTCTATAAAATGTCATCAATCGTCGCAAACGCATCTCCAACACCTCTATCTCGTATTGCGAATGTAACAACACCTTCTTTAGGTTCACGCAATTCCTCCTCGTCCCGAACGCATCGCTCACCGCGCCCGCGCGGTCGATGAATTCCGCCACCGCGCCGCCGAGCCGCGAACCGAAGACGCCGACGACGTCTCTTCGCACTAAATCCCACCTTCCTTGCTCAAAAGTCAAGATATTTCTCGCGTCAACGTCCAGCACACACTGTCCAGGTATCGCATCGCGCGTCTCTCCGCCGTAAAGCGCCCTCACGCGCCGTTCGAACGTCTCCGCGTCCTCGTCGCCGCGACGCGCCGCGAGCGCGTTCGCGGCGTCTGCGAGCGTCGTCGAGACCACCATCGATGACGTCGTCCGCGCGCACCACCGCGCGCGCGTCTCGCGCCGCCGAGCGTCGACTCGAGCGCAATCACCCACGACGCGCGCGCGCGCGTCGCTCGTTCGCGCGCTCGCGTCGCGCGCGCGCCTCCGGACCGCCGCTTTCGTCGCCGCGCGTCGTCGCGCGTCGTCGTCGACGCCGAGACGTTCGATTTCGCGCGCATCCACCGCGCCGACGACGCGATCTCACCGCCCGCGCTCGCCGCGCAGACGCGCAAACGCGCCCCTTCTTTTCGTCCCGCGCGCCTCCCGCGCCCGGCGTCCCGCGCCCGCGTCGCGCACTCGCGCCGCGCGCCGCGCGCGACGCGCGCGCGTCGATCCCCTCGCGCGCGCGCGCGTCCGACCGACCGCCTCCACGTATTCCGCGCGCGAAACGCCCATCAAAGTGGAATCAGAACCGACGAACGCCGATCGTCTCGCGCGATGGCGTTCGCGACGCGCCGAGTACGGCGTTCGCGACGCGCGTCGCGCGCTAAATTCGCGAGTCCCGCGCGTCGAGTCGCGACCGGTCGCGGGGGCGCGGGCCCCGCGACTCTTTGAATTCTTAGACGTTTCAGACCTTGAATACGAGATCATCGACCGTTCGGGACTCAACAGCGTGGGACTCCCCATCGGCGCGATTCAAATTCGCCCGTTGGCCGCGCTTCGGTCCCCTCGCGTCACAGCGCGACGCGACATGTCGTCGCCGGCGAAGGAGAACCCCGCGAGCGGGGACGGTGGCGTCAAGACGCCGTCATCGGTGCGCGCCGCGGGCGAGCGCGCGATCGCGAGCGCGACGAGATGCGAATCGCGACGACGATGACGACGCGGTTTGATTTGAACGCGCGTCGGATGGATGAATGCGGGGACGACGATTGCGCGCGCGCGCGCGAACGCGAGACTGACGGAGACGACGAACGGATTCGAACGTAGATATTGAAACGACAGTCGCGATCGGCGCTCGCGGCGTCGCCGTCGTCGCAGGCGGTGTTCGGGGAGAATGGGTCGGCGGCGCGGTCGACGCGCGCGACGCGCGCCTCGGCGCGAAGAGATTCGTCGGCGAGTCAAGGCGAGGGTGCGCCGGCGTCGCCGGCGTTCACGAAACGAAAGAAGCAGCGACAGTCGATGGGGCGACGCGTGTCGTTCGCGGATCCGGCGCAGTTGGAGAGCGTGCGAGAGTTTATTAAGGAGGAGGAGGAACGAGAGAAGAGCGGAGAGTCGTACCAGAGCGGCGCGCAGAGCGAGGGTGTGCCCGCGGGGTTCGGACTCGTGGAAGAGACGAGCGTGGACGTGATACCCATGGTACAAGGTGATCGCACGGAGACGTTCGAGTTTAAGGCTGCGCAGGAGACTTTGACGACGAACGTCGCGGCGGCGGGAGAAGGGACGCCGTCGCCGCTCGAGCGCGGCGATGGAGTATCTTTTTCCTTGTCTCCGGTCATCGAGAGCGATGGTGACGCGTCGAATAGCGCCCAATTAAATAGTGAGGGGAAGCACACGCCGGGCAAGCGACGCGCGAGCATCGGACGCGTGGCGACGCCGAACTCGGCGGATCGAACGGGGACGTTTACGTTTAACGCTTCGCAGAATATGGATGAAGTCACGGGTGAGGTACCGACGATGGGTGCGTTAATCGACGCCGACGACGTGACGGAAAATATCACCGGTGCTGTTCCGTCGTTGGCGAATCTTTTGAGCGCCGATGAGTCGCCGCTTGGGTACAGACCGACGCCGACGCGGGGCTCCAAGGCGGACGCGACGGAGGACATCACGGGCACTGTGCCGTCGCTCGCCGCGCTCGCTGACGAAGACGAGGAACAAAACGCCTCCGCGGCTCAGAGTGATCAAGAAGGTGGTGAGATGGACATGGACATGGGTAACACCACCGACGGTCTTCCCACGTTCGATCCGTTGGTTGACGCCACGCAACGCGCCGTCGATCAGGCGCACGCGAGCGCGCTCAACTTGGCAAACACTGTGATGATGGACGAAGCGACGATGGCGTTCACTGTGGGTGCGCCCACGCCTAGTTCCGTCGCGCCCGGTCCGACGCCTTCGTTGACGTTTGCATTCGACGATAAGAAGGATAACCGAGCGAGCGTTGGGGCGCCGCCGCCATCCGTCACCGCAAACACGCGACCGTTCAATTTGACCGATTCCACGAATTTGGATTTGCAGCGCCAAGCCAAGGGTGGCATGGGCACCGATACCTTCAACTACGTCTACGGACCGAACGGTGATATGGTACCGACTGAGGGTACGACCGCGACGCAATCAGTCGCCGCGCCGCAACCCTCCGCGATGGATTTTCCAACCGCGGAAGTCACGGGTGCTGACGTGCAGGTGGCTGTCGGGGTCACGCCCGCGAATACCGCCGGTGTCACGGCGACGCCGAACACTGACGGATCCATCGCGAGCTCACACGATGGCTTTACGCCTGGTGACGAGTCTTTGCGCATGGCGGAGCTCTTGCGTCAAAAGCAGCACGGCGACGAGGCGTTGATGAGCATGAGAAAGGTGTACCAAGATAGAACGACACCGATGCACGGACGTTACGGCGCGCCGCCGGCGATGCAAGCGTTCACGCCTTCGAGGACGATCACGATGGGTGGTACCAATTTCATGCAGTTTGGTGGTATCGGTACGCCGGGCGCAGCGATGCACAACCCGCTCTTTGGCACGCCTGGCGGTCACACGGGCACGATGTTGCAAGGCCTCCCCACGTCGCTTCCGCCGATTCCGGACGCCTTGATGCACTCCAAACCGATCGATTTGGAGACGTTCTTCTACGCTTGTGAGATTTCCTTCATGGAAGCGAAGAACTTAGGACGTCGTTCATCCATTGCCATGGGCGCGCTTGCCACAGCGCCGCCGCCGGAGACGCAACCCGAAGCTTTGAAGCTGTGTTGCCTGACCGCACCGCTCATCGAAGCGCTGGAAGGGTTCCACGAGCAGCTCCAAGAGCGAATGACGACGCTCACTAGCGAAACGGACAAGTTGCGATCGACAGTCGAGGCGACGCAGCCGCCATTGTTACGTTACGCCGCGTCCGACGATCCGGCGCACGTCAACGAGTTGCGTCGTGCGGGCAAGGCGCTGAAAAAGGAATGCCAACTCGCGGCTAAGGAGCGATTCGCGCAGCAGCGATTGGAGACAGAAGAACTCGTGCGCGAAAGTTTGAACTTCCACAGCGATATCCTGGCGAAGAGCGCGCAAAGCATCGCGAACTCGCGAGCCATCGCGGCGGAGGCGATTTCGAGCGCCAATGGCCACATCATCAAGCTCCGGGCGCAGCGAGCGGCGAGCTCTAAGCGTGCTGATGCGGCGAAATCCGCCTCAGCGACCAAGGAACAAGTTTTGGAAGCTCTTGCGATCAAACGCGCTGCGATAGCCGCCGCACGTCGCGCTTTAACGACCAGTGATGAAAATTTGGTTCGCATGAAGTCGCGAAAGACGACCATCAAGTCTGAGCGCGAGCGTTTGCAAGAAGAACTTGACGCCATGCGTGAGGCGCAAGACGCGGCGGCGGACGCGACGGTGAGTTTCAAATCGTTCGGCGGTGTTGACATGGACGACACGCCTTCTCGATTACGCAGAGCGAGTCAAGTGAGGCTTCGCGCCAAGGCAAAGAATGCTCAAAGTGCGAGCGAAGAGCTCGGCGTGTTGAGCGGACTCGCGCCGTGGCGTCTCGAAGGCGTCGGTGGACCGGTGGGGGCGGAACTGACGATGCGTGTCGGTACACTGTTCCGAGTGACGCTCGATGCGAGCACTGGTGCCGGTCGTGTCACGTTGATCGACGGTCCGGAGACCACGCCGAAGGGTGGACGTCAGTTCGCCGCGGCTTTGGCTGGCGCGCCTATCGCTTGGGACGAAGACGCCGTGCCCGCAGGACATGTCGCTGGTGTCTTACAAGAGCTCGCGCCGAAGCTTTCTCGCGCCGAGCGCGTGCTGGAAGAAACTGAAGGATGCCGAAACGAGTTTCCTCGACTGAATAGAATCAAGTGTAGCCCCAATGGTGTGCTCGAGCTCACCTTCGTCGATTTTGCCAACGAGCGCTTGTTTAGCGTCAAGCTCAACATGATGGGTGGTGCCTATCCCTACGGAGCTCTGAGCCCCGAGGTCACGGTGCAACTCACTGGGAAGAAGGGTGTCAGCGAGTTACCGAGCGTTGAAGCGATTCAACGCGCCGTGAACGCCGTGCCCGTCGGACCGCGCCGTTTGACAAACGTGTGCCGCATTTTAGATTCCATAGTCAGCACGGGGAAGAACGCTTTGACGTCGTTCGCGTCCATGCCCGCCCCGGCACCGCGAAGACCGTCACACGCACCTTCGCTCCTGTATGCTCGTTAGCTCGTACATTGGTACAATAATCAAATCAAACATTTCACAGACTAAAGCTAGTAGCCGCGCCGTCGAACGCTATACGAAGCTCCGGCGGTGAAGCTGCCGCGACGCGCGCTTCATCACCGTCACCAATCGTTCTAAACGCTAAACAGTGCACACTTCGCAGTCGTTCGTAGAGCACGCGATCGAAGCCCAACTGTCGAAGCGCGGCGCGCCATTCGCTAAGGATGGGGAGGGCTTTATGTCCGCAGTGCCCTTTGTCCGTCGAATGCGGGGTGATGATGAAAAGTAAGCCACCGCCGCGATTTTTCAACGCTAAACGCGCGCGCCGCACCATCTCTCCTCGCTGTTTCGGCGTTGGAAGGTAACTTAGAACGAGACTGAACACGACAACGTCCGCGGCGTGCTGCGCGACGGCTTCGAGGCGTCGATCCGTCACTCTTTGCGCGTTACCAAACTCCACCTTGAGCCAATCGCATTCGTACACCGATGGTACCGATGGCATTAGATCGCACGCAGTCGTCTCTACGCTCAACCTTCCCGGCCACGGTCCTTTAAAATGCAAATTAAAGTAATCCCAACAAGAGCCGACGTCTAAAATCTTTATCGACGTCCCCGCGGCGGCGCTACGATCGGGTGTCCCTCTCGGCCCATCGCTTTCGACGACGTCTCGCATCATCATTTCTATCGTCGCTTTTGACGACGTCTCCGCTCGCTTCAACTCTCTCGCGCGCCGTTTGTTCGCCAGTTGCCACGAAAAGGACGTCGTCGCCGCCCTCAACGACCCTTCGCCATCGCTAAAATACCGCCCCATCGCGTCGACGCACCATTCAAGCGCGCTCACCACCCACGCGCGATTCCCAACCTCCGTAGCGGCTTCCGCGTACGCGCGCAACGCCGGTTTCTGTTCCACGATCGTTCGTTCCCACGTCTCGTCGACGTCCTCAGCCTCTCGCGCCGCCGCTCTCAACGCTCGATGATGATTGACGATCACCCCTCGTCGCCACGCCGCCCGCGCTCTGTCCCGCGCGCTCTTCGCCGTCGCGCGCGCGACTTCTCGTCTCAACGCCTCGTCGTCGCCGTTCGTTTTCGCCGCCTCCGCGAAGACGCCCGCGCACCGCGCGCGCCGGTCCGCCGCCGCGTTCGCCGCCAACGCCTCCGTCGTCTCTCGCACCCGCGCCAGCACCGCCGACCGCGCGCCGTCGTCCGCGCCGTCGTCCAGCGCATCTTTTTCATCGACAGCCAGGGCGAAGAGCGCTCGCACGACGCGCTCGCACGACCGCGAATCCCCGAACGAGGCCCCGACGTCGCGCTCGATCTCGCGGCGCTCCTCCGCGGACGCGCGCTCGAGCGCCGCGCGCGCGGCGCGGCGCAAGCGGCGCGCGCAGTGCGCGAAGAGCGACGCCGGGAGCGCATCCATGGGACACTTCGCGGCGCGCTGTGACGCCCCGCGCGTCGACGACGACGCGCGAGGCGACGCGCGCGCGTCGGACGCGCGGTATAATAATCGCGACGACGTCGTCGACGCGCGACTCGAGCGCGGGCATGAAACGCGGGAACGCGGGCGATGGGAAGCGCCGCCGCCGGCTGGGCAAAACGAACAAAGCGCCGCCGCCGCGCGCGCCGGTCGTCGAACGCGATGCGAACGACGACTCGGAGAGCGACGTGAGCGATGAGGATGTGAAATTCGTCCGACGGAACGCGGCGTACGCGTCGTTCATCGCGAAAGGGAGCTTTGAGGAGGAAGAGGGGGGGAAGCGACGGCGAGCGGGACGCGAGCGCGACGCGGACGACGACGATTTGGAGGGGGCGCACGCGCGCGCGTTGGCGGAGAAACGACGAAAAGTTGAGGAGGAGAAGAAACGGATCGCGAATTTGCCGGATGAGGAGAAACCGATGCGGTTGCCGGTGAAACGATTGGACGGGACGGTGGTGCGAGACGCGGTGGCGCCGCCAGACGCGCCGGCGAGCGACGAAGAGGAGGCGGGAGGAAGACGGAATGACGCGGACGAGGGCGAGGGACGGTGGAAAAACGTTGGCGATGGCGAAGGTAAGGGTTTGGGCAAGAAGGCGCTGGCGAGAGAGATTCGAGAGAGTGATCTTGGGCGGGAGACGACGAAATCAAAGAAGAACGAAAAGTGGTGGGAAAAGCGCGAGGAGGAAGAAGCCGCGGCGAAGGCGAAGGCGAAGAAGCGCGCAAAGGGAGATTCCGACAGCGCTAGCGACTCAGAAGACGCGCGAGCGAACGACCCGGCGATGAAACTCGCGGACAAGCGTCGAGCCGAGCGATTGGCTCTTGAGGCGGAGATGAGCGCAGAGGCGCGACGCGAGAGCGTCAAGGTACGAATTGCGTCGACGTGTCAGAGCGTCATCGAGGATCCAGAGTCGAAGTGGAAAGAGCTCAAAGACATCGGCACGCTTTGTGAAGACCGAGACTCGGAAATCGCTCGATTAGCGTCGCTATCGCTCACCTTGGTCTACCGCGACATTTGCCCGGGCTATCGCATTCGACCTCCGACGGAAAAGGAGTTGTCCATGAAGGTGAGTAAAGACGTGCTCAAGACGCGCGCTTTCGAGACGGGCTTGCTTGAGCACTACAAGTCGTACGTGAAAATGCTAGTGAGATGCTCTGGGGCGAAGAAATCTCGCGCACAGCGTGGCAAAGGCGGACCAGATGCGGAGTCTGCGATCAAGTGTTTGTGCGCCTTGCTCATCGGATTGCCGAGCTTCAACTATCGCACGGATATTTTATCCGCCATCGTGCCCGTCTTCGATAAGCGAGACACCAGTCACGCGCAGATCGTCACTGATGCTCTGGTTGAGGTCGTGTCTAACGACATTCGCGGCGATCTCACGCTCGAGGCGTTGCACATGACGGCGCAGCTCGTGAAGCAGAGTAAATGCAACATTCAGCCGTGCGCGTTTGCGTACTTCCTCAAGGTTCGCTTCGATGAGGGCATATTAGTGCCTATGGTGCGTGACAGGAAAGAAATTCTTTCTCGTAAGCAGACGTTCAAGAAGAAGCAGGAAGAGCGTGATAAGATTCGCAGAGCTCGCGCGGAGAAGACGAGGAAGCAACAAGACAAGGAACGCATGAAATCATTCGGGCACGTCGCGGACTCTTCAGACGATAGCGAAGACGAAGAGGCGGCGTTTCATCGAGATTTAGACGAAGGTTCAGCGGTGATGAGTTTCGGCGAGAAGAAAAAAATGCAGAGTCGATTATTAGAGGCGACTTTCGAGATGTACTTTCGCGTATTGAAGAACGCCGCGAGTCCGGCGCCGACGCCCGGGTTGCCGCTCTTGAGCGCCGCGCTCACGGGTTTGGCAAAGTTCACGCATTTAATCTCCATCGATTTCTTGGGTGATCTCATGGAAGTGTTTAGAAAGTTATTGGCCCAGGAAGACTTGCTCTCGGACGCGCTCAAGGCGCAAACTTTGCTGACGGCGTGTGAAATTTTGAGCGGTCACGGAGAGGTTTTGCAAGTGGATACCGGGGAATTCTACCGTCAGCTCTATACGATGCTCGGCAAGCCCAGCGTAGGTGCAGCGGGGTGGCAAGATGGTATGTCTATAACCGATCAACGCGCGCTCAATCACGGCACGCTGCGCGTTCGTGCCATTCAAAAGTTCATCGGCGGTTTCAAGCAAGTCGATCAAGCACGCATGGCGGCGTTTTCCAAGCGCCTCACCTCGGCGTCGATCGGCATGGAAGCTGGCGAATGCCTGGGTTCGCTCGGTGTCGTCCGCCAAATTCTCGCGTCGTATCATCGCGTGCGTAACTTGCTCGAGAACGAGCGGATTGGGAACGGAGTGTTTCAGATGGATTTAGACGATCCCGAGCACGCACAAGGCATGTCCGCCGTGCTCTGGGATCTTTGTCTACTTTCGCAACACTACCATCCCACGTGCGCGGCGGCGGCTCACGAGGTTGCCAATTTACCACTCTCGGGCGCGATAGCTCCACCTCCCGGCTCACACGCCCCGAGCGAGCTCGCAAAGGCGTACTCCACGCTCCGTGGAGACTTCAACCCGCCGATTCCCGAGCCGCCGACGCAACGCAACAAACCGCGAGCGCCGATCGATCAGAAAAAGTTCGTCGACGCCTACGACGAATCTTTCAAACGGAACGTCATCAGTAAGCTCGGCGACACCGTCGACACCGTCGAAGCGCGTGCGTTCCGCCGACATTTCCGTCGCGTTCGAGCGCACGGGGAAAACTTTCGGTTACGAAGGGAGCGCGACGCCCTCGCGCGAAAAATTAGCGCCATGCGCGCGCACGAGCTCGAAGCCAAGTCGAAGTCGAAATCTAAAAAATCGTCGTCCAAACGCACGTAGGGCGCACGTAGCTATCTCGCCGCCATTGTGATGCAATCGACACGCATTTAGTTCGTCGCGTCGCCTCCGCCTCCGCGCGCTCGAGGTGAACACCCCGCATTATTTATCGCGTGCTGCGCCGACGCCGATTCCGCGCCATGGCGTGGCAATCGCGCGTGCGCGATATGGAACGCGCGTACGAGCAGTCGACGACGTCGATCGCGACCGCTCGTCGACGCGGCGCGACGAAGTCGCGCGACATTGGTCGCGGCTTGCAGAAAGATTACGTCAATATGATCCGCGACGACGTCGAATCCGCCTCGGGCGATCGCGCGAAAACGTTCGCGACGAACGGTGTTTCGTCCTCGACCGCCGCGGCCGCGGACTCGGGGACGCCGAGCAAAGATCCAGAGCTAAAAGTTAGAGACGGCGACGTCGGCGCGAGCGTCGACGACGAGAGCGCGCGCTCTGGGCGCGAAGACGTCCCGGGACTGGATGATTTCGGCCCAGTCGCGGTAGATGATGATGAAGAACCCGTGCTGACGCGGTTGAAACCGAACGAGGACGTACGGCGGCCGAGTCTGTTGTTGAGGGCGCTAGATTTTTCGCGTCGCGTCGGCTTGATTGGCGCGTCGATTTTGTTTGGGATATTTCTCGTCTTTGTAGCGATGTCGGTGTACGAAGAGATGCAAACGAGTGGAAACCACGATCCACTGAGACCGAAGTTCGCGCCGGGGGTTGCGGTGACGGTCGACGAGCGGACGGTGGCTGAGGAAGCGGCGGCGCGAGGCGAGAGCGCGAAGAATGCGTTTTTAGACGTCGAACGGGAAGCGGGCGTGGACGGCGCGAGTGCGATGAACACGTAGGATGTAACAATATCATGAATGCGCGTTGTAGTACAGTTGGTTCCCCGATAACCGAAACCGAAAGACGGTGTCCTCCGTTACGGCGTTCGGCATAGCCAGAAATGTATGAATGGCTGCGCGACGACGACGGCGAGCAACACGTAGTTTTGTGACATGCTCTGCGAATAACCGCTGTGTCTCGCCTCGCTGAAGATGATTCGCTTCAAAGTTTTCGCCATGAACACCGCGTTGCACAGCGCAGACCAAATGAGGAAAAACCAAAACACGTACGTCTTGTTGAACATTTTCGACATGAGCGTCATCGAGCCGTACGTAAAGGTGTACCCGACGTACGCCGCGACGTCGAGAATCGGCGCCGACACGATGTGGTTCGCCGAGCTCGTCGAACGCAGCGCCACCCAAATAAACGCCGACTCGCCCGCCCACAGCAGCCCGCTCCACCACGCGTGCGTCGCGAGCGCCTCGGGCGTAAACGAACCGCTCTTGGACGAAAACACTTCGCGAATCGAAGCCGTGAGCACGTACGTCCAGAACGCCATGAGTGGAATGTACAAATCCGGCGCGTTGATATCGTTCCGCGGCGGTTTGTACGCCGTGCCTCCCGCCACGCTCTCGGGCAATCGCGCCCACGAACCTTTATGCAAAAACGGACACAACACCAATCGCATCTTGTGAAACACGTACGACTCGGTGACGTCGAAGTACGCCCGCATCGACGCCGTGCTGAAATACTTGGCGTAATTCGAACTCACGAACGACGCGCCGTCGTTCAAAAACTTCCCTCCGTACACCCCCAATCCCGCCGCGGCTAAGCTCCGCGGACTCGTCGGCGCGCCGAACCCCCCGCCGAACCCTCCGCCGAACCCTCCGCCCTGACTCGAGCTCGCCTCGCGCCCCCCCATCCCGTCGTACGCGCCCGGCGCGCGCCCGTACCCCCCGTCCATCGCTCCCGGCGCGCCGTACGCCGTCGCCGTCGCCGTCGCCGCGCCGTCGCCGCGCGCCGCCGCGCGCGTCCCGTTCGCGTTCGCCGCGTTCGCCTCGTTCGCCCCGTGTCCCCATCCCGGCGCCGCGCTCTGGCTTTGCCATCCCCCGTGATCACTCTGCGCCGCGCGTCGTCCGTCGTTCGTCCCTCGTCAGTCGTCGCGACGCGCGAGACGCGCAAAGTTTCGCGAATCCGTGCCGTTCGCGCATTCAAACATTCATCGCGCGCGCGCTCGCGACGTCGCGCGCGTCGTCGCGCGCGCACCTGCGGCGCGCTCGACCATCCCTGCTGCGCCATCGTCGCGCGTTCGCGCGGTCCGTCCTCGCGCGCGGTCGCGCGTCGCGCTGCGTCGTCGCGATCGCGACGGGACGACTCGACTTTATGCTTCGTCTCACTGTTTGCCCATACGAGAGACAGATTTCGTCCCGAACCCTATCGCGCGACGCGCGTCGTCGCCGCACTCGCGCGCGCGGCGATCGACGCGCGCTCGACGAGCGGTCGACGCGCACGCGCGCGCGGTCGACGTCCGGCGCGGTCGCGACGTCAGAAGTCGCGATCGCGACGACGACGACGATGCGAACGAAGGCGAAGGCGCTGCGAGCGCTGATGACGGCGCGGCGACGCGCGTACGCCACGAGCGAGGCGCTGAGCGCGGCGAGACCGACGGAGACGCCCTCGGCGTCGTACGCGGAGGCGCAGAAACGCGGCAGGGGGTTCTACCGCGCGGTGTGTCGCGAGGTGCCGTGGGTGCTGGATAATTACGCGCTTCGCGAGGTCGCCACGGAGACGCACGTGCGACGCGTGCTCAAGGATTTGATGCGAGCGCACGCGGAAAAGATCGATGGGGCGTCGAACGATGACGCCGTGCGAGCGGGACTGCTCGATCGGGCGCTGATGCGAGGACGCGAGGAGTTGGTGGCGCTCGAGGCGCACCACTTTCAGCGACACCACATGATCACGCAATTCGTCAACGCCAAGTGCGTGGACGCGGTGCGAGGACGCGACGGCGAGAGCGCCTTCTTGAGCGAATTTTTGAGCGGCGGGCGGAAGGAATTGAACTGAGCGCGCTCGAGCGCGAGCCGTTTGTATTTCAAATTTGAACTTTTACGACGCGTCGCCCGAGACGACGCGCGCGTCTCGCGTCGAGGGCGACACACGCGCGCGCGCCGACCGCGCCGAGCGACCGCGCGCGATGGACGCGATCGATGTCCTCGCGGCGCGCGTGGCGAACGACCCCGAGCGCGCGTGGGGCGCGGTGATGAAGCGCATTAAAGTCGCGAAAGATGCCTTCATCGACGGTGGAGCGCGCGCGACGGATACGCCCGCGCACGCGGTCGCCGCGGCGCTGCTGCCGATCGCGGACGCGCTGGACGACGCGCGAAGAAGCGCGCTCGCGTTCAAGACGACGAACGACGGCGCGAACGCGCGCGCGGTGGCGACGGCGGCGACGGCGGCGCGCGCGTCGACGAAGGACGCGGCGTTCGTCGCGCGAGGCGTCGGTTTCAACGCGCCGAGAGGGAAATACGACGCGCACGTGATGAAGAACGGAGACTTGGTGCTGGAAAATACGAAAGGGGCGCAGATAGTGATCGAGGGGCGGGACGTGCGACGGGTGCTGCGATTGGAGACCGGAGACGCGAATCAGACGAGTCTCGTCGTCGTGGGCTTGCGAGGCGAAGGCGCGCAAAACGGAAAGAGTCGATTGAAGACGCTGTGTGCGACGTTCAGAGGGAAGGATAAGCTCGTGATCGAAAGAGGTGGAGACGGTGACGGCGCCGAGGACGACGAGGGCGACGGTGAGGAGGGATCGACGCACGCGGCGCGGTTGTTTTTTCGCGCGCTCGAACGCGAGTACGGCGCGGAAACGTGCGGGACGACGAATCCCGTCAAAGTGTTCGCCGGAACGAAGGGTTTCGGTCACGTGCAAGCGACGAAAGGGTTCAACTCGGGACACTTATTCTTTCTCAAAGAAGGCGTGGCGTTCGGACCGAGCCCGGCGATGTACGTGCACTTTGACGATTTGGAAGACTTGCGCGTGCTTCGCGCCGAAAACGCCGGTTCGAGCACGTTTGATTTGTCCATGACGCCCGAAGACGGCGTCGCCGTCGAGTTCTCGAACATTTCCCGAGATGAGCTCGAACACGTCAGTAGGTACTTGGCCAAGCGGTGCACGAGCGCGGACGACGCGCCGAGTGCGGCGGGCGCGCTCGGCGACGAGAGCGACGACGACGAGAGCGACGAAGACGACGAAGATTTCACTGGCCAAGAACCGGATTCGAGCGGCGACGACGACGACGACGACGACGACGACGGAAACGAAGGTAATGACATGGAATATTCGTTCGACAACTCGGACGAAGTGCGCGGTGACGCCTCGGATGCGAGCGACGCCGAGGCCGCGACGGACGATCGAGCCGAAAAGCGTCGCCGCGTCGACGCCGAACGACCGTCCACTCAAGCGCAAGCGCCCGCCGCCGCGGATTCCAGCGGAAGTGATTCCGAATCCGACGACAACGCCTTCACCGTGCAAGTCGCGAGGCCGTAGACGCGATGACGTTGATATTGAAATTCGAACCAACTTTGTTCGCCCGCCTCGTCGCCTCCAGCGCGCAAACTTCACTTCGCGACGACGCGCGCGCGCGGCTCATGCCGCCCAAACGCAAAGCCGCCGCGACGGACGCGAAACCATCATCGGTGCGCGCGCGCGACGCGCGATTCGCGCCGATCGACGCGCCGTACGCGTCGCGCGACGCCGAAATGGACGAATTCGCGACTGACGACAAACCATCATTTCCGACGATTCGCAGGCGAAACGCGCGAAGAAAGCGCCGAAATCCACCGAAAAGGCTGCGGACGCGAGTGCGGACGACGCAGCCGTCGAGGGCGACGCCGATGACGACGCGGAGAACGAGCAAGGCGGTGAAAACGATGACGGTGAGATGGTGGACGGCGAGGATCTCGACCACCGGCGGCGCGACGACGACGCCTCGATCGAGGCGCAGCGCGATGCCGATCGAGCGCGCATGCTGGAACTCTTGAAAACGTTCACACCGAGTCAGATGGAGCGATACGAGTGCTTTCGCAGGAGTAATCTGAGTAAAACGATGTTGCGAAGGTTGTTCAAAGCGGCGAGCGGGGTGACGCTCAACGCGAACGGATTGATCATATTAGCGGGGGTGTCGAAGATGTTCGTCGGAGAAATGGTGGAGACGGCGAGGGAGATCATGAAATCGCGAGGGATGAACGAGTACGAGGAGATACGACCGGAACACTTGCGAGAGGCGGCGGCTGTGATCGACGCGAAGGATGGGCTGTTGCGACGCAAGCGACAAAAGTCGTTGTTCACGCGAGGTTACGCGTAGGGACGACGTTGGATAGATGATGCGAACGCGTGTTTCAGTAGCCTTAGCTGTATTAAATATACGATTGGATGCGTGCGGAATCGGGATTTTGACTCGTCGAGCGCGCGGTGGATTGACTTTCGTGGCTCTGACGCGCGTCGCTCGACGTCGTCGCTCACCCGCGACCAATCATCACGCTCGGTTTCCAGCGATAATCACGCGCGGGGATGTCGACGGACGATGATCTATCACTCGACACTCGAATGGACGCGACGCCTCGCGTGCCGGCGTGCTCGAGCGCCTCCAAGCCGGCGTCGCCCTCGAACGCGGCGCGCGTGTGCTTCACCACGTACGTCGCTCGACGGTCCGCCATGGGTGTCGCCTCGGCCGCGCGCTTCTTCTTCGTGAAGGCTTCTTTCGCTTTGACGAGCGCATTTTGTGACACCTTTTGCGCCGCACCGGCGGCGCGTCGCTTAAACGCGCCCATCTTCAACGCCGCGAGCGCCTTGAGCGCGGCGACTTGCGGCGTCGCCGCGGCGCGCATGAGCCCCGCCGCCGCGATCGCACCGAGCGCCACAGCCACCCACGCGCCACCGTTGTGCGTCTTACTCGCTTTGACCGCGCCCTTTTTCGCATCCGCGTCGTCCTGCGCGCCGTACGCGCTGTCTTCACTGATACCCCCCGGCGAGTCGCCGTAGCGGTTGGATTTCACCTCGCTCTCAAACGAGTCCAACTGATAGCCGTTGTGATGATACGTTCTCGGCGTCATCGGTTGCGAATACGCGTTAAACGTCTCAAACAATCGCACCGCCTCCTCCTCGCTCACATCTTCGTCGCTCACCGCTAGATCGTCGCGTTCCTTCGCTCCCAAGAACGACGTCGGCGTCTCCGCCGCGCGCGTCGCCTCCGTCGCCGCTCGCAGCGGACTCTCCGAAGATTTCATCACCTCAAATCCACCGTCCATCATCCGCGCGTACATCTCCAGATCTCCTGGCATCTCCAAAAATTCCCGCACTCGTCGCAGCGCCTCTCGCTCCTCGCTCACGCTCTCCAGCGCCTTCATCGTCGCCGCGAACGCGCGTCGCCGCGCCCGCTCCAGCGCCGCGCCCGCGCGTTCCGTCTCTCGTCCATTCTCCCGCGTCGCCGCCATCGCGCCGTCCAGCGCTCGAGCCATCACTTCGAGCGCATCGCGCGCGTCGCACAGCGCTCGAAGTTCGAGCTCGACCGTCGTCGTCGCGACGCCGCGCGACCACTGATGGACCTCCTGGCGCTGAATCGCATCGGTGAGATGCATCGCGAGGCGACGCAGCGTCGCGCGCGCGGCGGCGTGCGCGGCGCTCGCGTCGGCGTGCATGGTGCTTTTTTTTTCTTTTTTACGTCTCGATCGCGTCTCTCGCGCGCGCGGTCCTCGGTCGGCGCGCGGCGACGTGTCGCGCAGGGGGGACGAACGAACGAACCGAACCGTCGCGATGTCAACGGCTTTTTTCCTCGGCGGTTTTTCGGCGACGAGGGGCTCTTTCGAGGACGGCGAGCGATCGTCGGGCGATGCGAGCGCGGGACGAGCGAAGCGAAGCGAAGAAATCGATCGAAGGGCGAGGTCTCACAAGTTGACGAGGATGGGGTAGTCGCGCAAGAGCTCGGTTTGGGTGAGGACGTCGCCGTCTTCCTGCGGCGTCCATAAGACTTCGACGGCTTGTAAAGCCTCGACGCGCACGGCGCCGAGACGCTTGAGCGCGGTCTTTAAGTCGTTGGCGTCGGTGATGTCGGGCATTTTGACGCCGCCGTCCGCGGCGGCGATGATGGTGACGAGGATGTAGTCGTTGGTGTCGGCGGCGGGGTCGACGCCGACGGTTTCGGCGCGGCGGCGAGCGTTGACGTTGACGAGGGTTTCTTTCTCGAATTTCCCGCGCTCGTCGATGGAGTAATCGTTGAACGTCTCTTCCGCTTGTTCCGGACCGCGACACACCTTGGAGGCGGCGTAGCCGTAGACGCAATACTCGGGATTACGCAACAGCGCGAGCACCGTCTCCGACAGCACAAAGTGCAAACCGTCGGGCGACGACGTGTCGGCTTTGTCCGCGATGCGCTCCAAATCCTTCTGCAACGCGCGCGCGGAGCCTAACAGGCCAACCTGTATCTTCACCACGCTGATCGAGTCCCCGCCCGCGCTCAATCCGTCGCCGAACCCGCCGCGTCCCGTCGCGTTCCGCAGCGCGTTCGACGCCGCGAGCGCCAGCATCGCAAACAAAACGAGGTTAAAGAACCCTCCGCCGCCGTACCCCATGCCGTACCCCATGCCGTACCCGTACCCAAGTCCCGGTCCGATGAAAAACGACGACGTCCGCGTCCCGCTTCCCGCGCCGCTCGCCCGCGGCGACGGCGCGCCCAGTCCCGCGCCCCGCGTCGACCCCATCCCCGAGCTCCCGAGCCCCCGAAACGACGGCGACGACATCGCGCTCGCCGCTCGAAAGCTCCCACCGCCCATCCGTCCCCCGCTCCGCGCCGCGAGCGCCGCGTCCGGCGTCGACATCGCCGCGATCGCCGCGATCGCCGCCGCGATCGCCGCCGCGCCGACCCGTTCGCGCGCCCGCGCCGTCCACGACGACGACGCGCGCGCGCGCGCGTCGTCGTCGTCCGTCCCGTCGGCGTCCCGTCGTCGCCATCGCGCGCGCGTCGACGCGTCATCGCGCGTCCGCGTCGTCGTTCGTCGCGCCTTTCGCGTCGAACCGCGCGTCGTCGTCGCGCGCGCGCGCGCCTCGTTCGCGCGTCTCGGCGCGCGCGACGACGCGACGCGCATCGCGCGCGTCGTCGTCGCGCGACGCGCCGAGACGCGCGACTCGACGCGCGCGACGCGATTCGCGTCACTGTGTGCCGCGACGCATCGAATCGCCGATGGCGTCGCCGTCGCGCGCGCTCGCGCTCGCGCGCGTCGTCGCGCTCGCGACGCGCGCGCGAGGACGCGCGTCGCGCGTCGCGCCGTCGCGCGTCGCGTCGTCGCGCGCCGGCGGAACACCGGCGGGCGAGGCGCGACGACGACGCGACGACGACGGCGACGGCGACGGCGACGACGACGGCGCGCGCGACGGCGCGACGGCGCGACGGCGACGGCGGACGATCGACCAGAGGCGCGAGCGGGGATTCGGGAGCGAACGGAACCGCGCGGCGACGCGGACGGCGACGAATGCGTGGGAGAATCGCGCGCGCGGGTTCACGTCGAGGTCGAACGACGGCGCGTTCGCGAACGACGAACGCGAGGGCGACGGTGGGGACGAGGGACGGCGCGGAGGAGCGTGGGAAGATGACGAGTTAGAGCGCGTGAGTAAGATACTGGCGCGGCGAGGGACGTGCAGTCGACGGGAGGCGGAGCGGTTGATCGAGGACGGTCGCGTGCTGGTGGACGGCGAGACGATCGAACTCGGGTTCAAGGCGCGCGCGAACGCGAGGATCGAGATCACGGGGGAGGGGACGAGATGGTTGAGGGAGAAATTGACGGTGATCGTGAATAAACCGCCGGGGTACGTCAGTAATTTGCCCGCGGAGGGGGAGATCGCGGCGGCGGCGTGCGTGGAGCCGCGAAACGCGTGGATGCGAGCGATGGAGGGGACGCCGATGGATGATTTAAAGCGCGTCACGCGAGACGTTTCGTCGTTCAACGTGTGCGGACGGTTGGATAAAGACAGTCGAGGGTTGTTGATTCTCACCGAGGACGGTGCGCTGGCGCGGAGCGTCATCGGCGGGAACGGAGTGTTGAAAAAGTACGTCGTCACGACGGACGCCGACGTGCGAGAGTCCCACATGCGTTCGCTCAACGGCCGAGTGCAACTGGACGGCGTGGAACTACTGCCCATGAACGTCCAACGTCTCGGTCACGGATCGCGCACGCTCGAGTTCAACCTTCGCGAGGGGAAGAATAGACAAATCAGACGCGTGTGCGAGAAATTCGGCTTGCGCGTCGTGGATTTACATCGCGTACAAATCGGGGACGTCCAGATCGGGGACTTGCCCGAGGGCGCGTGGAGATTGATGAGCGAACGCGAAGTCCGCGAGCTTCGCGAACTCGAGTTCGAATGAGAGCGTTCCGCTCGTGTGTGTTATTAAATGTAATGTGTAAATCTTTCCCTTTGCGTGTGAGCGTCGTTGATTTCAGTCTTTAAGACGGCAACTCGTTGAATTTCGACTTTTCAGGCTTGCCCTTTTTCTTGGACTTCGCAGCCTTCTCTTTCGCCGCCGCGGCGACGGCGGCGGCGCCCGTGAGTTTCTTCTTCTTTTTCGCCGCCGCGGCTTTGGCGAGCTTGGCGCGAGCGACCTCGGGATCGACGAGCTCCACCGGCGCCGCGGGTTGTTCCGCGGCGACGCTCTCTGTTTGCGTTGTCGCACCTCGCGCTTTGGCTTCGGCCTCAGCCTTTTCTCTCGCCTCGCGAGCCGCCTTTTTCCTGCGTCTCGCCTCGGCTTTCGCCGGGTCGCTCGCGTCGCCCGAGTCAACCTTGTCGGCCAACCCGAGCTCCTTGAGCGCGTTCTCAAACTCTTCCGCCTCCAACCGCGCCTTTTCCTTCTTAGAGAGCACCTTTTCGCTCTCCTTCGCCGCCTTCGCCGCGCGCGCTCGCGCTTCGCCATCCTCCGACGCTCTCGTCTCCGTCGCCGTCTCCTCCTCGTCGTCGCTCGGCAACTCGCGCAACATATCCTCAACTCCCTCGCTCTGCAACACGCTCTTCACCTCCGCCTCGACCTTCGCCTTCGCTCTCGCCTCATCCTCCGCGCGTTTCGCCGCCGCCTCCGCCTCCGCCCGCTCTCGCGCTTCCGTTTCCTCTCGCTCGCGCGCCAAGAGGTTTTCGTCCCGCGGCGGTCCGTCGTCCTCGAAATCCGCCCACGACCCCGCTTGTTCCAGCGGCAGCAGGCTCGGCAGGTGCGTCTTCGGCGGCACGTACTTATCGCTCTTCGTCGGTTCCGGTTCCTTCGTCGGTTCCGGTTCCTTCGTCGTCGTCGTCGGTTCCGGTTCCTTCGTCGTCGGTTCGGTCGTCGGTGCCGTTCTTTCCGTCGTCGCGTCCTCGGTCGTCGCCTTCGCGTCGCCGTCCCTGTGCCCCTTGTGCGCGATGTGCCCGACGAGATTCTTCAGGAATCCGAACGGCATCGCGCCCGCGCGCGCGCGTCGGCGTGTGCGACGACGACGACGACGACGCGAAACCCTGTGGTTGTGCAGTCGTATGGGCAAACAGTACGACGTCTGTGATGTATGATGCGTCGGTGCACGCGCGCGGGTCGCCCGCGCGCGGCACACGGCGATGGCGCGCGCGCGGGACGGCGACGGCGAGGACGCGGAGCTCGCGCTCGGGCGCGCGCGACGCGCGCGCGAGGGCGCGACGGGCGACGACGTCGGGACGACGACGACGACGACGACATCGGCGTCGTCGACATCGGCGGCGGTGCGGGCGGCGCGAGCGCGCGCG